>ERZ827108.1131-NODE-1131-length-37898-cov-9.664694_pt1 | contig 37898 bp, 31 predicted proteins | sample MGYA00519921_ERZ827108 | MGnify/ENA primary metagenome ERZ827108 (study PRJEB31778, sample SAMEA3449258) | human gut metagenome | biome: human gut; feature: human-associated habitat; material: faeces | place: United Kingdom | collected 2010/2012 ...
CTGTCATATGAGGATACAGAGCGTAGTTCTGGAATACCATTGCGATATCACGGTCCTTCGGCTCTACATCGTTCATAACTTTGTCACCGATCTTTAAGGTACCGCTGGAGATCTCTTCCAGTCCGGCTACCATACGAAGTGTAGTAGATTTACCACATCCAGATGGTCCTACAAAGATGATAAATTCTTTATCTTCGATTTCAAGGTTGAAATCTTTAACGGCTTCGAAACCGTTCGGATATGTCTTGTTGATATGCTGTAAAGATAAACTTGCCATTTCTTATTCCTCCAAAATAATTGTAGTAGTTTTTGCTTTCGTTTTGAACTGTTATCAGTATAGCGAAAACAAAAGACGCTTACCAGTGAAGATTTTTACAAAGATTTTGATGGTTTCTTGACAGATTGACGAAAAGGGGGAAAAGCTTCGTCAATCCGTCAGATCCGGCGTTCATTTATGAACATACCCTGCAGTGGTCTGGCTTTAAACTGATACTGGAACCATTCACACTTGCACAGGAACAGATAATAGATGTTCAGCCCGCAGTCATGAAGGGTTTCATAATTGCCCTGCCCTTTGGCAATGATAAGATCAGCAGTTTCAAGCATTTCACGGGCTTCATCGCTGATATGAGGAAGCCAGGTACCGCCTACATCATTTCCGTTTCCGATTACGCGGGTGATCTCAGTAAGTCCGATATCGCGAGCATCGTCAAGGGTTGCATCATTAATCGCAGGAAAACCTCTGACAATCACCGTGATATCAAGATCTGGATAAAGTTCTTTAAGAATCTTGATGACCAGTTTGTCAAGAACTACTTCTCCGCAGTTGTCTGTCAGATAGACAAGACGGGAAGCAGAATCCAGGTCTTTACGAAAGTGCAGATATTCCTGTGTATCAAGAGGATCCTTGTTGTCTTCCTCAAGAAGAGCCAGAACTGTGTCGGAATTTACGTCTGAAAGTGCGGCGAAATCAATGTAGTTGCCAATACGGGCATAAAGAAGTGCCGTTTCCAGCGGATCATCAGAATGACGGATCTTTTCTTCAAGAGAATCCTCCAGGTTCAGCATAAGCTGATTAAATTCCTTTTTGGCAGAGCTGTAATCTTCCATAGGCTGATCCCAGAAGTCACTGAACATCTTTTTTAATTCGACGGAGACACTGGGAGCACAATCTTCTTCATCAATCGCTGCCATGCGGTTCATGACCTTTTTCATATATTCGACTTTTTTGTCCATATCCTGGAAGGAACGGATATTCTGTTCCTGTTTGCTGACAGCACAGCACATACAGAATGGATTGAATTTCATGCGGTTACCTCCTAAAACTATGATTTGATACAGGTAGCTTCTATTATAGGGCTTTTGTCGAAACATGGCAAGATTGACAGATAATGAAAGGTAATCTGGGAGCAGGTATATTTACAGAAAAAAGAAAAAAGCACGCAATAAAATGTTGCGTGCTTTGATGTGCGTATGGTATTATATCAGAAGTGAGATGACTCCCGCCTCTGTAGGTGGCGAGCAACAAATCAGTATCATCCCTGGAGCGGGGAGGTTTTTGGCGGAAAATAAGAATCGTTGTAACTATTCAGAATGAAAAAGGAGAAAGAATTATGGGAGTGACAATACAGCAGATTGCGGAAAAAGCAGGTGTATCCAGAGGGACGGTAGACCGTGCACTGAATAACAGGGGAAGAATCAATCCGGAAGTGGCAGAGATGGTAAAAAAGACGGCAGAAGAGATGGGATATGTGCACAAGGCAAGAAAAAGACAGAAAAATACAGAGGGAAAGAAAAAAATCGGGATTGTAACACAGCTTGCAGGTTCATCCTTTATGCTGGAAGTAAAAAGAGGTATTTTTGCAGGAAAAAGAGAACTGGAAGAACTGGGCATAGAGGTTCTGGTAAAAGAAAATACTTCTGTACGGGAAGAGGATCAGCTGCGTGCAATTGATGAACTGGTGAAAGAGGGAATTCAGGGGCTGGCACTAATGCCTGTCGATTCAGAGAGAGTCAGAGAGAAACTGAACTGGCTGGTGAATGAAAAAAAGATACCTGTTGTTACATTCAACTCAGATATTGTAGGAACAAAGAGATGCTGTTTTGTCGGGATGAACAATAAATTAAGCGGTCAGACGGCGGCAGGTCTGTTTGGCATGATGACAAGGGGAATAGGAAAGATTCTGATCATTACCGGTTATTTCAGCAGTATGCTGAATAATTCCCGTGTGGATGGCTTTGTAGAAGAAATCAAGCAGATATCTCCAAAGCTTGAGATCGCAGGAGTTCAGGGAAGTTTTAACAATGCAGATGAAGTGGAGCGGATCATTGAGAATGCAATGATGAACATTTCTGGTATCAACGGTATTTTTGTGGTATCGGGAGGTCAGGAAGGGATTGTGAAGGCATTTAAGAAGCTTGGCGTAGAACAGCGCCCTTATGTGGTGATCTATGATCAGACAACGAAGAACGAAACCTTATTAAAAGAAAATGTGGCAGACTTCCTGATCGATCAGAATGGATTTGAGCAGGGATATCGGCCGCAGAGGATTCTTGTGGATATTCTGCTGAATGGGAAATACCCGGAAAAAGAATATCTGTACACAGGGATTGATATCAAGACAAAGTATAATCTGTGATGTCAAAAGGATGGAAAAACTATGAGAAAACGTAGAATATGTTTTCAAAGTGCTGTGGTTTTGACTGTGTTGAGTCTGCTTCTTTGCAGCTGCAGTGGAAAAATATATCAGAGATCAAAAGAACGCTATGTGGTAGGTGTGGTAACGAAATCCAGTACCAGCGAATACTGGATGTCGGTGAACTCCGGTATGGAGGCGGCAGCGGCAGAATATGATATGGACGTGATTGTGCTGTCGCCGGATTCCGAACTGGATATCGAGGTACAGGAAAAACAAGTGGAAAAACTGATCAGTCAGAAGGTGGATGCACTGGCAATTTCTACGATCGATTCTTATTATACACCAGCTTATCTGGACGAGATCGCGGAGAAGGATATTACGGCAGTGACATTTGATACAGGATTTTCGAACGAGGAAATCCCATATATAGGAATCGACAATTATACGATTGGATACAGGCTTGCACAGCAGCTGGCTGAAGAGATGGAGCATCAGGGAGAAGTTGGGGTAGTGGCAGGAAACATGAAGCAGAAAGGGCACCGGGAACGAGTGGAAGGTTTCGAAGAATATATGAGCACGGAACCACTGATGTCTGTACAGTTTGTTGAGAGCGACTATGCCAATCTGCAGATGTCAGAACAGAAAGTCAGAGATTTAATGACACATTATCCTAAGATAAAGGGAATTATGGCAACCAGTGCAGTTACTGCGATGGGACTTGTGGATGAACTCAAAAATACAGAGATAAAGATTGTTGCAATAGATGAACAGGAAGATTCTCTGAAGGCAGTAGAAGAGGGGACGATCAAAGCTCTTGCGGCACAGTCCGGATATGAGATTGGATATGAGACTATTCGTTATATTCAGGAACTGAGAAATGGAAAGAAACTGGAGAAGGAACATTATCTGGATGCAGAAATACTGACACAGGATAATATAAAAGCATACAGGAGGAACCATGAGAGTCAGAAGTATAAGAAGTAAGATATTGACCGCAATACTTGGGATTACATTGCTGATATCTGTGATCATGGCATGTATGTTTTACAGCCGGTCAGAGAAGATGATCGAGGAAAATTATCTGACGGTGCTTTACCAGCGAATCCGGCTCCTGACAGATACGGTCGATGATATGATGAAAAATGTATGCAACATCAATATCAAAGCTTCCTGTGACAGTGAGATAAAGGAAGAACTGAAGGCATATCTGGAAGATCGGAATGAAAACAGATTAAGTGAGATATCCAATCGGCTTCGTATCTTTGCCAAGATGGATCAGATAATCTCTTCACTGTATCTGGTTATACCGGATGAAAACCGGGTAGTGACAACACTGGATTATCCGGTATACAGAAGTGATGTTAATGAAAAAAGCATACAGGAATTTCAAAAAAAGTCCAGAGAGAATAACAGTCCTGTGATCATGGATGATCTGGTACATGATGAGAGCAAAGTGCTGCAGTTTGTAGAAGATGTAACGGATGATAACAATAATGTTCTGGGTTATGTCTGTGTCAACATAGAAGAACAGAAATTAAGTTATGATTATCTGGAAGATCCCATGAACCAGGAACTGGAACAACTGGAACTGGTAAGGGATGATAAAATTATAGCGGCAAGAAGATTATCGCAGATGGGAAGAGAATTTCAGGTAAAAAACTCTGAGCAATGGTCAGAGTATTCTGAGGCATCAGGTATAGATAAAGAAAATATTTATATATACTGTGAAGGCAGTTTTTCAAAATGTGGGATTTATGCAAGCGTAAAAAGAAGCGTTGTCCTGAGTGACCTGATGCAGATGAAGAAGTACATATTGGGAATTACAGCCATACTGGGGATGATCGCATTGCTGGCAGCCATATATATATCAAGAATTGTGTGCAGACCGGTTGAAAAACTGATGACAGCAATGAAGGCGGTGTCAGAGGGAGAGATGAATACCAGGGCAGAAGTGATCTCTAAGGATGAAATTGGTCTTGCAGCAGAAGAATTCAACAGAATGCTTGATCGAATTGAGGAACTGATCCGGCAGCTGATCGAAGAAGAGAAGAAGAAAAAAGACGCAGAACTGGAGGCTCTGCAATATCAGATTACGCCGCATTTTATGTATAATACACTGAACTCTGTCAAATGCTATGCAATGATCCATGGTCAGAAAGAAATCGCAGAGGTTATCGATGATTTTGTGGAATTATTACAGACCTGCATAAGAAAGAAGGGAACATTTCTGACCGTAGCGGAGGAGATACAGATCCTTAAAAATTATATTCATCTGCAGGAGTTCCGAAATGGAGAGGCATATCAGGTGGAATATAAGATTGAAAGAGAGGCAGAACAGTGTCGGATTCCGCGCCTTATCCTGCAGCCTCTGGTGGAAAATGCACTTATCCACGGACTGGATCTCAAAAATCACAGAAATCAGCTGGCAATAGAAGCCAGCACAGTCGGATCCAGACTGTATATGAAAATAAAGGATAACGGAAGAGGAATGACAGCAGAGCAGATCGCGGCATTGCTGCAGAAAAAAGGAAAAAAGACAAAGGGACTCACAGCAGTGGGAATTCCGAATATTCAGGAAAGACTGGAATTATATTATGGAAAACAGGCAAAGCTTACATTAGACAGCAGTACGGAAGGAACGACAGCAGTGATCTATCTGCCTGTGAACAGAAATGAGGATGAAGAATCATGAGAAAAGCATTATTGGCAGACGATGACTTTCTGGTCAGAAGTTATCTGAAGATGTTATCGTCATGGGAAAAAGCCGGATTTGAGATTGCAGCGGATGTAAGAGATGGGGAAGAAGCACTGGAGATACTGGAACAGCAGGAAATCGAACTGGTTGTTACAGATATTGCAATGCCTTTGATGGATGGGATAGAGCTTATCAGAGAGATCAGAAAAAAATATCCGGATATTTATGTAATCGTACTCAGCTGTCATGACGAATTTGAATATGTCAAAAAGGCTATGAAGGAAGGGGCAGATGAGTATGTATTAAAAAGTTCGCTGAATGAGGAAAGTCTGTATACCTTTCTGAAGACAGCAGAAGAAAATATCAGAAAGAAGCAGGAAAAAGATTCTGGAAACAGCCGGATGGAAGATGAGAACAGTGAAATACAGGACCATTTATTGGAACGTGAGAAGCCGGACAGAACAATGAATGAGAAATTTCTCTTTTTTAATCAGGTGCTTGCAGGTACCTTATCTGAAGAAGAGAAAGAAAAAGCAAGAATAAGTGCGGGTATCCGGGGAAAATATCAGAACAGTGCGGTGATCGTAATCCAGAGAGAGGAAAAAGAACACATAGATGATCCCCTGGAAGAAGCCAAAAAAGAACAGCACAGTCTGGAATTTTATCGGAGATTCCAGTGGAAACTGAAGCAATATCTCAGTGAGTCAGAGGTGAAAGAAGAGATGATCTATCTGGGAAATGGAACATACTGTTGTTTTCTGGATCTGTCGAATGAGTACAGATCCAGCGTGATGTATCAGCATCTGACAGGAACCGTGTCTGCATGCAGCAAAATCTGTGCAGAAGAAGAGCAGAAGTATAAAATTGGTGTCAGCAATATCTGTATAGGCACAGATGCACTTCGACAGGCTTATCAGCAGGCGAGACTGATGATAAAAAACTGTTTCTATGAGAAGGACGGGATTTCCTATTATGAAGCAGGAAAGACTATGGGCAAGAAAATTCCGGAAGAAGCAGAAAAACTTCTGAGCCAGTCAGAAATACTGAAAAGAAAAAATGACAAAAGTACATTTCTCATGATGTCAGATGAGGCGGTACAGGCATTAAAAAAAGAACGCACGGAAAGCCAGTATGTCTGTCAGTGGTTTCGAACACTGGAACATAGACTGCAACTGGAAAATGTGATGTCGGAAATAAGCTTTATATCCATTGGAGATGTAAAAGCTGCGATAGAAGTAATGGCAGATCAGATATTTGAAGGAAAAAATCAGGATGTTCCAGAACATATCAGCCAGCCGGTGAAGATCGCAGCAGAATATGCCAGGAGACATTACAGAGAAGCAATAGGGCTTGGTGATGCGGCAGAGGCAGCAGAGGTAAACAGTACATACTTAAGTTATCTGTTCAGTCAGGAGATGGGAATAGGTTTTGCGGGATATTTATTAAAGCTGAGAATAGAGTATGCAAAGAAACTGCTGAGAGAGACGAATCTGAAGATGTGGCAGATTGCAGAACAGTCAGGTTTTAATGACTATCATTATTTTTCCAAGGTATTCAAAAAAGCAGAAGAAATGACTCCGGCACAGTACAGGAAACGTGCAGAAAAACAGGAATAAAAATAAAATATATGAGACAGATGCTTTTGAAAAAATGTCAAAGGCATCTGTTTTTTTTGTTGCGTGCATTCACTAAAGAACTCATGCACATGTAAAAAATAAAAATAAAACCTAAAAATAATATACAAAAAGGTATAGATGAACAACCTGAAAAAAGTACCTAGGTTTCAGCCCAAAATAAAGCACAGATATCAAAAGATTCTTCCAGTGCCGAAGCAGAAAAAGTTCTGGTACTATATAGTCACAAGGAACACATGAAAGACATCGGATAATAAAAAAGAAAAAATGAGAAAACGAAGAGAGGTAAAGAAAATGTTTGACAAGAAGAAAGTAAAACTTGGAATCGCACCAATCGCATGGACAAATGATGATATGCCGGATCTCGGAAGTGAGAATACATTTGAACAGTGCGTGAGCGAAATGGCACTGGCAGGATTTACCGGCTCGGAAGTCGGAAATAAATATCCAAAGGATACAAAAGTATTAAAGCACGCACTGGATCTCCGTGGTGTGGAAATCTGTAACCAGTGGTTCTCAGCATTTCTGATCACAAAACCATTTGAAGAAGTAGAAAAAGAATTCCGTGCACAGCTTGCTTACCTGAAAGAGATGGGAGCTAAAGTGATCGGAGCATCCGAGCAGAGCCACAGTGTACAGGGAATGCTGGATACACCGGTTTTTGGACACAAATATGTGATGAACGATGAAGAGTGGAACATATTCTGTGATGGAATGAACAGACTTGGAAAGATCGCAAAAGAAGAATATGGAATCGCACTTACCTTCCATCATCATATGGGAACCGTTGTACAGAATGCAGACGAAGTAGAACGCATGATGGCAAATACAGATCCGGAATATGTAAGTCTTCTGTTCGATACAGGCCATTTTGCATATTGTGGAGAAGATCCGCTGGAAATGGTAAAAAAATATGCTGACAGAATCAAACATGTACATCTCAAAGATATCAGAAAAGACATGGTGGAAAAAGTAAAGAAGGAAGAACTGAGCTTCCTGGATGGAGTCAGAATGGGAACCTTTACAGTACCGGGAGATGGAGATATTGATTTTGATCCAATCTTTAAGGTACTGGAAAAAGCTGGATATACCGGATATATGGTAGTTGAAGCAGAGCAGGATCCGGCAAAGGCAAATCCTCTGGAATATGCTTTAAAAGCAAGAAAATTCATCGCAGAAAAGACAGGATTATAAAAAAGAAACTATTAAGGGAAGAAAACATAAACAAACGCGAAAAGGAGAAATCAAAATGGTAAATGTAGGAATTATCGGAGCAGGAAGAATTGGTAGAGTACATGTAGAAAGTATCTGTACACAGGTAGCAAATGCAAAAGTAAAAATGATCGCAGATCCATTTATGAACGAGCAGACAGAAGCATGGGCAAAAGATATGGGCGTAGAAGCGGTAACAAAGGACTACAAAGAAATCCTTGCAGATCCTGAGATCGATGCAGTACTGATCTGTTCCTCAACAGATACACATTCCCCAATCTCTGTAGAGGCTATCAAGGCAGGGAAGCATGTATTCTGTGAAAAACCGATCGATCATGATGTAGCAAAGATCAAAGAGGTAATCGAAGCATTAAAAGACAGCAATGTAAAATATCAGGTTGGCTTCAACCGCAGATTTGACCATAACTTTGAAGCAGTACAGAAAGCGGTTGCAGACGGAAAGATCGGAGATACACATATCATTAAGATCACATCCAGAGATCCGGAGCCGCCGTGCGCAGACTATGTAAAAGTATCCGGAGGAATCTTCCTGGATATGACAATCCATGACTTTGACATGGTACGTTTCCTTGCAGGATGCAATGCAACAGAAGTATATGTAGAGGCAGCAGTTCTGGTAGATCCGGCTATCGGTGAAGCAGGCGATGTAGATACAGCAGTTATCACACTGAAGATGGAAAATGGTGCGATCGCAGTGATCGATAACTCCCGTAAAGCAGTTTACGGATACGATCAGAGAGCAGAAGTATTCGGTTCCAGGGGAATGGTGGCAGTATCTAATGATTCTACTTCATCTGCGGTGATCAGTAATGCAGAGGGTGTGACAGGTGAAAAACCGTTGTATTTCTTCCTGGAACGCTATATGGCAGCATATGCAAAAGAAATCAAGTGCTTTATCGAAGCAATCGAAAATGATACTGACACACCACTTGGCGTTATGGACGGACTTGAACCGGTTCTGATGGGACTTGCAGCAAAGAAATCACTGGAAGAACATCGTCCGGTAAAAATATCTGAAATTACAGTCTGAGTCAAAAGTAGTATAGGACCGAAAGAAAAAGATCTGCGAGGAATATACTTGCAGATCTTTTTGCTTATCAGAAAGGAGATATGAACGTGGGAGAAAATAATAAGGCAAATGGAAAACTGTCATGGCCGGTCAGACTGTCATATGCCGGAGGCGATGTGGCGTGTAATGTCGTATTTGGTATGGTAGGAACCCTCCTGACGCTATTTTACACAGACTATGTCGGAATCGGGGCAGCAACTGTAGGTCTGATCATGCTGGCATCCAGATTTTTTGATGGATTCTCAGATATGATCATGGGAATCATTGTAGAGAAAACAAACTCCAAATGGGGAAAATCAAGACCCTGGATTTTGTGGATGAGCGTACCGTATGCATTGTCGGCAATTTTACTCTTTACTGTGCCACATACAATGGGAATGGTACAGGCAATCTATATTTTCGTAACTTATAACTTCTGTACAACGGTGTGCTATACAGCAATCAACCTGCCTTATGGAAGTCTGTCGGCGATGATGACGCGAGTATCGTCCGAAAGAGATATGTTAAGTGTTACAAGAATGGGCTTATCTCCACTGGGCAAGATCATTGCAGTTACTTTTACTACTCCGCTGGTGAAATTATTTGGAAATGATCAGGCAGCATGGGTAAAGACCATGGCAGTGTGGGCAGTTCTGGCACTGATCCTTCTTCTGATCTGCTTTATTAACTGTAAGGAAACTGTTGTGATCGCAGGTCAGGAAAAAGCAGAAAAGGTTCCGATAAAGAAAGGCTTGAAATTATTAGTGACAAATCAGTATTTCTGGGCAGTATTATTGCTGTGGATGTTCCAGAGTGTATCATTCAGTGTATCCGGAACAATTTTACCATATTACTGTAAATATATTTTCCATAATGATACCTGGCTTTACAGTACCCTGTATCTGACAGAAATCCTTACACTGGTTGCATGTATCTTCCTGTGTGCACCATTGATCCGAAAATTCGGAAAGAGAAATATCGCTCTGGCAGGAAGTGTGATCGCACTGGTTGGACAGCTTTTGTTTCTCCTCAATCCATACAATCTGCCATGGATGGTGATGAGTTGTCTGACAAGAGCAATCGGTCTTGCACCACTTAATGCAGTTGTATTCGGTATGATCGGTGATGTTGTGGAATTTGGTCAGTGGAAAACTCATGTACGACAGGAAAGCCTGATCTTTGCAGGCGGTTCGATCGGTACAAAGGTAGGTGCGGGTATTGCATCTGCTGCTATGACAGGGCTTCTGTCGCTGGGAGGCTATATCAGTACTGCTACGGGAAGTGCAGTGCAGCCGGACAGCGCATTACATATGATCGTGAATATTTACAAATGTGGTCCGTTGATCGTTGCAGGCGGTGTTCTTCTGGTCCTTCTGTTCTATCATCTTGATAAACAGTATCCGGATATCATGAAAGAACTGATCGAGCGTGAGGCGAAGGGAGAACTATAAGATGAAAGAACATACGATTGTAACTATCAGCCGTCAATATGGAAGCGGAGGAAGAGAGATAGCGGAAATTCTGGCAAAGAAGATGCAGGTACGCTGCTATGACAGACAGATTGTCTATCTTGCAGCGGAAAAGGTGGGAAATGGAGATCTTGATGTAGACAGTATTCTGGAAGAAGCATATAAAGTTCCGTCAGAGCACAGCAGTTTTTTTGGAGGTCTGGGGATCGGAAACAATATCATACCGGATTACAATAAGATGTACAAGGAACAGGCGGCATTGATACGCAGACTGGCAGAAAAATCCAGTGCGGTATTTCTTGGAAGATGTGCCGATGCAGTTCTTGAGGATGTTCCGGGGTGTTATCATGTATATATTTATGCAGACGACGAATTCAGGGCAAAGAGAAGTAAAGAAGTCTATGGAGGCATTTCTCTGAAGGAAATGGACAAGGAAAACACTACCAGACAGCGGTATTATAACTACTATACCGGCAGAACATGGGGAAATCCGCTTAATTATGATCTGATGATCAATACCAGTCACTTAGATCTTGAAGTGGCAGCAGATCTGATCCTCGATTATATAGAAAAAGTGTAACTGTTCAGTACCTTCACAGTTACGAGAAAGTACAAAAAAATTGTGAATAATGTAAAAAAGACATAAATAAATATTGTGAAAAATGCCTGACAGTGGTATGATTTGACTCGGAAAAAGACAGGATGTTTTTGAAAGGAGAGTCAGTGTACCACTGACAGGTGAAGAATGAGCGTAAATAAAACAATAAAAAGAAGCTTAAAAGACAAAGTATACGGATATATTATGAAAAATCTTGAACTGATCGTACCAGGGATCCTGATGATCGGTGGCACTACTTATTATCCGGAAAAGCACAGGTAATATTTGGAAGATAGAAAGGCAGTGACAAATGTCAGTTTTTTACTACATTTGTTGTTGCCTTTTTGTTTTGAGAAGACAGTTTGAGATCAGAAAAATCAGAGCAAAATTTGCTTGATTAATGATGACCAGATGATATAATAAGAAAAAAGCGTGCACGTAAACGCAAAGATGTACATATATACATAGAGATTGTGAGGAATAAGGTATGGGAGTGACATTACAACAGATTGCTGAGAAAGCAGGGGTATCCAGAGGAACCGTAGACCGGGCACTGAATGACCGTGGAAGAATCAAGCCGGAAGTTGCAGAAAAGATCAAGAAGATTGCAGAGGAGATGGGATATCAGCCTAATCGTGCCGGAAGAGCACTGGCGATGACAAAGCAGTCTGTGCGCATCGGAGTAATTCTGCAGTCAGCGGATACTCCGTTTATGAAGAAGGTTCTGAAAGGGATTGAGGATGCCAAAGCGGAGTCCGAACAGATGGGAATCGAAGTCATAATAAAAAAACTGAATGGTGTTGATGCGGAAAAAGTTATGGATACCATGAAGAAACTGCGAACAGCCGGATGCAAAGGTATTGCAATGGTTCCGGTAGAGGATGAAGCCTTAAAAAAACTGATCCATGAATTTGTGGAAGAAGGAATACCGGTTGTTACCTTTAACTCTGATATAGAGGATTCGGACAGACTCTGTTTTGTAGGTCAGAATGCGTTACAAAGTGGTAAAGTGGCTGCAGGATTAATGGCGGAAATTCTTCCGGAAGGTGCAAAAGTACAGGTGATTTCCGGTTATCCGTCGAATCAGTCGCACCGTAACAGAAGCAGGGGGTTTATCAGTGAACTGGCAGCATGCAGAAAAGATGTGGAGATCCTGGATATTCAATATGCATATGATGACAGCAAGATTGCCGGGAAAATCACAGAAGAGATGTTGAAAATGCATCCTGATTTAAAGGGAGTGTATCTGGCAGCATCAGGAACGGATGGGGTATGCAAAGTATTGAAAAATAATAAGCTTGTAGGTAAAGTGAAAGTAATATCCAATGACCTGACAACGAAAAATGAGCAGGAGCTGAAGAGAGGACTGATTCAGTTTTTGCTAGGGCAGAATGCATATGTGCAGGGACATTTACCAATAATGATTCTGTTTAATAAATTATTTGATGGAAAGGAACCGGAGGTGGAGCATCAGTATACAGAGATCGTGATCAAAACAAAATATAATTTGTGATTATTCATAAAAAGAGGGAAAATTATTTGTTTATTTTGGATATTGCGTTCACGTGCACACAATGGTAGAATACAGTTACACACAAGGAAATACAAAGAAGAACTTAAGCCGGCAAACAAAAGAATACAGAACAAACAACTCTGAACCAATCAGAATGAGATTAAAATTCAAAACAAGAAATTAAAAGTAAAACAGACAGAAAGGCGGAAAATAATATGTTAAATGTAGGTGTAATCGGATGTGGCGGAATGGGAAGAGATCATATCAAAAGAATCACAGAAAGAACACAGGGAGCACAGGTAGTTGCAGTATCTGACGTGTTTGAAGAAGGCGCAAAAAAAGCAGCTGAGATCGCAGGTGGAGCAAAGGTTTACACGAATGGTAAAGACCTGATAAATGATCCACAGGTAGATGCAGTACTGATCGTGTCACCTGGGTTTGCACATGTAGATGATCTGTTAGAGGCGATCAAAGTCGGCAAAAGAGTATTCTGCGAGAAACCACTCTGTACAACAGCTGATGACTGCAAGAAGGTTATGGAGGCAGAAGAAGCATCAGGAAAACATCTGATCCAGCTCGGATTTATGAGACGTTATCATAAAGGATATAACCAGATCAAGGATGCGATTGCAACCGGTGAATATGGAGAACCGTTGATGATGCACTGCACACATCGTAATCCGGAAGTAGGAACAAACTATAATACTCCGATGGCAGTACATGATACAGTGATTCATGAGATCGATCTCTGCCACTGGCTGGTAAATGATGATTATGAGAGTGTACAGGTGATCATGCCAAAGGTTACAAAATACTCTCATTCAGAACTGAAAGATCCACAGATCATGCTGATGCGTACAAAGAGTGGTATCTGTATCGATGTAGAATGCTTTGTTAACTGCAAGTTTGGATATGATATTAACTGTGAAGTGGTATGTGAAGACGGAGCTCTTAAGATGGGAACACCAATGGCACCTTCTATCAGAAAGAATGCACAGTGCTCTACAGAGATTACAACAGACTGTTTTGTATTATTCAAGGATGCTTATGATGCTGAAATTCAGAACTGGGTTGACTGTGCTGAAAAAGGTGTGATCGAAGGACCTACTACATGGGATGGATATCTTGCGGCAGTTACAGCAGATGCACTGGTTAAAGCACAGGAAACAGGAAATATCGAGAAAGTTGTAACAGTGGAGAAACCAGAATTCTATAAATAAAAGAATATTTTTTTGATGAAAGCGTTCACGTGTACGCGAACAAATTACCAGGTGATTAACAGGAGGATATAGAAAATGAAGATTGGATTTAATGAAGCAACAGCTCTGGAATGCAAAGGACAGTCATTGATTGCAGACCTGGAGGCATGTGAAAAATATGGATTTGATTATATCGAGATTCGCTTTGATTGTGTCAAGGATTATCTGAAGGAACATACTTTAGAAGATCTTGCAGACTGGTTTAAGAATCATCATCTGAAACCATGGGCATATAATACACTTATTTTCTTTAATCAGAGAGATGAAGCCGGAGTAAAAGAGATTGATGAGGAAACAGAGTTTATCATCAAAGTGTGTGAAGCAATCGGGATGAAAATGCTGATTACAGTACCAAGTTTTGATGTGAAGGACAAATCCGTGACAGAGATCAAAGAAGAAGCAGTAGAAAGACTTCGCTATCTTTCAGATAAAGTTGGCAAAGATATTAAGATCTCCCTGGAGTTTTGCGGTGCACCAAACTGCTCGATCAATCAATTTGGAACAGCTTATGATGTGGTAAAAGCGGTAGACAGAGATAACGTTGGAATTACGGTAGATACCTTCCATTTTCATGAAATGTGTTCAAAGCTGGAGGACTTAAAAGCAGCAGACGGAAATAAGATTTTTGCGTATCATCTGAATGACTGCGAGGATCTGCCGCTTGGTTCCTGCGGAGATGATAAGAGATTATGGCCGGGGGAAGGTGTGGTAGATCATGCCGGAATTGCAGGGGCATTAAAAGAAATCGGATTTGATGGTGTATGCACAATTGAAGAATTCCGTCCGGAATATTATGCAATGTCCCATGATGAGAATGTTAAGAAAGCAGCGGAAGTGACAAGAGATTTCGTAAAAAAATATTTCGCATAACTATATAGAGGCTGTCGCTTGTATGAGCGGCAGCCATTATAGAAAACAGATAAATGTTAAAAAATTATCAGAAAGAACCGGTATAAGGGATGCCGGATGGAGGATTTCGATATGTTAAATAAAGAAAAAGTATTTTTAGGAATTGCACCAATCGGCTGGACCAATGATGATATGCCGGATCTTGGAAAAGAGAATACATTTGAACAGACAGTCAGTGAGATGGCACTGGCAGGCTTCACAGGATCAGAGGTAGGAAGTCACTATCCGACAGATGCAGACGTGCTGAAAAGGGCACTGGATCTGCGAGGGATGACAATCTGTAATCAGTGGTTCTCCTCATTTCTGATCAGTCGTCCGTATGAAGAGACAGAGGCTGCGTTTATAGAGCAGTGTGATTTCCTTAGAAAAATAGGGGCAAAGTGCATCGGAGTTTCCGAACAGAGCTACAGTATCCAGGGAAAACTGGATCATCCGATCCAGGAAGGTAAGTATGTGATGAATGATGAGGAATGGGATAAGCTTGTGACAGGTCTTAATAAACTTGGAAAGATCGCAAAAGACAAAGGAATGGTATTGACATTCCATCACCATATGGGAACAGTGATCCAGACAGAGGAAGAGATTGACCGTTTTATGGAATCAGTGGATCCAGATCTTGTGTATCTCTTATTTGACAGCGGTCATCTGTCTTTCGCAGGGATTGATCCTGAAAAGGTGCTCAGAAAATATGTAGACCGTGTGCGTCACGTACATCTGAAGGATCTCAGAAAAGAAGTTGTAGAAAAATCAAGAAAAGAAAAATGGAGCTTCTTAAAGGGCGTCAGAGAAGGTACATTTACCGTACCTGGCGATGGAGATGTGGATTTTGGACCGATTTTTAAGATTCTGGAGGAAGCAGATTATGAAGGCTGGGTTGTTGTGGAGGCAGAGCAGGATCCGGCAAAGGCCAATCCATTAGAATACGCAATGAAGGCAAGAAAATATATTGCAGAAAAAACCGGATTATAGGAAAATGAAAGGAGAGACGGACGATGAAGATAGCATTTGATGTAGATGTACTGGCAAAGCAGTCTATGGATATTAACTGGATGGTTCATCAGGTAGCTGACTGGGGATATAAGTATATTGAGCAGTCTCCACATCCGAGGATCAATCCATTTTACAAGCATCCATTATTTTCAAAAGAATGTGAGATGGAGTATAGAAAGGCACTGCGGGAAACTGGGATGGAGATTTCTTCGTTTATTGTTGTATACAGGTGGTCAGGACCGACAGAAGAACAGCGTCAGTTTGCAGTGGCTAACTGGAAGAGAATGATCGAGATTGCGGCAGATATGGGGGTATCTGTCATCAATACCGAATTATCGGGAGATCCGAATCAGCAGGAGATCTGCAACGGAATGTGGTTTAAATCTATGGAAGAATTGCTTCCTGTCATTGAGAAGAATAAGATCCGCGTAGAGATCCAGTCTCATCCGTATGATTTCTGTGAACTGAACAATGAGACCTGTGATATGGTGAAATCCTTTCGTTCTCCATATCTTGGTTATGTGTATTCAGCACCACATGGATTCTTCTATGATGAAGGAAAAGGTGATGTCCGTTCTATGCTGAAATATGCAGGAGATGAACTGACCCATGTATTGTTTGCAGATACCTATAATCAGACATTAGACTGCCGCTATATTGCCAACCCACCGTGGCTAAACGGAAGAGGAAAGGCAGATGTGACGATTCATCAGCATCTTGCCATGGGTGAGGGTGATGTGGATTTTGACGGAATATTTGAGACTCTCAGAGAGATGGATTTTGCAAACCGACAGTTAAAAGCAGATGCACCAAAGGCTGGTGGGGATAACATCGCCTGTGTATCAATGTTTGGTTTCCCTGAAAAGATGGACAGACAGGCACCTGAAGCGCGAGAACGTATCGAGAGAGAATTATTAAGATGATATATAGTAACTATTTGGAATGTATTTTGGCTCGTAACTGTGAGGCTTCTGAATAGTTACGATATATATTATAATGATTGGGGCGATATGGGGATAGTATGTTGGAGGATGCTATATGAAATCAGTAGCAGAAGTATTGAATTTTAAACAAAAGGGAAAGGATATGGACGAATTTATCGTCGTTCCTTTGTCAGAAAAATTAGCTTATTGCTTCGGAGATCCGGCACTAACGCTAATGTATACCATGACGTCGACTCTTCTGATTTATTTTTACACGAATGTAGTAGGAATATCGGCAGGAGCAGTTGGAATGATCATGTTGATTTCCCGTGTATTTGATGGTTTTTCAGATGTGCTTATGGGAACTATCATTGACAGGACACATTCAAAATATGGAAAGGCAAGGATATGGATATTAAGACTTGCCGTTCCATATGCACTGGCAGCAATCGTACTTTTTACGATGCCGGGGCTGGGACCGATCGGAAAAGTGGTTTATGCATTTGTTACTTATAACATCATGAATACGGTTGTATATACGGCTATCAGTCAGCCGTTCCATGCACTGGGATCACTGATGAGCCGTGACAGAAGACAGAGAGATACCATTTGCAACATCCGTATGGTATTATCGATTACTGCAAGTATGATCATCACCGCATTTACCTTACCATTGATTAATATTGTGGCAGGGATGATCGGAAACACACAGGCAGCATGGATCACAGTGACTGCAGTTTATGCAGTGATCTCGGTATTTGTACTGATCAATACCTATATGACCTGCACAGAACGTGTACAGACAGCACAGAAAAGCAAAGAGGAAGATGTACCATTCTGGACAGCACTGAAGGCTACAGTAACAAACCGATATTTCCTGATTGCACTTGGACTGATGCTGTTTTATACGGTATATCAGATCATAATCGGAACGGATCTGACCTACTATTGTCAGTATGTTCTGGGAAATGTAAATCTGGTAACGCCGTTATCGGCAGCTGAGAAGATAGCCACTATTGTTGGAATTGCAATGATTCCAAGACTTCTTCCGAAATATGGAAAAAGAAAACTGATCTGTGCAGGATGTCTTCTTGGAATTGCAGGACAGTTTATATTCCTGTTAAATGCGACCAGCGTATCCCTTGGAGTATTTACCTGTATTATGAGGGGATTTGGAATTGCCCCGTTCTACGGCGTGCAGTATTCACTTCCGAGTGATGCGATAGAGTATGGCCAGTGGAAGACGGGGTACCGTATAGAAGGACTTATGTTTTCGTCTATGAGCATGGGACAGAAGGCAGGCTCCGGATTTACATCAGCAATCATGGGAGCAGTGCTCTCCTGGGCAGCTTTTGATGGCCTGAAGGAAGTACAGCCTGCATCAGCAATCCGGGCTATCAGCGTTTTTTACTTATATGTGCCAATTACAATCTGGGCAGTTATGTTTCTGCTGGCAGCATGTTATAAGTTGGATAAGCAGTATGACCAGATGATGAAAGAACTGATTGAAAGAGAAGGTTCTGGGGCGGCAGAAGAGATTTCAGCTATCACAACAGAGAGTGAGAATAAGATCAATGTTGCAATCGGACGTCTTTATGGTGCAAGCGGAAGAAAGATTGCAGAAGGCCTGGCAGAGGCTTTGAAATGTCGGGTATATGACAGGCAGATCATCTGTCTGCTTGCGGAGAAGCTTGGTATGGAATCTCAGAATATGGACAGCGTCATCAAGTATCTGGATTCCTATAATGAGAATGAAACATTCACATTTTCTCCGTATGCATATCCGGCAGCTGGTGTTGCAGAGGATGTGACGGATAGGAGGATGTTTGAAGAACAGACAAAGATCATCCAGGCACTGTCAAAACAGGCACCGGGAGTTTTCCTTGGACGTTGTGCAAACTTTGTGCTGGGAGGACAGCCACACAGTTATTCATTTTTCTTATATGCAGATGATGAATACCGTGAAAAAGAAGGCAAAGAATACTATAAAGGTCAGACGCTGAATGAATTAAAACTTCGTGATATCCAGAGAAACGAATACTATCAGCGATTTACAGGTATAAAACGAGACGATCCGAAGCATTATGATATGGTGGTGAATGTATCGAAGACCGGAGTGGATGGCGCAGTGAAGATGATTCTGGATTACATAGAACAAAAAGAAAAATAAATGTTACTGTGAATAGGGAGAACCAGTAACAAATAAACAAAGGGAAACCTGTTGAGAGTTCATGATAGAGCACTCGACAGGTTTTTCTTTGCCTTGAATAACGGATTACGGGAGTTCAAAGAGAATCTGTCTACGGTGTTTTTAATTAAGAAGCGTGCTAACTTGCGTGCTAACATTAAAAAAGATTGTGCATAAATTACAATAACACACATAGTAAATTGTGGAAAATGCGGGAAATAAAAAAGTTACACAAATAATATTGCACATCAAAATAAAGTGTGCTAACATACAAACAACAAATGAAACACGCAAAAGCACACAAAATAAAATATAAAGCACGCACGAAAAACGTGAACAGGCTACATTAAGAAAAAAGCAGACAAACAGCAGACCAGGAGGATGTAAATTATGAAATATGTAGAATTTGACCAGACAAGACCAATGGATCTGATACTTCTCGGAAGAGTAGCAATCGACTTTAACCCGGCGTACAACGACCAGGTAAAGGAAGAGTTCAAACCATTAAAGAAGGTTCATACATTTGAGAAATTCGTTGGTGGATCTCCTGCAAACATTGCAGTTGGTGTTACCAGACACGGATTAAAAGCAGGTTTTCTCGGAAAGGTATCGGATGATCAGTTTGGCGATTATGTGACAGAATATTTCGACGAACAGGGAATTGATACCTCACACATCACAAGATGCACAAATGGTGAAAAACTCGGTCTTACCTTTACCGAGATGCTTTCAGAGAAAGAAAGCCATATCCTGATGTACAGAAAGAGCATCGCAGACCTTCAGTTACATGTAGATGATATTGATGAAGACTACATCAGACAGTCCAAAGCCATCCTGATCTCAGGAACAGCACTTGCAGAAAGTCCATCAAGAGAAGCTGCGATCAAGGCAGTGATGCTTGCAAAGAAAAATAATACAAAAATAATCTTCGATATTGACTACAGAGAATACAACTGGAAGAACAGTGATGAAATTTCCATCTACTATTCAATCATTGCAAAAGAAGCTGACATCATCATGGGCTCCAGAGAAGAATTTGACCTGACAGAGAAGCTGATCAAAGAAGGTATGACAGATGAAGAAAGCGCAGGCTTATGGCAGGGGTACAACGCAAAGATCGTAGTTATCAAACATGGAATGAAAGGATCTACTGCCTATACCTGTGACGGACAGAAATTCAGCATCAAGCCATTCCCGGTAGAGGCAAGAAAAGGCTTCGGCGGCGGAGACGGATACGGTTCCGGATTTTTATATGGATTATATCAGGGATGGGAAGTGATCGACTGCCTGGAGTTTGGTTCCGCAGAAGCATCCATGATGGTAAAAAGTAATAACTGTTCTGATTCCCTTCCGGGACCGGAAGCAGTACATGCATTTATAAGAGAAGAAAAAGAAAAATTCGGCGAAATGATCGCAAGAGTATAAAAATCGACAGGAGGAATAGAACGATGACAAAGACAATCCGTATGACAGTTGCACAGGCAATTGTGAAATTTCTTGATAATCAGTATGTTTCCATGGATGGAGAAGAGACAAAGTTTGTAGAAGGATTTTTTACCATCTTCGGTCATGGAATTGCAGTAGGACTTGGAGAAGCACTTGATACAAACCCGGGACAGTTAAGAGTTCTGCAGGGAAGAAACGAACAGGGAATGTGCCATGTGGCAACTGCTTTTGCAAAACAGAGCAATAGAAAGAAAATTATTCCGTGTGCTTCATCCGTAGGACCTGGAGCAGCAAATATGGTAACAGCCTGTGCGACAGCTACTGTTAATAACATTCCGCTTCTGGTATTTCCGGCTGATACTTTTGCTTCCAGACAGCCTGACCCGGTACTTCAGCAGCTGGAACAGAGCAGCAGCCTGGCAGTTACAACCAACGACGCATTTAAACCTGTGTGCAAATACTGGGACAGAATCACAAGACCGGAGATGATCATGACAGCACTCATCAATGCCATGAGAGTTCTGACAGATCCGGCGGAGACAGGAGCATGCTGCATCGCTCTTTGTCAGGATGTTGAGGGTGAATCCTATGATTACCCGGAATACTTCTTCGAGAAACGTGTACATAGGATCACAAGACCGGCAGCAGTAGAAGAAGAACTGGAAGATATTGCAGAGATCATCGCAGAAGCAAAGAAACCACTGGTGATTGTGGGCGGTGGTGTCCGTTACTCAGAAGCTGGTGAGACAGTTGAAAAATTCTGTGAAGAATTCAAGATCCCATTTGGTGAGACTCAGGCTGGAAAGAGTGCCTGCAAGTCAGGACATCCATATTGCCTGGGTGGAATCGGAGTTACAGGAACTTATGCTTCCAATATCATTGCAAAAGATGCAGATGTAGTTATTTCCATTGGTTCCAGAATGTCAGACTTTACTACAAGCTCCAAGAGACTGTACCAGAACCCGGATGTAAAATTTGTTACGATCAATAACTGCAGATACCATGCATACAAGATGGATGCGATAAAAGCAGTCGGAGATGCAAAGGCTACAGTAGAAGCTCTGACAGAGAAGCTTCGTGCACGTGGATATGTATCTGCTTATAAAGGAGAGATTGAAGAAGCCAAAAAGACATGGGATAAAGAAATGATCCGACTGGCAGGCATCGAATATACAGGAGATGATTTTGAGCCGATCATCAAGGCAAGAGATCCAAGAACCATTCCGGAATTTGTGAAGATGACAAATGGAAAGATCACACAGACAGCAGCTCTTGCAGCAATCCGCAGAGTGATCGATGAGGATGCAACAATTATTACAGCAGGCGGTTCTCTTCCAAGCTGTATGCAGAGAATGTGGACAACAGACAAGCGCGGCGGATACCATGCAGAATATGGATATTCCTGTATGGGATATGAGGTGGCAGCAACACTTGGTGTGAAATTTGCAGAACCGGATAATGAGGTGTACTGCGTAGTTGGGGATTCCAGTTTTCAGATGCTGCACAGTGAGATTATGACGATCATGCAGGAGAGAAAGAAAGTAAATATTCTTGTATTTGATAACTGTGGATTTGGATGTATCAACAATCTTGAAATGAACCACGGAATCGGAAGCATTGCAACAGAGTTCCGTTATACAGACGGCAAGAAGCCATGTGGAGATCTGATCCCGGTTGATTACGCAAAGGTTGGCGAAGGATATGGACTTAAGACTTATACCTGCAAGACAATCGCAGAATTAGAAGCAGCACTTGAAGATGCGAAGAAACAGGAAATTGCTTGCCTGTTTGACTTAAAGGTTATTCCAAAGACCATGACAGACGGATATGAATCATGGTGGAATGTAGGAATTGCAACAACTTCTTCCAAAGAATCTGTAAGAAAAGCCTGCGAAGGTGTTATGGAAGGAAGAAGAGAAGCTAGAGATTACTAATATCAGGAGGCGTATAACAGTGAGCAAGGTATTTGGTTATCCAAAATTTGATGAAAATGGTGAGATGGTTCTTACCACTTATGATAATGAATATAAGGCAATGATGATGGATATTCGCGTATACAGCATGAAGACCGGACAGACAAGAACATTTAAGAGAGAAGGAGAGGAGACAGCTGTTCTTCTCCTCTCCGGAAAACTTACATACACATGGGAAGACGAGAAAGCGACTGTCAGCAGAAAAGATGTATTTACAGAAGGGCCATGGGCATTGCATGTAAGCACTGGAAAAGAAATCACCGTGGAAGCAGAGGCAGACACTGAGATATTGGTACAGTGCACACATAATGACAGAACCTTTGTAAGTAAATTATATTCACCGGAGGATGCACCATGGGGATACTCCAGTGTCGGTAAATTCGGAAATGTGGCGAAGCGTCGTGTGAATACAATTTTTGATCATGATATCTGCCCGGAATCCAATATGGTTCTTGGAGAAGTACTGAATGACAGAGGAAACTGGTCAGGATACCTGCCGCACAGACATCCGCAGCCGGAGACCTATCTGTTCAAGTTTGACAGACCGGAGGGATTTGGAGCAAGCTTTGTTGGGGATCAGGTATTCAAAAGTGTGAACAACAGTTTCTCAGCAATACCGGGAGGTGAGCTTCACCCACAGGCAGTGGCACCTGGATTTCAGATGTATACATGCTGGATGATCCGTCATATTGATGGAAATCCATGGCTTCAGACAGACAGATGTGAAGATGAAAGATATGTGTGGATGCATGACGCACAGTTTTGAGATAACAGGACAGAATAAATCCTGAAACAGAAAAGGAGAGAATGATTATGGCAAGAGAATTTATCGTACCCGGACAGATGATTTCCGGCTCAGGCGCACTTGATATGGCACAGGAAACACTTGGAACCCTTGGCAAAAAAGCAATGATCGTCACAGATAAAGTAATGATCGATCTTGGAAACTGTGCAAAAGTAGAGAATGCATTAAAAAGCCAGGGAGTAGAATATACTGTTTATTCTGATATTGCAGGAGAACCAACCGATCTCATGATCGAAAAAGGTCTGGCACAGTACAAAGAAGAAAACTGTGATTTCCTGGTAGCACTTGGTGGAGGAAGCCCGATCGACTCCATGAAAGCAATCGGTTCACTTGTTAAAAACGGTGGAAATATCTCCGATTACATGGGCAAAGTGATTGATGTAGAGATGCCTCCGATGGTGGCAATCCCGACTACAGCAGGAACAGGGTCTGAAGCAACTCAGTTTACGATCATCACAGATACCAAAAAAGATATCAAAATGCTGCTGAAAGGAAAAGTACTGATTCCGTCTCTGGCGGTTATCGATCCTCAGTTTACTATGACAGCACCTCCGAAAATCACAGCGGCAACAGGACTGGACGCATTATGTCATGCAGTAGAAGCTTACACATCCAGAAAAGCACAGACATTATCCGATACCTTTGCAATGTCAGCTGTAAAAAGAATCTTCAAATATCTTCCGGTGGCATTCCACGATGGAAAAAATGAAGAAGCAAGAGTACAGATGTCTGTAGCAGCACTGGAAGCCGGAATCGCATTCAACAACGCATCAGTAACCCTGATCCATGGAATGAGCCGTCCTATTGGAGCACTTTTCCATGTGGCACACGGACTTTCCAATGCAATGCTGATGAAAGAATGTTTAAGTTTTGCATTAGAAGGTGCCTATGACAGATTTGCAGATCTTGGAAGAGCAATCGGAGTTGCCACTCAGGAAGATTCTGATCAGACAGCAAGTGAGAAATTCCTGGATGCGGTTGTTGCTCTGACAGAAGAACTGGAGACACCAACACTTGCAGAATTTGGAATTGACAAAGAGAGATTCTTCGAAGTGATCGAAAAAATGGCGTACGATGCAATGGACAGCGGAAGCCCGCAGAATACACAGCGTGAGATCACACAGGCAGATGTAGAGACAATGTACAGAAATCTGTGGTAAAAAAGCAGGTTGTGAAAAGCAGCATGACAGGAAGTTAATAGATATTATAAGTGCCATGCGGATTCCGTGTGGCATTTGTAAAAACAGGAGGTAACAGTATGGCGATATTTACAGGGGCAGGAGTGGCAATCGTTACTCCGTTTAAAGAAGACGAAACCATAGATTATGAAAGACTGGATGAACTGATTGATTTTCACTGTGAAAATGGAACCGACAGCATTGTGATCTGCGGAACCTCCGGAGAAGCAGCTACAATGACGGAACGTGAACACATGGAATGTGTTAAATTTACGGTTGAGAGAACAAAAGGAAGAATTCCTGTTATCGCAGGAACAGGGTCAAACTGCACAAAGACTGCAATGGAACTTTCCAGAGAGGCAGCAGACTATGGCGTTGATGGTGTACTGGTGGTGACACCGTATTATAACAAAGCAACACAGAAAGGCATGATCGCACATTTCACACAGGTTGCCGATGCCGCGAAGGTTCCGGTGGTTCTTTATAATATTCCGGGAAGAACGGGATGTCGAATGGATGCAGAGACAGTGGCTCATCTTGTGAACCATGTGGATAACATTGTAGCGATCAAGGAAGCAAGTGGAGATTTCTCCAATATTGTGAAGATGATGGAACTGACAGATGGAAAATTAGATCTTTATTCAGGAAATGATGACCAGATCGTACCTCTTATGTCACTTGGAGGAAAAGGAGTAATTTCCGTACTTTCCAATGTGGCTCCGAAGGCAGCACATGATATCTGCCAGCTTTATCTGGATGGAAAGGTAAAAGAGAGTCTGGATCTTCAGTTAAAAGCATTGCCGTTGATCCATGCATTATTCTCAGAAGTGAATCCGATCCCGGTCAAAAAAGCAGTAGAGCTGATGGGACTCTGCGGTGGAACCCTAAGAGCACCTCTTACAGAGCTTGAGCCGGAACATACAGAGATCCTGAGAAGAGAAATGCACAGGTTCGGTCTGATAAAATGAGAGGAAACAGTATGGAGTTAACAGCTTCTCAAAAAAGGCAAAGATTACAGACGATGATATTCGGTGCTATTGCTATCTTTTTTACCGGTTATCCTCATGTATGGTCTATTTATCAGCCATACGTAATGGAGCAGACCGGCTGGAGCCAGACCCAGGCTTCGATGTGTTTTTATCTGGCACTGAGTACCTTTGTATTTGGAAACATCATCGGTGGAAGACTGCAGGATAAATTTAGTCCCAAAGTGGTCGTTTGGACAGGCGGAGGCATCTTTGCCGCAGGAATCCTGGCATCGGCATTTCTGATCGTACCATCGCCCCTGCCCATGTATCTGACTTATGGAGTGATGCAGGGATTTGGGCAGGGACTGATCTATACAGCAATTCTCTCCACAGTTCAGAAATGGTTTCCGGGAAGAACCGGATTTGCATCGGGTGTGGTTGTAACTGCAAACGGATTATGTGGATTTTTCCTGGCACCGTTAAGCCGTAAGATTCTGCAGGCAGAAGGTCCGGAAAAAACCTTTCTGATCATTGGCATTGCGATCACCTTATCCTGGATTTTATGTGGAATCTTTTTTACTGCTCCGGATAAAGAGTGGAGAAGAAAGGCAGAAGAAGCATTAAGAGAAAAAAACAAAGAAAATGGTGCAATAGCACAGGCAGAACAAAAACAGTATACATCTTCTGAGATGATGAGAACGAAGAATTTCTATCTTCTTCTTGCAACAATGCTGTTTGGGCTGATCTCCTATTTTCTGGTATCTCCGGTCTCCCAGACTTATCAGATTGAACTTGGGATTCCATCGGCAGTTGCAGTCAGTGCAGTAATGTTTGGTTCCATTGTAAATGCAGGAACCAGACTGGTGCTTCCGACTCTTTCAGACAAAGTTGGAAGAGTTGTCTGCATTAAGGGAGTTCTTGTGATGTCGATTCTTGCGATGACAGTACTTACATTTACCAGATCTTATACAGTAACAGCAGCGATCATCCTGATGTATGGCTGCTATGGTGGTATCATGGGCAGTTTTCCGTCCTTTACAAGTTCCATCTTCGGAATTGAACATACAGGAGAAAATTACGGATTTGTCATGCTTGGGATAGTGATAGCAACCTGTGGGGCACCGGCATTATCAGGATTTATCACAGGAAAAGGATATGGAATGCATGTAGTATTTGCAACAGGTATAGTGTTTGCAGTCATAGCATTGATCTGTCTTACAATATTAGGACGTAACCTGAAACATATGAAAGTGACCGGAAAGGAGCGGAACGATGGCATTAGTAACGATGAAGGAATTGCTGGAGCATGCGAAGAGTAACAAAAGAGGTGTCGGTGCATTCAGTGTAGGAAATATGGAGATGGTAAAAGGAGCAATCCAGGCAGCAGAGGAACTGGATACACCGATCATATTGCAGATTGCGGAAGTAAGACTGAAACATTCTCCGCTGGCTCTCATGGGGCCAATGATGGTACAGGCTGCACGTGAAGCAAAGGTAGATGTGGCAGTACATCTGGATCATGGCCTTACGATGGAAACAGTAGAAAAAGCACTGGAACTTGGATTTACCTCTGTCATGTTTGACAGTTCCACCTATCCGTTTGAGGAAAATATCGAGCGCACGGTTAAGGTTGTAGAGCTGGCAAAGAAATATGGGGCAACTGTAGAAGCAGAGCTCGGACTTGTCGGCGGAAGCGAGGATGGAAGTGAAGATCATGGAATCCGCTGTACAAATCCGGATGACGCAAAGGTATTCTGTGAGAGAACAGGAATCGATGCACTGGCAGTTGCTATCGGAAATGCACATGGAAATTATCCTGTGGCTCCCAAGCTTGCATTTGATGTTCTGGAAGAAATCCATAATAAGACAGAAATTCCGCTGGTTCTTCACGGGGGAAGCGGAATCACAGATGCGGATTTCAGAAAGGCGATCGAGCTTGGAATCGTGAAGGTCAATATCGCGACAGCAAGCTTCAACCACCTGACAAAATACGCGGAAGAATATCTGAGGTCAGAGGGCGCTCATAATTACTTTAATCTGAATGAGGCGATGGTACAGGGCACTTATGCGAATGTGCGTCATCATATAGAAGTGTTCAATTGTGAGATGGCACTGGATGATATAGATCAATAGAGGCAACGGTTTACCAGGGATATTGCGGGAAGATTAAGCATTGATTTTCTGCAATATCGCTTCCAGTAAATCTCCCTGGAGATAAAAGGTCGTCTCAAAATGAAGATACGATAAGGATACCTTATCCCACAACAATAAGATTTTTGCAGGGAATTCCTCATCAGCGTCCCAGAACTGGAACAGCACAGAGAAATCTCCCATAACAGGCATTTCAAAAGTCAGATCAGCCCCGGCCAGGCGTTTTTGTAATTCCCCTCCCAGACAGAGACAAGCCTGGCTGACGGCATTTACTTTGCCGGAGAATGCTGCTTCATATTTAGGGGTAAACACATCTCCGGACGGACTGCTTCCGGTGGGAATAAATCTGGTTACCGGCTGCCACTGTCTTGTGAGCGGAGGAAGCGGTTTATCTTCTGAGTAGCAGAGCAGGTCGTAGATCGTCATAACAATCGAATATTCTTTGCAGATTTTCCAGATGCCTTCGGTCATATATTCGATGGAACCATCTGAGCGGCTGACCCGATATTCTGTTCCGATATAATTCAGGTACAGGTATGCGTGGTCATTTTTTAATTTATATTTCTTTATCAGCATATCCTGATCATATTTCAAAAACAAGTCTCTTCCGATATATATCTGTTTTTCGTAATTGTCTGTAAGATTTTTTTCCATATAAGTACCCCTTTGTCTGAGTAATATTATTTTCGAAATTCTTCTGATAGATGGTGAGTTGTGATTCTTTCAGAAAATTATAACAAATTATGAATGCCTTCACAATCTTCTATTTTCTGCATACTCTAACAGAAGAAGTCTGTAAAGGAGAATCTGCATGAAAAATAAAAAATGGATCTCACTGGCGGCAGCAGTTGTTCTGGCGGTGACTGCACTGCCGATGGGAGTATTTGCTGCGAGGAAAGACAGCACGGAAGAGAAGCTTACAAAGGTTACCTTAAATGAAGTGGCACATTCGATCTTTTATGCACCACAGTATGTGGCAATCGAAGAGGGATATTTTAAAGATGAGGGGCTTGATCTGACACTTGTGACCGGTTTTGGAGCGGATAAGACAATGACTGCCGTAATATCCGGTGAGGCAGATATCGGATTCATGGGAGCAGAAGCATCTGTTTATGCCTATCAGGAGGGGGCTACGGATCCTGTCGTAAATTTTGCACAGCTGACTCAGCGAGCCGGGAATTTTCTTGTGGCAAGAGAAGAAATGCCGGATTTTAAATGGGAAGATCTGAAAGATAAGAAAGTTCTTGGCGGGCGTAAAGGTGGCATGCCGGAAATGGTGTTTGAATATATTCTCCGCAAAAACGGCCTGGATCCGCAGAAAGATTTGAGAATCGATCAGAGCATTGATTTTGGTTCCACGGCAGCAGCTTTTTCGGGAGGTACTTCGGCGGACTTTACAGTGGAATTTGAACCGTCTGCGACAGCACTGGAAAAAGAAGGTGCAGGATATGTAGTGGCTTCTCTCGGTGTGGATTCAGGCTATGTTCCATACACTTCCTACAGTGCAAAGACCAGTTACATGGAGAAGAACCCTGAAATTATCCAGAAATTCACAGATGCTCTTCAGAAAGGCATGGAATACGTCCAGACCCACACACCGGAAGAAATCGCCAAGGTGATTGCTCCGCAGTTTGCGGAAACAGACCTCGACACAGTTACGACTATCGTAAAACGTTATTACGATCAGGATACCTGGAAATCAAACCTCATTTTTGAGAAAGAGAGCTTTGAACTTCTGGAAGATATCCTCGAAGATGCCGGTGAACTGAAGGAACGTGTACCATACGAAAATCTTGTAACAACAGAATATGCCGCAAAAGCAGCTGAAAAATAAAACAGCAAAAGTCCCTGAGGTCTGATATGACCTTATGGGACTTTTGAGTCTGTTTACAGATGTTTCCTGTCTTCTGGTTCTTTTTTTGAATTTTTGATCTGAGGCGGCAGATAATGGTAAACCGTCTCATAAGACGTTAACTCATCCTCATTCACCGGACCCGAAGGAATCAGACCGGTGCAGTCCTGGGTGGATGCGGAATTTGCCAGAAAATCATAAGAATCAATAATCTCCTGGTTGGAAGGCGAAGAGTTGTGTGGAATTTTATTTTTCATAAATAAATGCTCCTTTATAAATGATAAGTAGTAATTATGACCAGGTTGCTGTGAACGGAGTGAACAGTAGCACTATTCAGAAAGTAGTATCCCGCAAGTGCAAAAAATATATTCAAAAATATGCAGCCGGATGCAGTGATTATTTTGTACTGAAGCTTGGAACTATGGCAGTCACGATTGAAAATGGCAGAAATGTATGGAGAGTAAAGAAAAATCAACACAGATATTCAGATCCCGGGGACAATTAGAGTCTCCGGGATTTTTGACATTATATGGTTTCCCTCTGCTTCCGTATCTTCGTCGGTGTATCTCCGAACTGTTCCAGAAACATCCTTCGAAACAATTTATAATTCGTAAATCCGTGCCGTTCCAGGATCACATGAACAGGATCTTTGGTTGTGATCAGATCTTTGTAGATGAAGGAGAGTCGGTATTCATTCTGATATTTCAGAAAGGTAACTCCCATTTTTTTCTTAAAGAAGCGGCAGAAATACCCTGTCTGGAGGCAGGCGATGTCTGTGATTTCGTCCAGAGAGATCGGTTCTTTGTAATGTTCTGCGATATAATTCAGAACAGGATCAAGCCGGTCCATTTCTTTCTGGCGCTGATTGATATTCTGATGAAAAACTTTCACGCTGAAATTATGATACAGCTGAAACAGAAGCTCAAAGATCAGACTGTTAAAGCGCAGAAGGTAGCCGTCCGGGCGGATATCATTGATGACCTGGAGCTGTTCCAGAGTGGTTTTTAACATCATAAGTTTCGTCTTTTTGACAGGATCTTCTGTCCGATAGTCCCACAGAAAAATAAGCTGTCCGAGATCAGGAATATATTTTGCCATAAAATCCAACGGTATCTGCAGAAGGATCGCAGTATTTGGCGCAGTACACTTGGTGGAGTGCAGGACGTTTCCATTGACCAGGATACAGTCGTCTTCATGGATCGTGAAACTTTCAGATTCCACAGTAACATCCAGAGAACCCTCCTGCATATAAATGATCTCTATGGCACGATGCCAGTGTGTCGGGATATAACTTCCGGGATCCACGGAGGTACGGAACTGTACATTGGTCTCACCGGAAAAGTCTATGATCTCATATGAGATTTCTTTATTTTTCATAAATACCCATTCCCCTTACTTTTTTTAGTAGCGGCCATTTTGTTATTGTTTTATCAAAATTAAATTAAAAAAGAGAATATCGACTTATATATTAGCTCTTTTTATACCTAATATGCTCCATCATGATATGCTATTATAATACCATAAGAAACAGCCATGGCAAAGCAATAAACAAAGAAAAAATGAGAAGAAACAAGAAGAACACGGAGCAATGAGAGGGAGGAAACCAATGAATCAAAAGAGCAAATTGACCTTTGGAAAGATTTTTGAACGTTTTGCATACGGCTGTGGAGATTTCGGCTGTAACATCATCTATACTGCAATGTCAGCATTCCTGCTGTTTTACTACACAGACTACGCAGGAGTCAGCGCAATGGCAGTTGGAACCATCATGATGATCTCAAGAGTTTTTGACGGAATCAGTGATATTATCATGGGAGTCATTGTTGACCGTACCCATTCAAGATTCGGAAAAGCAAGACCGTGGATTTTGCGTATGTGCATCCCGTTTGCAATATCAGGAGTCCTGATGTTTTCCGTTCCGGCTTCCTGGTCATCCACACCGAAACTGGTATACGTCTTTATCACCTATAACCTGGTATCCACAGTCATCTACACCGCGATTAATGTCCCATATTCCGCACTGAACGCACTGATGACACAGGATCCATATGAAAGATCTGTATTAAGTATTTTCAGAAACCTTCTTGCAACAGCAGGAACACTTACCATCAATACCTTTACACTGCCACTGGTAGAATACTTCGGAAATAACGCAAGCGCATGGACAAAAACTTTCGTTGTATTTGGCTTCGTTTCCATCGCAGCTTTCCTCTGCACCTTCTTCGGCACAAAAGAGCGTGTAAGAGCAAATGAGACAGGCGAGCAGAAAGTAGAAGAAAACGTTCCGTTTGTAACAGGGATCAAGGCACTTTTCCAGAACAAATACTGGATCATGATGACTGGTATGCTGGCACTTTTCTTCCTGATGTACTCTGTAAACGGCGGTGCAACTGTATACTATGCAAAAGACATCCTCGGAGACAAAAATCTGGTAAGCACCATCAATGGTATCTTCAATATCGTACAGATCCTTGGCATGTTCTTCATCGCCATGCTGGTCAAAAAATTTGGTAAAAGAAATGTATTTTCACTGGGACTTATCCTGGACATCATCGGAATGCTCGTACTGAACTTCTCAGGCGGCTCCATGCCGATCATCGTAGTATCCAGTGTGATCCGTGGAATTGGAAATGCCTGCGGCGGTGCAACTATGTGGGCAATGGTATCTGACACGATCGACTATGGCGAATGGAAAACAGGATACCGTACAGAAGGACTTGTAAACAGCGCTTGCAGCTTCGGTTACAAGATCGGTAACGGTATTGGTTCCGCACTTCTCGGTGTGATCCTGGAAGTTGGCGGATATGTAGGAAATGCAGCAGCACAGACTGCTTCCGCCCTGACATCTATCAAGATCTGCTTTGTATGGATCCCGATCGCAGTCTATGTATGCGGACTTATCATCATGAAATTTTATCATCTGGACAAAGAATTTGACGGTATTCTGACCGATCTGAAAGCACGTAAATAATTTTGCACATGACCATTGGAAAGTAACGGAGGTTTGGACAATATGAAGATCAAAGGAGTCAATCTTGGAAACTGGCTGGTTCTGGAGAAATGGATGAATCCGGCATTATTTGAAGGCACAACAGCGGAAGATGAGTATTATCTTCCGCGCCAGCTCTCGCCGGAAGTATATGAAGCAAGAATCAAGATCCATCGTTCCGAATACATCACAGAGCGTGATTTTGTAACGATCAAAAGAATGGGACTTGAGTCCGTGAGAATCCCGGTACCGTATTTTATCTTTGGCGACAGAGAACCATTTATCGGATGCATCGAAGAACTGGATAAAGCTTTTAACTGGGCAGAAAAATATGGTCTGACGATCCTGATCGATCTTCATACCGTTCCAATGAGCCAGAATGGTTTTGATAACGGTGGAATCAGCGGAGTCTGCAAATGGGCACAGGATCCGGATGAAGTTGAGTTTGCACTCAGCGTACTGGAACGCCTCGCGCAGCGCTATGGAACAAGGAAAGGTCTTCTGGGAATCCAGCCGCTTAACGAGCCGATCACAGAAAATATGTGGAAAACTATGGATATCGAACATCGTTATCCACCGGCAGACCCGGTTCTTGCACAGGGTTCTGCACCGATCACGATGGATTTTCTCCGGAAATATTATCTTGATGCCTATGACCGCATCAGTAAATATATGCCGAAAGACAAATATGTGGTCATTCACGACGGTTTCGAACTGATGGCGTGGAAAGATTTCATGCAGAAAGAAAAATATTCCAATGTTATTCTGGATACACACCAGTATCTGATGGTCGCAGAAGCAAACGGCTGTGAGCAGACCGTAGAAGCCTATGTAAAATATGTAAAGGAAGAGTTAGAGCCAAAGATCGAAGAGATGGAAAAATATTTCCCGGTGATCTGCGGAGAGTGGTGTCTGTTTAATTCTCTTGCCTGTGGCTGTGACACAAAAGGCGGACAGAGCGTTCTGAACGGTGTGGAAGGCAGTGCTGAGGAGACCGTCAGCGCCGAGCAGAAGAAAAAAATCTACAATGCCGTGGCAAAAGCCCAGCTTGACGCATGGAACAAAGGCAGCGGCTATTACTACTGGAGCTATAAACTTCTGACAGACACCGTCAATACCCCGGGCTGGATTGGCTGGGACAGCTGGGATCTGGGACGCAGTGTTGATTTTGGCTGGATCACAATGGAATAATATAAAATCTGATATATCCTAATATCTTAAGAGGAGGAAAATGCAATGATACAGAATCCAATACTTCCGGGATTTAACCCGGATCCGTGCATCTGCCGCAAAGGCGATGATTATTATATGGCAGTTTCTACTTTCGAATGGTTTCCGGGAATCCCGGTATATCATTCCAGAGATCTCAAAAACTGGGAATTATATACACATGTATTAACCGATGATGAGGAAGTAAACCTCAAGAAACTTCCAAGTGCCAAAGGTGTCTGGGCACCATGCCTGACTTATTGTGAGGAAGAAGAGATGTTTTATGTAGTTTATGGGGTGATGAACTCCATGAACGCGAGATATTTTGATGTGGACAACTTCCTGATCTGCTCCAAAGACATCAAAGGACCGTGGAGTAAACCGGTATACCTTCATTCAGCAGGATTTGACGCTTCTTTATTCCATGACACAGATGGTAAGAAATATGTTGTTTCACTGGAATGGGAGACAAGGGAAGGATATGAAAAGCCAGGCTACATCTGCATGGTGGAGTATTCTCCGGAAAAGAAGGAGATCGTAGGATATCCGAAGATCATATGGAAAGGCGGCACAGACAGAGGCTGCATGGAAGCTCCGCATCTGACAAAGCGTGGAGACTATTATTACATCATGTGTGCTGAGGGTGGCACAGGATACAATCACTGTGTGACCATGGGACGTTCCAAAAACGTCTGGGGACCATATGAAAAAGATCCGAAGAACCCGATTGTGACAAGTGTACCGGGAGAATCTTATGAAAGACAGGATCCGGATCATCTGAAACCGAAGTACTATAATCCGAACTCTATTCTTCAGAAATCCGGTCATGGAAGTTATGTGGAACTTCCTACAGGAGAAGTCTATCTGGTTCATCTCTGTTCCAGACCGTTCGTTCCGGAACTGCGCTGCACACTTGGAAGAGAGACTGCGATCCAGAAAATGATGTGGACAGAGGATAACTGGCTCCGCATGGCAGACGGCAGCAACCTTGCCAAACTTGAAGTACCGGAAAGTTCCCTCCCGGAATATCCGATAGAAAAAACACCGGACTTTGATGATTTCGACGGTGATGAACTTGGAAACTTCTATTATTCACCGCGTAGCATGCCGCAGAGATTTGCTGATATAAATGCAAGAAAAGGATATGTCCGTATCCGTGGACAGGAATCCCGCACTTCCCTGAACAAAGTCAGCATTCTTGCAAGAAAACTGACCAGTGTTTACGCAAGGATCACTACAAAGATGGAATTTGTGCCGGAAGTACATCAGCACAGTGCGGGTCTGATCCTGTATTATGATAACATGAACTACATCAACCTCCGCAAATATTACAGTGAAACTCTCGGACAGAGCGCATTGTCCATCATCCATCTGGAAAATGGCGTCAAGACAGAATTTTTGAACACCAGGATCCCGGTAGAGGACAAACCGATCTACCTTCGCCTCTACATCGAAGGAAGAAAATCCTGGTTCGAGTGGAGCTACGACGGAGAAAATTATGAGAAGATCGGACGCATCTTCGATACCACCAGATTCTCCGATGAATACTGCAAATACGGTGAGTTCACCGGTACCATGGTAGGCCTCACCTGCGCCGACCGCATCCTCCACAGGAAATGTGCCGACTTCGATTTCTTCGAATACAAAGCCGACGAAAGCCGGATGGTGGAGTAAATTAGTCAGAATATCTAAAAAATTTAATATAAACCATCAATTCTGAACATTGACGGTTACCCCTTGTATGTGACAAAATAGGTATTACCAATAATAGGATTGCCGGGCGTTAAAATGCGCCTGGTTTTTCCGCGTTAAAAAGGAATATCAGGGAGGAAAAAAATGGCACAGAAAAGAAAATGCGGCGTACTGCTTCCAGTGAGCAGTCTGCCTTCAAAGTACGGTATTGGATGCTTTGACAAAAAAGCGTATGAATTTGTAGATGCACTCAAGGAAGCAGGACAGAGTTACTGGCAGATCCTGCCGCTGGGACCGACCAGCTATGGTGATTCACCGTACCAGTCTTTCTCTACATTTGCAGGAAACCCATACTTCATCAGTCTTGAGGCACTGATCGAAGAAGGAGTCCTGACAAAGAAAGAGTGTGACAAAGTAGACTTTGGAACAGATGCGACCAGCGTAGATTATGCGAAATTATACGAAGGACGTATGCAGCTTCTCCGCAAGGCATATGAGAGAAGTAATATTTATATGGATCCGGAGTTCCGCAGATTTCAGGAAGAAGAAGCATGGTGGCTCAAGGACTATGCACTTTTTATGGCAGTGAAGAAACGCTTCGGCGGTATTCCGTGGAGCGAGTGGGCTGAGGATATCCGCCTTCGCTGGCAGAACGCCCTGGATTACTACAGAGAAGAAATGTATTTCGAAATCGAATTCCAGGAATATATGCAGTTCAAATTCCGCCAGCAGTGGATGGCACTCAAATCTTATGCAAACGAAAAGGGAATCCAGATCATCGGTGACATCCCGATCTACGTTGCGATGGACAGCGCAGATACCTGGGCAAATCCGTGGCTCTTTAAACTGGATGAGAAAAACTGCCCGACACAGGTAGCAGGATGCCCGCCAGATGGATTTTCTGCTACAGGACAGCTCTGGGGAAACCCTCTGTACAACTGGGAAGTGCACCGTAACTCTGAATATGAGTGGTGGATCAAACGAATCTCCAACTGCTTCCGCCTGTATGACGTTGTAAGGATTGACCATTTCCGCGGATTTGATGAATATTATGCAATTCCATACGGAGATAAGACAGCAGAGAACGGCTGGTGGGAAAAAGGTCCTGGAATCGATCTGTTCCGTGCAATCTCAGCAAGATTGGGAGACAGAGAGATCATCGCAGAGGATCTTGGCTACATGACCGATAGCGTTAAACAGCTTGTAGAAGAGAGCGGCTATCCCAACATGAAAGTTATCGAATTCGCTTTTGACGAGCGCGATACCGGAAATGCCAGCGACTACCTGCCGCACAACTATCCGAGAAACTGTGTTGTCTATACAGGAACCCATGACAACGAAACACTTCTTTCCTGGCTGGACGACATCACACCGGGCGAGAGAAGACAGGTCCGTGAGTATTTGAACAACTTCAAAGACTCCGGCAAAGAACTGTGTGACGACCTGATCTGCCTCGTAATGCAGAGCGTTGCCAACCTGTGCATCATCCCAATACAGGATTACCTTGGTCTTGACAACTCCGCACGAATGAACCAGCCGTCCACCCTCGGCAAGAACTGGAAGTGGAGACTAAAAGAAGGTCAGTTCTCAAAAGAACTTCAGAAAGAAATGCTGGAACTGGCAACACGTTATGGAAGAAGATAAGAAGAATAATATCAAAGGATATATGCTCGCAATCCTCGGAGGGGTCAGCTGGGGAATATCCGGTGTATGCAGCCAGTATCTGTTTACGCAATATGATCTCAGTGTTGACTGGCTTACCGCGATCCGAATGCTGCTTTCGGGGATCCTTCTTCTCGTACTTGCTTTCCGAAAGGAACATACACGGAGTTTTAAGATCTGGACAAAAGGGAAAGATACGTTCTGGCTGATCGTGTTTGCACTTGCCGGACTTCTTCTGTGTCAGTATACATTTCTGGCAGCGATCAAACATTCTAATTCTGCTACAGCTACGGTCCTTCAGAGTCTGAACGTTGTTTTGATGGCGATCGTGATAGCGGTCTGGAATAAGAAAATGATGAGCAGAATACAGATAGCGGCAATTGTCTTGGCGTTTTCCGGTACCTATCTGATCGCAACGAAGGAAAGTCTGACAAGCATGGATCTTCCCGACAAACCTTGACCTTCCAGCGTGGATCATCATCGCAGTCATCGTTATTATCGGCACAGCAGTTGGATTTTCCGTATTTCTCGAGAGCGTAAAATATATCGGCCCCGTAAAATCAACACTACTTGGCTGCCTGGAACCTGCATCCGCAACCCTTCTCTCAGCCTTGCTGCTGGGAACGAAATTTACCGCGATCGAACTGATCGGTTTTGTATTTGTTGTAGGCACGGTATTTCTTTCCGTGTCAACAAAGGAATAGAAGTCTAAAATATTGCACCGGTTGTTTACTTGAGAAAAAGCATGTGTTATAATTTTTTACACGAAAAGATAAAAAATTATCCAATGCGTCGTAAAACCCCTTGCTTTAGCTACGGAGATATAAGACGCGTCCATCGAATTTACGCAAGTAATTGAAGATGGACAAAACAAT
>ERZ827108.1134-NODE-1134-length-37837-cov-9.479832_pt1 | contig 37837 bp, 48 predicted proteins | sample MGYA00519921_ERZ827108 | MGnify/ENA primary metagenome ERZ827108 (study PRJEB31778, sample SAMEA3449258) | human gut metagenome | biome: human gut; feature: human-associated habitat; material: faeces | place: United Kingdom | collected 2010/2012 ...
ATTTTGCCCCGTATGTCTCGGGATTTTGTCATATACATGACAAAACACCTCGCGGAATATTACCTGTGAACAGTTACCAGGCATCTATTCCGTATCACGTTGTGCTTCCTTTTTTGAGTTCCACAGGGATCGTGATGTATCTTTCCTGTGGTGTCTCTCCATCGACCAGCTTGAGGATCGTGTCAACAGCCCTGTTCCCGATCTTGTGTAACTGCTGGTGGATCGTGGTGATCTCCATAATATTGGTCCTGGATACATAAGTTCCGTCATATGCGATCACGGAGAAATCTTCCGGGATCTTCTTGCCGAGTTTCACTGCCGCTTTGAGAAAAGCACTTGCCGGCATATCTGCTGCCATGATGCCATCGATCTCCGGATTTTCTTCCAGGATCAGACATGCCATCTCAAAGTAATTCTGGAAATCAAAAGAATTCCACTTAATATCCACTTCCCGTGTCTGGATCTCGTTTGTTTCCAGTGTCTCACGGAGTGCCCGGTGGCTCTTGTAAGAAAGAACTCTGTCTGTGTCCGTCTCACTTCCGATATGGAGGACATATCTGCATCCGCTTCGGATAAGTTCTTCTGCTGCAAGCCTGCCGCCCATCTCGTGGTCGGATACAACAACCGGTACTTCATCATTCACATAATAATCCAGCATGACCAGCGGCTTGCCGAATTCTGCGTATGCCTCCGGTTTCTGATTATTGACACCCATGATCACACCGTCCACGATATTGGAGCGGAGTATCTTCATATATTCTTTTTCTCTCTCCGGGTCATCACCGGTACTGCACAGCATCAGTTTGCAGTCGTTTTTGTATAGTTCATCTTCGATATGTCTCGCAAGCGAGGAAAAATACGGATGACGGATATCCGGAACCAACATCGCCACGATCCCCGCCTTCTGCTTGAACATGCTCCTTGCCAGTTCGTTCGGAATATAGTTCAGTTCTTTCATCGCCTGTTCGATCTTCATCCGTGTTTCAGGAGCCACATTTGCTGTCCCGTTTAATACTCTGGAAACAGTGCACGCCGCTACATTTGCCCTCTTTGCCACATCACGAATACTTGCCATTTGCTCACTTCCTGTCCTGTCTCGATTTTCTATGAAACATTTTTCATTCTGATAATACGATACCGAAAATTTCCAGTTTCGTCAAGACAAAATAAGCCCCCGCCGTATAAGCGAGGGCTCAAAACTGTCATATATTATTTATTTGAAGTACTCTACACCGGACTCAAAGATCTTGATATCCTGCTCGCCGTAGATGTTGACAGCCACACCGTCACCGCGACGTTCACTGTGTGCCATCTTACCGAGGATACGTCCGTCAGGGCTTGTGATACCTTCGATGTTCATGTAGGAACCGTTTACGTTCCATTCTTCATCTGCGCTCAATTCTCCGGTCGGAGTTACATACTGAGTTGCAACCTGTCCGTTTGCGAAGAGTTTTGCGAGCCATTCATCATTGGCAACAAAACGTCCTTCCCCGTGGGATGCCGGGTTGCAGTATACACCGCCAAGCTGCGCTTTCTGAAGCCATGGAGACTTGTTGCTGACAACTTTGGTGTAGACCATCTTGGAGATATGGCGTCCAATGGTGTTGAAGGTCAGTGTCGGAGAATCTTCTTTCTGTCCGCAGATCTCACCGTATGGTACAAGACCAAGTTTGATGAGCGCCTGGAAACCATTGCAGATACCAAGTGCAAGACCGTCTCTCTCATTTACAAGTTTCATAACAGCCTCTTTGATCTTTGCATTCTGGAATGCAGTTGCAAAGAATTTCGCAGAACCATCCGGTTCATCACCTGCGGAGAATCCACCAGGGAACATGATGATCTGTGCTTCGTTGATCGCTTTCTCAAAGAGTTCTACAGAATCATGGATATCTTCTGCTGTCAGGTTATTGAAGACTTTGACATCAACTTCTGCGCCTGCTCTCTCAAATGCACGGGTGCTGTCATATTCACAGTTGGTTCCCGGGAACACCGGAATGAATACACGCGGTTTTGCAACTTTGTGTCTGCATACATAGATGTTTTCTGCATGGTACAGATCATCTTTGGCAGGTTTTTCATTTGCTTCACCGGAAACGGTCTTGAAGACTCTTTCCAGAGTTCCTTTCCATGCTTCTACAGCTTCTGCCTCTGTGATCACGGTATTTCCATAAGAGAATTTACCGTCGTCAGTAACTTCACCGATCAGTGTGTAAGTGATGGAAAGCTCGCCGACTTTGTCTGCCGGAACTTCCATGATGATATCGCCAAATCCCGGAGCGAAGAAATCTCTTGGATCCAGATTGTGCTCGATCTTTACGCCAAGTGCGTTACCGAATGCCATCTTGGAAACGGCTGCTGCAATACCATGACGATCCAGTGCATAAGCGGAAACGACTTTGCCGCTCTGGATATCATTGTGAAGTTTTTCATACTGATCCATGATTCCTGCGTAATCCGGCAGATCGTACTGATCGTGTGGTGCACGGAGCCATACCAGTTTGTTTCCTGCTTTTTTGAGTTCAGGAGTGATGACATCCTGGATCTTCGCTACATCTACTGCAAAGGAAACGAGTGTCGGAGGTACGTCGATCTCGTTGAAAGTACCGGACATACTGTCCTTACCTCCGATGGACGGAAGTCCGAATCCCATCTGTGCCGCATATGCACCAAGAAGTGCGGAGAACGGCTGGCTCCATCTCTTAGGATCTTCGGTCATGCGGCGGAAGTATTCCTGGAAGGTGAAGCGGATCTTCTTGTAGTCACCACCTGTTGCAACGATTCTTGCAACAGATTCTGTCACTGCGTAGGCAGCTCCATGATATGGGCTCCAAGAGGACAGATACGGGTCAAATCCATAGCTCATCATCGTTACAGTATCGGTCTTGCCATTCTGTACCGGAACTTTTGCTACCATGCTCTGTGTCTCGGTAAGCTGATACTGACCGCCGTATGGCATAAATACGCTTCCGGCTCCGATAGAACCGTCGAACATCTCAACGAGGCCTTTCTGTGAGCATACATTGAGGTCAGCAAGTGTCTCGAGCCATTTTGCCTTGACATCTGCTACATCCGGGCGGTCTTCAAAAAGGTTGCCCTCTTTGTTCGGGATCTCAACTTCTACGGTTGTTTCCTGATGTGCACCGTTGGTATCAAGGAAAGCACGGGAAATATTTACGATCTCCTTGCCTCTCCAGGTAAGGACAAGACGAGGATCCTCTGTAACGACTGCAACCGGGATCGCTTCCAGGTTTTCTTCGTTTGCATAGCCAAGGAAGGTATCTACGTCTTTCGGATCTACAACAACTGCCATACGCTCCTGGGATTCAGAGATTGCGATCTCTGTTCCGTCAAGGCCGGCATATTTCTTCGGAACTTTGTCGAGGTCTACGCGAAGTCCGTCTGCAAGTTCACCGATGGCAACAGATACACCGCCGGCACCGAAGTCATTACATTTCTTGATGATGTGGCTGACTTCCTCGCGTCTGAACATACGCTGGATCTTACGCTCTGTCGGCGCATTACCTTTCTGGACTTCTGCACCGCAGACTTCGATGGATGCCTCTGTATGTACTTTGGAGGAACCGGTAGCACCGCCGATACCGTCACGTCCGGTACGTCCTCCGAGAAGGATGATGATATCGCCCGGATCAGAGTTCTCACGGATGACCGCGCGTCTCGGAGCTGCACCCATAACAGCACCGATCTCCATACGTTTTGCAACGTAGTCCGGATGATAGACTTCTTTGACATAACCGGTAGCCAGACCAATCTGGTTGCCATAGGAGCTGTAGCCGTGAGCTGCACTTCTGACAAGTTTCTTCTGAGGAAGTTTGCCCTTGAGGGTTTCCTTCACAGATACAGTCGGGTCAGCAGCACCTGTCACACGCATTGCCTGATATACATAAGTACGTCCGGAAAGCGGGTCACGGATCGCACCGCCGAGGCAGGTAGCAGCACCACCAAACGGCTCGATCTCTGTCGGATGGTTGTGTGTCTCATTCTTGAAGTTGATGAGCCACTCTTCTTCCTTGCCGTCTACATCTACCGGTACAACGATGCTGCAGGCATTGATCTCATCGGATTCTTCCTGGTCAGCAAGTTTGCCCTCGGATTTCAGTTTCTTCATTGCCATCAGGGCAAGATCCATCAGGCAGACAAATTTGTCGTCACGGCCTTTGTAGAGAACTTCTCTGTCAGCAAGATATTTCTCATAAGTCTTTACGATCGGTTCTTTGTAATCGCCCTCATCAAACTTCACATCGGTAAGTTCTGTGGAGAATGTGGTATGACGGCAGTGATCAGACCAATAGGTATCCAGTACACGGATCTCGGTCATGGACGGATCACGTTTTTCTTCGTTCTTAAAATAATTCTGAATGTGCTGGAAATCCTTGAAGGTCATTGCAAGATTCAGAGAATCATACAGTGCTTTGAGGTCTGCTTCCGGCATATCCTTGAAACCGTCAAAGATCTTGACATCCTCTGGTTCCGGGAATACGGTAACCAGTGTTTCCGGTTTCTCAAGTCCTGTCTCACGGGAGTCTACCGGGTTGATGCAGTGATGTTTGATGGCATCAAATTCTTCGTCTGTTACATTTCCTTCTATTACATAAGTCGTTGCAGAGCGGATGATCGGCTGTGCATCTCCATCGAGGAACTGCACACACTGTACAGCGGAATCTGCTCTCTGGTCGAACTGTCCCGGAAGATATTCTACAGAAAAGATCTTCGCGCCTTCTGCGGCTTCAAATTTCTCAAGATACAAGTCGTCAACCGGCGGCTCTGCAAATACGGTTCTGCATGCTTTTTCAAAAACTTCATCTGAAATATTTTCTACATCATAACGGATCAGCACTCTTACATTCGTTGCGGATTTGATTCCGAGATAGCTACTGATCTCATGCTTTAATTCTTTTGCCTGTACAGCATAGGCTGGTTTCTTTTCTACATAAACGCGTCTTACGTTACTCATTAGAAACTCCTTTCAGATAGTAATCATTGGTTTTGGTAGTTACTGTTCACAGGCATTCCCGTGAGCAGTAACTCTGGTTGTTTTTTGGGATAGAATAGTTGTTATTTTACAAAATATATAGTATCATAACAAATATCATTAGTAAAATTAATATATCTTATATTTTTTATTAGACATACTAATCAGTAAATGGAGGTTTCTTATGGATATCAATCTCGAATTATACAAAGTTTTCTATTATGTAGCTACGACTTTAAGTTTCTCAGAGGCATCCCGCCAGCTTTTTATCTCTCAGTCTGCCGTCAGCCAGTCGATCAAGACCCTGGAAAAAAAACTCGGCCACACGCTCTTTATCCGCAGTACAAAAAAAGTCCTCCTCACGCCGGAAGGAGAACTTCTTCTAGAGCACGTCAAGCCCGCCCTTCTGATGCTTGATGAAGGGGAAGCCCTGCTCTCGGGCGACAACATGCTCAAAGGACAGCTCCGTATCGGTGCCAGTGACACGATCTGCCGTTATTTCCTGATCGAATATTTCCGCAAGTTCCACCAGTCTTACCCGGATGTCCGGATCAAAGTCACCAACAGCACTTCGATCGGCTGTGTCGAACTTCTGGAAAAAGGACAGGTCAACCTGATCGTGTGCAACTCACCAAACTCCCGCCTCGGAAACCATATGAAAGTCAAAGTATTAAAAGATTTCCACGATGTGTTCGTAGGTGACCCGGACTGTTTTGCCTTCAAGCATCTGCCCTGCTCGCTGAAAGAGCTTCTGGAATATCCGATCCTGATGCTTTCTTCCAAGAGCACGACCAGTGAATATCTCTATCATACCTTTGCCGTGCATGATCTGAAACTGCTGCCGGAAGTCGAGCTCAACAGTAATGACCTCCTGATGGATCTCGCAAGGATCGGTCTTGGCATCGCGTGTGTTCCTGATTATATGCTGGATCCAGAAGATTCTCTCAAACCGATCCCTCTTACAGAACAGCTTCCGTCCCGCCAGCTGATCCTTGTCCAGCACGATAACCTGCCCGTGTCCCAGGCGGCAGAACGATTCCTGGAAATGTTCTGAAAAAAAGAGCCCCCTGACGGGAGCTCCCTGAATTTACTGTGGCATAACCTCTACTGCTTTTGTGATATATTCGTTGTTGATCTGATCGAAAGCACCGCTGTCTGCCTTGGATGCATATGCCATGTCGATCGGCATCTTGCCTAATACCGGTACATTCAGCTCTGCTGCGATCTCGTCAATATGGCTCTCACCAAAGATCTTGATCGGAGTTCCGCAGTCCGGACATTTGACATAGCTGTAGTTCTCTACGATTCCAAGTACCGGGATCTTCATCATCTCTGCCATGTTGTAAGCTTTCTTGACGATCATCTTGACAAGATCCTGTGGAGAACTTACGATCACGATTCCGTCGATCGGAAGAGACTGGAATACAGTAAGCGGTACATCACCGGTTCCTGGCGGCATATCTACGAAGAGATAGTCGATCTGATCCCATACTACATCTGTCCAGAACTGTTTTACCATATTTGCAAGGACCGGACCTCTCCAGATAACCGGAGTGTCCTCTGTCGGAAGAAGAAGGTTGATGGACATAACCTTGATCCCATTTGCTGTCTCCATCGGATAGATTCCGTTATCGTCTGCCTGTGCTGCTCCTGTCAGTCCGTACATCTTCGGGATAGATGGTCCCGTGATGTCCGCATCCAAGATACCTACCTTGTAGCCCTTGGCTGCCATTGCGTTTGCGAGGGATCCTGTCACGAAGGATTTACCTACGCCGCCCTTGCCGCTGACAACACCGATGACGTGTTTTACATCTGAAAAGATGTTCTGTTCCGCCATAAAATTCTGCGGATTGCTCTGTCCTTTGCTTGCGCATCCTTCGCAGCTTGATTTGCCGCATGATCCGCTGTTACTGCATTCTGCCATTTCTTGTTTCTCCTTTATTTTCCGGTCCTTACAGTCCTGTCTCCCGGGCCGCATGACCTGTATTTTATTTCATAAACCGGTCGATCGCACGTTCCAGCTCCTTGATGGCATCCTTGTCTCCGTGCTCTACCGCATCCACGATACAGTGCTCAATATGATCCTGAAGGATGATCTTACCTGTATTGTTGATGGCTGATTTGACCGCCGAAAGCTGGATCAGCACCTCAGAACAATCTCTGCCGTCCTCCACCATACGCTTGATCGATTCCAGATGTCCGATCGCCCTGGAAAGCCGGTTCAGAACCGCCTTGGTCTGGGCATGGCTGTGATGATGACCGTGTTCTCCATGAGAATGTTCTATTGTAGTTCCATCTTCCAGTACATGTACATGGGTTTCCTTTGCTTCACTCATGTCAGTGCTCCTCTCAGGTATCAAATTATCAGTACTGTCTTACGGGCTGCTTCTATAGTAATACCCGCAGCCTTGAAATTATATTATACCACACTGCCTAAATCTCTGTAAAGGAACATCTCTGTTTTATCTGCGATGTTACGATATCAAAGACGATCGTTCCATCTGCAAGGATAGTCTTGTCATAGGAGACATCTTTGCCCTGGAATTTCTTTTTGACATATTCTTCCGGGTCTGTGATCTCCACTTCCTCCACAAAGACATCCCGCATCTGGTTTCTCGGGCATTTATTAAAGATCTCCCAGATCACTTCGTATTCTTTCATGGTCTCTGTCCTCCCTGAAAGTCATATATCCAGACTCCACTTCCCCTCGATCTCATCTGCAAACTCTGCCTCGATCACACCAAGCTCATCCTTCTGTTCAAGCGGCACTGCCCAGGAAAGCCCGCAGCTTGCAGAGATCTCCCTCGGAACCGGGATCAGTCTTCCGGCGATCCCGTTCTCCTTGCAGTATCTCTCCACCGCCATGGCACCGCTGGTGCTGTAAAAAGTCAGCAGATATCTTGGAATCTTCTGGATCATGGTTTTACGACTTTGGCTGCTTTTGCAAGAATCTCTACAATGTCATACATGTTTGTGACTTCTCCGACCTGAAGTTTGTCTGTCAAACCGTAGTAATTCAGGCAGGTACCGCAGGTTTTGATCTCTACCCCCTGCGCTTCCAGGCTCTTGAGATCTTCGAGAGAATCAGAGCCTTCTGTGGTCAGTGTTGCACCGCCATTATAAAAAAGCATGGTCTTTGGAAGTTTCTCAAGCTGTGTCACTGCAAAAAGAAAGCCTTTCATCAGGACTTTGCCGAGTTCATCGTTTCCTCGTCCCATGGTTGCTGTGTCGACTGCGATCACGAAATCTCCCCTGACATCTGGGATGCACTCTACGGTTTCCTCCTGAGTTTCTGACGGCTTCTGGTCTTTCACACGGATGATGACCTGGAATTCCTGGTCGGATTTTTTCTCGGAAAGTACTTCTGCACCTGCATGTTTTCCCATTCTGGTAAGGTTCTGTACTGCTGTTTCATTATCTACGAGCACAGTGATCTCTGCATCTCCCTGGATACCGTCCAGGACTTTCTTTGTCTTTACGACCGGGATCGGGCACTGTTCTCCTCTTGCATCTACTGTATATTTCTGTTCCATGATCTTAACCTCCTGTATCTGCATGATTTGTCTCAATTTTCACACTGGTTTCATTGTACCAGACCTTACCTTTTTTTGCAAACCATGCAGGAAAGTAAGATCTGCCCGAAACGTTTTTTCGTCGCACACAAGATTTTTTGTATCTTTATAAAAAATTTGTCGAAAAGAATTGAACTTCTGCGAAGAATAGAGTATCATAAATATAATTTTACAAAACGAGAATTTTAGTCAAAGGAGATATAACATGCAGCTTTTAAAAGACCGTATACTGAAAGATGGAATCGTAAAACCAGGAAATATTTTGAAAGTAGACAGTTTTTTGAATCACCAGATGGACATTACTCTGATCAATGAGATCGGCAAAGAATTCAAGAGACGTTTTGCTGACTGCCCGATCACCAAGATCCTTACGATCGAAGCATCTGGAATCGGAATTGCCTGTATCGCAGCACAGTATTTTGATGTGCCTGTAGTTTTTGCCAAGAAGGCACAGAGCCTGAATCTGGATGGTGAGATGTACTGTTCCAAGGTAGAATCTTTCACCCACAAGAAAGTTTATGACGTGATCTTATCCAAGAAATTTCTTGGACCGGAAGACCATGTTCTCCTGATCGATGATTTCCTTGCCAACGGATGTGCACTGCTCGGCCTGATCGAGATCGTCAAAGAATCCGGAGCTACCCTTGAAGGTGCCGGAATCGTGATCGAGAAAGGTTTCCAGAACGGTGGACAGAAGATCCGTGACATGGGTGTTCGTCTGGAATCTCTTGCGATCGTTGACTCTATGACTGATGATTCTCTGACATTCCGCGAGTAATTTTTTACCGTCCACAGTAAAATTTATCGCAAAGCGCACAAAACAACAGCCGGAACAAAGTCTTAATGCTCTGTTCCGGCTGTATTTTTGTATCTTTACTTATTATTTCTTTGCCTTTTCGGTCGGTGTTGGTGTCTCCGTAGCGGTTGGCTTCGGCGTAGAAGTCGGCTTCTTTGTCGGCTCCGCCTTTTCCGTTGGAGTTGGTGTTTCTGTCTCAGCTGGTGTCGGGGAAACTTCCTCCGGTGTTTCCGTTGGAGTCACCGTCGGCTCTGCTGCCTCAGTCGGTGTGACCGGCTTCGGTGTCTCTGTCGGGTCCGGCTCTACTTCCTTCTCTGAATAATATCCATTGTCGATCAGGATCTCATAGTTATCCCTGTCGATCACCTGCGACTCACAGAGATAAGTTCCTATGATCTTGACGCCATTGTCATACTGCTCGTAATCATTGACTTCCGGATCATCCTCTCCGTGGAGATATACATTTACCATCTCCTCGCACTGATCCGCAAGTTCTCTGGAATCCATAAATACACTGAATGCCTGTGTGCCGGATGCTATACGCTTCACTGCATCCTCCTTGCAGCCATTTCCCGTGATCATCGGCCAGATATCTGTTCCCGGAACTACACCAGCCTCCTGAAGTGCTTCCTGCACGGCTCCTGCTGCATCGTCAAATCCTGTACAGATGATATCCGGTGCCGCTCCATCTGGATAAAACTGCTCCAGGATCTCTGCTGCACGTGATTTTGCAGTGCTTTTGCTCCATCTCAGGATTCCTGTGTCATCAAAAGAAAGTTTGCCTGATTTGCATACAAGAGTTCCGTCATCCAGATATTCCTGCAGCGTCTCCATCAGACCGTTATACAGAAACAGCGCCTGCGTATCATCCAGAGATCCCATAAAAAATTCGATCGTCCTGGATTCTTTTGCCTCACGGACCTTGTCCAGTTCTTCGCTCTCAATGATCTTCTTGCCGATCATCTGACCGATCTGGCGGCCGCCAAATGTGACATAATATTTGACTGCATTCGTATCCATGATCAGATCATCGTAGGAAAATACCGGAATTTCCGCTTCCTTCACGCTCTCAAGGACACTCTTGAGCCCATAAGGATCCACCGGTGCAATGACGAACGCAGAAACCTCTTCTGCTGTCAGTTCCTGGATCTGGGAAACCTGTCTGGAAACATCGTTCTCGGCATATTCGATCACCGGTTCATATCCATCATCCTCAAGTGTGCTTTTGAACTCATCTGCATCTCTGGTCCATTTCTCCTCGTTTGGAAGAAGAACGGCGATCTTCTCTCTGGAAGCTTCCGTTGTCTCCTCCGTCTTGTCCTCACTGTCAGAATCTGAGGTTTCTGTTTCCTTTGATGATTTCTGTTTATCTGTTTCTTTATCTGATTTTGTTTCCGGAGTCGGAGTCTCTGTCAGTTCATCCTCTCCTGCTCCCTCTTTTTCTGTCTGTACACTTTCATTGGCAGCTTCTGTCGCCTCATTCTTGCCGCATCCGCCAAGTACAATCGTTGTCAGAAAAATGCCTAATAAAAGATATGCTGTCTTTTTTTTCATGTTAAATTCCTTTATATTCCTTTGCGAGAAGTTTCAGATAGTCTCTATAGGCTGCCGCTGTCTTCTTTGGCTTGACGATCGTAACGTCCCTTCCCATTGCAGTCAGCCATCCAAAAAACTGCGGACCGGATATCTGTGGTACTGTAACGGATATGTATCCGGCTTCTTTTGTCTTGTAATTTCCATGAGTGCCAAAATATTCCTGAACTTCTTTTTCTCTTGTCTCCCTGCACAGAAGTTTCATAGGTTTCTCTGTATCCTGGATCTCGCTCTCGTCCAGAACAAAATGCTTTACCAGTACTTCTTTAACAACCGGCTGTACTTTCTCTTTGTTCTGTCTGACTGCAGGTTTCAGCACTGTTTCCTTCTTTTCTTCTGCATTCCGACCTGCAAGATAATAGCCGCCCGGTCTTCCTCGTTTATATTTTATGTCCAGTCCAAACTCTCTCAGCGCGTCTAAATCATCATAAATACTTTTACGCTCCGCATTGACTCCACATTCTGTCAGTTTCTCAAGGATCTCCTGCATAGTTACTGCACGGTTCTCCCCGGTCTCCTCAAGCAGATGTTCCAAAACCAGTATTTTTGCTTTCTGATTACGTGATTTCGCCATTTTTGTCCCCTTGTTTGCCCTTTTATGATTATGATTGTCTTTTGCAAAAAGAAGGTGTCAAAAGCATTTGGCTCTCAGCACCTTCGTGACCTTTTATATTTGAATTATATCCTCACCATATTTTGAATGCAAGTACTATTTGAGGAATCTGTGACAGATATAATCGTTGGCTTCTTTTTCCTGGCTGTCGTCAAGCGGGGTAAGCTCTGTCTGCTCTCCGTATTTCTTCTGCAGTGCGTGCAGGATCAGCCAGTCCGCAAGCTGCGGGTTCTTCGGAAGCAGCGGTCCATGGAGGTAGGTTCCGATCACATTCTTGTACACAACACCTTCATAACCGGATTTACCGTCATTTCCAGAACCATAGAGAACTTTGCCAAGCGGTTTGTTATCGTTGATACATGTCCTTCCACCGTGGTTCTCAAAACCGACGACCGGCATCTCAAACAGGTCGCTCTGAAGGACGATGTTGCTGATGAGACGGCCCTCCTCCTGCTCTGTATACATATCTACAAGTTCCAGCCCCTTGATCGTTCCCTGGTCCGTCTTGTAGTAATTTCCAAGGAGCTGATAACCGCCGCAGATAGCGATAACGACTCCATTATCCTCTACATATGCCTTGAAATCCTTCTGGATCTCCTTGAGTTTCTCACAGACAAGCATCTGCTCCCTGTCGGAACCGCCTCCCAGAAGCACGATATCAAGTTTGGAAAAATCAATCTTGTCATCGATCTCGTAGGCGATGGTTTCTGCCTCGATTCCTCTCCACTGGCATCTCTTCATCAGGCACTGGATATTGCCTCTGTCCCCGTAAAGATTCAGGAGATCCGGATATAAATGTCCTATCGTAAGTTTCATTTCTGCTCTCCCTCCAGCTTCTTGAGTATATTTCTGGTACTAAACAGTGCTGTATAGTTTACAAGCACATACAGATTTCCGGTTCCGTCAGCCACTCGGCTGCGGATCGCCTTCTCGACATCAGCTTCCAGCATGGTCGGAATATCTACATATTTCATTCGAAGACGCATATCCTGACATCGGATACCGCTGACTGTGATGGAGCGGATGCTCTCCTCCTGGAAGCGGTCAAAATCCACATCCCATAGCCAGGAAATATCGATTCCATCCTGTGCATTGTCGTTGATCGCGATGAGCACATCCTTCGGCATGCTGTCCTGCATCACGGCAGAAATATTCTGGTTAAAACCTGCCGGGTTCTTTGCAAGGTTCAGTGTCACACTGGTTCCCTGGATACGGAACTGTTCCATACGACCGTTCTCCGGATTGAATTTCTTAAGCATATCCTGGAAATGTTCCGCCTTAAATCCGGCCGTGCGGATTCCCGCATAGGCAGCCAGAATATTGTATACGTTATAAAATCCCTTGTAATTTGCAGTGATCTTATGATCTTCCACACGGAAAGAAAGCTGGTCTCCTACCTGTACATCAGAAGCATCATATTCTGGAACCGGTCTCTGGAAACCGCATTTCGGGCATTTGTAATCACCAAGCTGGCTATAATGATAAAAACTGTACTGTAATCTCTCGCCGCAGCGTTTGCAGAAACGACCCTCCCGGATCTCATTTGTCTTGCTCTTCATGACAGCTTTGCTGATTCCGTAGTACGTACAGGCATTTCCGCTGTCCATTGCAAGATAAGCAGACAATGCATCATCTCCGTTTACCACAAGTTTCATCTTTGGCACTTTGCGGATCATTTCTTCGAGAATATTCATGGTGATATCGATCTCACCATAGCGGTCAAGCTGATCGCGGAAAAGGTTCGTCATAACCATATAATCCGGCTTGATCTGCGGAAAAATATATCTCGTGGATGCCTCATCTACTTCAATGCAGGCATAATCTGCCTTGATATGTCCGTTCAGTCCTGCCCCAAGTACAAATGCCGCCACAACACCATTCAGCATATTGGAGCCGGTATGGTTACAGATGACTTTCTGTCCCTCTGCCTCCAGTGCTGCACAGAGCATGTTGTTGGTCGTAGTCTTACCATTGGTACCGCATACTACAAAAATGTCTTTTTTGACTTCCCCTGCCAGTTCTTTCAGTACAGGCGGATATATCTTAAGTGCGATCTTGCCTGCCCATGTCACACCCTGGCGTCCCATCTTCTTGCAGGCAAAGCCAGTTGCCTTGGCAGCCCAGACTGCCAGTATTCTTCTAATATTCATGTGTTCTGTTCCTTTTATTTTAACTTTATAGTTCCTACTGATTTTACGACAATTTTCCTGATTTAGCAACTGTCTTCGAAAAGTTAGCAAAAAAAGGCAGACACCTGTATCTGATTTATTTGGTAAAAAGTTCTTTTTCGTTCAGATAATTACGATATTGTTTTTGCGCTTCCTTCATATATGTTCTGGAAACAGGCACTACAATGTCTCTCATAATAAAGCCATCAGCCTTCATTCCCATTGTCTTGTTCATATTGACAAAAAAGCTCTGGTGACAGCGAAGAAAAGAACTGCCTTTCAGCTGATCCTCAAAATCACAGAGTTTTCCTCTGCAATGGATAATTCCTCCATCTTCCATATGAAAATTTACTGTGTGAAGACTGCTTGAAATATACTGGATCTCACTGTGTCTGATCGTATAAAACCGGGAACGATAGCGAAAACAGACACTTCTCTCTTCCATAGATCTATCATTGTATCTCTGCACATTGCTATCCAGAAAATAAAAAATTTTTTCAATTTTTTCATACGTCAGTGGTTTAAGAAGATACTGAAGTGCAAACACATCAAATGCCTGTCTGTAATATTTCTCACTCTTTGTCATAAATATGATTCCAACTTTTTTGTTGACTTTCCGTATTTCCTGTGCAACCCATATTCCATTTTCCTCTTCAAACTCAATCTCCATGAAAATAAGCTGAAACTGATTTGGATTCTCGGTCATACGATTGAGCAGCTGGTGACTTTTTGTAAGTTTTGTGATTTCAGCATCTGGAAGTAACTTTCGTACATATTCTTCAAGAACTCCTGCATCCCTGGAATTCCCATCACAAATAGCAATTGTAATTGGTTTCATTAAATTCTCTCTTTCTAAAATATTTCTCTTTTGCATACGCCAATTATATCATATTTCGGAATTCACTTTTACCCCCCCCCTAATTTTTTTGACGTTTTTGCTGTTAAATATGACGTTCTTGCAAAATATGACGTTTTCTCATAGCAGATTTAAAATTCCTGTACATTTCCTGTCATATTTTCATAGAAAAAGGACATCTATTCCTTTTGATAAAAAAAAGAGAAGATATCCTGCTATGAATATCTTCTCCTGATTTCTGTCAAATTATACTAACTCGATCAGAACTTCCATTGCTGCGTCACCTTTACGCGGTCCGATCTTAACGATTCTTGTGTAACCACCGTTACGATCTGCATATTTCGGTGCGATCTCTTCGAACATCTTCTTGGTCATGTCGATGTCTTTTGTGTTTTTCTTCTTTCCAGCAGCTTTGGTCGGAACTTCTTTTACCGGGTAGAATACTTTAGCCATCTGACGACGAGCGTGCAGTCTGGATGGAGCATCTTTGGTAATTTCTTTCTGTACTTCGTCATATACGGTTACTTTCTTTCCGTCTACAACTTCTTTTACTCTCTTACCGTCAGCATCTTTACGAGCAACTTTTGCAGTTACAGTAACTGTCTCGAAGTTGTCTTTCTCGCGAACTGCCATAGCGATAAGGCTTTCAGCGATCTTGCGGATCTCTTTAGCTTTAGCTTCAGTGGTAACGATTTTTCCGTTGTACAGAAGGTTTGTTACCTGGTTTCTTAACAGAGCTTTTCTCTGATCAGAAGTTCTGCTTAATTTTCTATATTTTGCCATGTTATTTTCCTCCATCTGCGGGACATCCATACATGCTAGTTCGGTCTTACTGCATGAATGCTTAGGCATCCCCGCTCAAATTATTAAGAAGTGCTTATTCTTCAGTTGGCTGAAGCTGTAAGCCCAGTTCTTTCAGTTTAGCAAGTACTTCTTCTAATGACTTACGACCAAGGTTACGAACCTTCATCATATCATCAGAAGTTCTGTTGCAAAGTTCTTCAACTGTGTTGATTCCGGCTCTCTTCAAGCAGTTATAAGAACGAACGGAAAGTTCGAGCTCATCAATGCTCATCTCCAGAACCTTTTCTTTCTCATTGTCTTCTTTCTCGATCATGACTTCTGCAGTCTTTGCATTCTCAGAAAGATCAATGAACAGGCTCAGATGTTCGCTCAGTACCTTCGCAGCGAGGCTGACAGCCTCATCCGGATCCAGTGTTCCATTGGTATATACATCCAATGTAAGTTTATCGAAATCAGTAACCTGACCAACACGGGTGTTCTCTACAACCATGTTTACACGGTCAACCGGTGTGTAGATTGCATCAACTGCAATTACGCCGATCGGCATGTCGTCAGTTTTGGCCTTATCAGCACCGATGTAACCACGGCCACGGGTAATTGTAAGCTCCATAGCCAGTCTGCAGTCCTTGCCTCCGTTAAGAGTAGCAATGATCTGATCTGGATTCATGATTTCGATATCCTGATCTGCCTGGATGTCAGCTGCTGTTACAACACCAGATCCCTCACACTCGATATATGCGGTCTTTGGCTCATTGTCTGTGCTGGTATTTTTGATAGCAAGGCTTTTCAGATTCATGATGATCTCTGAAACGTCTTCTTTTACGCCCGGAATAGAGCTGAATTCATGAAGAACTCCATCGATCTTAACCTGGCTTACTGCTGCTCCCGGGAGGGAGGACAGCATAATTCTTCTGAGAGAATTACCAAGTGTAGTACCATATCCTCTTTCCAGAGGCTCTACTACGAATCTGCCAAACTTTTTATCTTCGGAAATTTCCGTAATTTCGATTTTTGGTTTATTAAAATCAAACACTATATGGTTCCCTCCTTCTGGGTATTCAACATTTGAGGGTATTAACGAATGCTGTAACTGTGAAGAAAACTCCCCACAGTTACTCGTGTTCTAATTATTATTTAGAATACAGCTCGACGATAAGCATTTCGTTTACCGGAACATCAATTGCTTCTCTTCTTGGAAGTTCTTTTACAGTTCCGCTTAAAGCTTCCTGATTAACATCGATCCATTCCGGAACAAGTCTTCCACCTGTTACTTCCAGAATTCCTTTGTATCTCTCAGAACCTTTGCATTTTTCTTTGATTTCAACTGTGTCACCAGCTTTTACAAGGTAAGACGGAATGTTTACACATTTTCCGTTTACAAGTACGTGTTTGTGGTCAACGATCTGACGAGCTTCACGTCTTGTTCTTGCAAATCCCATACGGAATACTACGTTGTCAAGTCTGCTCTCAAGAAGGACCATAAGGTTTTCACCAGTCTGTCCCGGCATTCTGTCAGCTTTGTTGTAGTAGTTGTGGAAAGGTTTTTCCAGAACTCCGTAGATGAATTTTGCTTTCTGTTTTTCTCTTAACTGTAAACCATACTCAGACATTTTACGATTTGCACGTTTTAACTGTCTTGTGGATTTTTTATCAATTCCTAAATAAATCGGATCCAGGCCAAGGGATCTGCATCTTTTCAGAACAGGAACTCTATTTACTGCCATTTCAAGCTACCTCCTAAATTAGACTCTTCTACGTTTTGGTGGACGGCATCCGTTGTGCGGAACCGGTGTTACGTCACGGATACTTGTTACTTCAAGGCCGCAAGCCTGAAGTGCACGAATTGCAGCTTCACGTCCTGATCCTGGTCCTTTAACCATAACATCAACAGTTTTTAATCCATGAATCAGAGCAGCTTTTGTTGCAGTCTCTGCTGCCATCTGTGCTGCATAAGGGGTAGATTTTCTTGAACCTCTAAATCCCAGACCGCCAGCACTTGCCCATGAAAGAGCGTTTCCTTCGTTGTCAGTCAGAGTAACAATTGTATTGTTAAAGGATGACTGGATATGTGCCTGTCCGTGTTCAACGTTTTTCTTAACACGACGTTTAGTAGTCGCTTTTCTGGTTGTCTTTGCCATTTTAAAACTAACCTACACTTTCCTATATATAATCAATTATTTGTTACGAATTATTTCTTCTTATTAGCAACAGTTCTCTTAGGACCCTTGCGAGTTCTAGCGTTTGTTTTGGTCTTCTGGCCACGAACCGGAAGTCCTTTACGATGACGGATACCACGATAGCATCCGATTTCCTGCAGTCTCTTGATATTCATAGCGATTTCACGACGAAGATCACCTTCAACTGTCATTGTTTCATCAATAACAGCACTGATTTTCTTTACATCATCGTCTGTCAGATCTCTGACACGGATGTCAGGATTTACTCCTGCCTGTGCAAGAATCTTGTCTGCACTTGTTCTGCCGATACCATAGATATAGGTAAGGCCGATTTCGATACGTTTGTCTCTTGGTAAATCTACACCAGCTATACGAGCCATGTACTGTTTCCTCCATTTTCTTTTTGAAAGTCGTCTGAACCGTACCACTTGCAGTCTCGCAAGGTGAAATAGGGTACATCTTCAAAAACTCTCGATTTTTCTAGTTTCCTAATTGGGGTGCCTCGGTAAAACACCCAGCCGCCTTTGGCGAAAAGCGACCTTTCCGAAATTTTGTTGCCTCTCGGTATTAGGCAATACATGCTTCTTTAATAAAATATTAAAACAGTCCGAACAACCCTTCCGGGTGTATCAAACTGCAGCCGCACGTTTCACAAATCAGTCAATCAACCCTGACGCTGTTTGTGTTTTGGATTTTCACAGATTACTCTGATAGATCCTTTTCTTTTGATGATCTTGCATTTCTCGCAGATCGGCTTTACAGATGATCTTACTTTCACTGGAAATCCTCCTTTTCCGTAATATAGGCTTGAATCTGCAGTTCATACACGCCTCAGCGCGTACAACCAGTATAATAACATTCCTTTACGGAAAATACAACCCCCTAATTTAATTTTTTTTATTTTTTCATGAACCCGTTCCTTATGGTATCATCTCCTGATGAAAATACTTCCTGCAACAATATCATTTACAGATAAAAGCTATTCGACATCCTATTTCAGTGTGGTAACGATCAGTTTGCTTTCCAGCGCAGCAGCGATCAGATCCTCTTTGCAGCTGTATCCTGCCTTGGCGATCATCTCCTGAAAATTCCATCGTACTCCTGAGGTGGAACAGTTCATTTTTTTTGCAATCTCCGAGTAGGACATTCCACATATGTAAAGCCGCAGCATTTCCAATTGCCTGGGACTGATTTCCCCGCTGGTGATCCAGTTCAATTCCACATTTGGAGTTACATCCGGAAAGACATGCTCTCCATTAAGAGTTCTGATGATCACATCACAAATCTCATCCTCACCATGGTCCTTATACCAGAGGCTGTCTGCACATCCTGTTTTTGCCCGCTCCAGCACTTTGGGATCGATCAGCGAGGTTACAACAAGTATCTTCGTACCCGGATGTTCCTCCTTTATGGTCTTTCCCGCAGTCAGTCCATCATGATTATGAAAGGTCTGCACATCCATCAATACCAGATCGATTGCTGAATAATTACAGATTTTTACTGCTTCCCGGGCATCACTGACCGTATTTACCAGCTTAAATTCAGGATTTTGTAAAATAATATATTCAAAATATTTCTGCATGATCTTCTGATCTTCCACAATGAGTACCCTTATCATAGCATCATTCCCTTCTCATACTGAAGTAATCTGATATTCTTATTCCTTTAACGGAAAATTCAGAAACAGATAAAAAGCAGGTTCAAAAAACGTCTTCATAGTCCCCTGCTCTGCTTCTACTGCTTTCCTTAATGCTGATAATCCACCACCTTCTTTTGCATTTTTTGATGGCGGCTCACCATTGTTGGTAATCTGGATCTGATATCCGTCCCTGCTGTTCTTTATTTCCACATAAACTGCAGTTCCATGTGCATGACGGGCACAGTTTGTCACGCATTCACGGAGAGCGCGATCTGTAAGCCGTCTGTAAATCAGATCATCCGGATAATTCCCCTGGATCTGGATCGATATTCCAAGTTCTCTTGCATGCTTTTCCGTATCCTCATACTGGTCTTCTTTATTATCAGCAGTTGAACTTGTAAGAATATAAACCTGCTGCTTTAAATTTTCCAGCTGCTCCCTCATATTATCAGGTTCTTCTTTCTTTTCAAGGATTCTTCGTATGGAAAGAAGACTTCTTCCGAAATTATCGTGTACCTTCATTTTCATCGCCAGAGTTTCCTGTTCACGTATTTCATCGCCTATTTTTTCATACATTTCTTCCAGTTTGCGATTCAGCTGCTCTAATTTTTCGTTATTGCTTTTGATCTTTTCATTGTTGTAATATACTTCAGACACATTGATCGCAACAGTCTGCACATAACCTTTCAGATCCGGCTCTTTAAGCTGGTATTCCTGAAACATCCAGACGGAACCATCCGGTAAATAAAATACATTGCTGTCGGAATTTAACTTGATAATATTTTTCTGAACAGGTGCCGAATTTATGGCATCGCGGAAAATCTCAAAATTCTGAAGATAATTTCCGGTCAGTATCCTGCATAATTCCTGCATCTTGGCGTTACTCAGGATGATACGTCCAAGAGCATCTGAAAAGCAGACACCACAGGGGACATTATTTACAGCTTCATAAACAGACCAGGGCGACAAAGTATTGCTGTATTCCTTTCGCTCCCTGCGAATCGCCAGAATCAGATAGGCTGTCAGCAGAATCACTGCTATCACCAATACATGTATTGGAAATGAATACAATATCGGATCGTATGGAAGATCATCCTGCCGATGCTGGTGATCACTCAACAGTCCCACCATAAAAAGAAATGAGACAACCAGCCATGCAGAAGATATCGCAATTTTCCATTTCCCTGCTGAACGCATAATTCTGGAAAACAGCAGAATAAATTCAAGGATCAGACATATTTCCATAAGGATCATCAGAAGATTTTGCAATTTCATGGTGTCTTTTATGAAACCGGACATCGAATAAACCATTCCTGTTCCTCCTCCTGCTGTATCAAAAGATCAGGTCTCTCTGTCAGAAAAATACGAATATCAGTCAGACACATAACATGCACAGAAATCTGCAGCTTTTCTTCAATCTGAGTCACTCGGAAAAAAACTGAAGTCACCACATCAAACAATTGTTCGATCAGCCATTCAAAGAAATCATAACATCTCAGAACATCATCTGCGTGAAGCAGTTTTTCTTTATCCTGCACAAAGTAAGCTGCCCTGATCTTACATAATTTCAGATTTTCACAGGATTCAGCCAGACTTTGCTTCAGATCGGCCATAGTCAGAGAATCCCCCTGTGAGCTGTATCTGGTGAGTACAAGATTTTTTCTTCGTTTCAGATAAGTTCCCACGACTACTATCTTACTCAGAAGCATATCACATTCTTCTCTTGAATCTGTCTGTTCAAACTTCTTCATATATAGAGAAAGTAATTCATACTGTCTGTAAGTTTGATCCTGTATCATATTCATAAGATGATTCTGTTCTTCTAATTTTCTGCGTGCGGCTTCTTTCTGATAAGTCATCTGCAAAAGCTGATTTCGTGCCGTCAATTCCTCCTGCTGTTCCTGAATATCCTGATACTGGTCAAGCAGAACAGAAATATCTTCCGTCCAGAATAAATGTCCACCCCTGACAGGAATATGCTTGATCAAAATCCCGTTTTCCTGCAGTAAAGATTCTGCGATCACACATTCACGCACTTCTTTGGAGAGCTTCGGGAAATTTCCTGTATAATAATAACGCCGAAAAGCTTCATCCGTTATTTCTGCGTCAAGACTGCCTGTTGACTGAAACAATTCAAAATAACGACTATTTGTAGGAATCAGTCCACACAGGATACAACTTTGAAAAATAGCCGCTATACAAAGGCAGCAGACTGCTGTCAGATCTCCTGCAATGATACTGATAAAGGGCAGACGCAGAATATTTCCAATGTTCCATCCCAAAAGCACGATACCAGGTATTACAGGAAGCCAGAAACGTTTTTTTTCAAAAATTTTGCTTTTGCGAACAAGTATCACATCCATTGCACTGAGACAAAATATGATCCATATCTGAATGACCACAAAGAGGAAACCGTATCCATAATTTTTATCCGAATAAGGTAGTTTCAGATAGAAACGAAAAACCAGCTGATGCAGATCATTGGTAAATACACCTATAATCAGTATTGCCGCAAAAAGCAGCAGCAAAACATGTCTTTTTTTTATTTTAGCATTTTCCTTTTCTTCCAGAAGCAAAGCTGCATTCAAACCTAAAGTCGGAATCAGGATCATCGGAAGATAATACAGATACCAGCAGATATGTATACTGAGGGGATCCTGAAAAACATGATATTTTATTGTACGCAAAAAAAACCAGAATACCATCAGACAGCCAATGGCCGTCAGACACTGGCGCATTTTTTTGTATACAATATGTTTATTCAGATAAGTGACCCATGCACAGTACAGTCCCAGATAAATGCTGGTGCGGCTCTGGTCAAGCAGAGCATGCAGTAAATCATTATCTGTATCGATCAGTCTGCATATATATGCCGCCAAAAAGCACAGAAAAACAGTCGTATATGATAAAAATCTTTTCTTTTGATATGGCATTATGATTCCTTTCCAGACAAACCCCGTCCCCAAAGCATGCAGGTTACCGATCAAATATAAACGGTAACCTGTTATAAACATTATGTCTCGGGATACTGCCTGCTCAATGCTCAATAATAATTATTATACTATAATGTCTGAATAGTGAGCAATGACAAAGTTTCTCTGATCAGAACTTACCACTGGTTCCACCATGGGATCGTCCGGAAGAACTGGTGTGAGATGAGCTTCCACCGGAACCGGAGGAAGAAGATGAACTGTCTTTTTCATTTTTGATTGTTCTTTGAGTAACAATCCTGTTGACAAAACTGTCCGTTGATCTTTGCAGTGACAATGAACCACTGCGTTCATAGGCTTTCGCTGACTCCTGTTTTTTTACGGATTTCAGATTTCCGGATTTTGCTTTGACTATTCCAAACGAGATAAGAAAAGCGACAACCAAATCTGTATAGAGCCAAAATGGAGACACTTTTGCCTTTGGCATATTGCCAACATCATAAGGTTCACCGGTTGCTGCCTGCCGCAGAAAATCATCACACTGATCTGCAAAACAATTAAATGCCTTTGCATACTCTCCGCTGCTGAGTTTACTCTGGAATTCACCTCTGATATATTCAAGCCCCGCATCTGTAAAAGCTGTCGTATGACTGTAACCATAGGTCGAAATAGCCCATTCTCTCTCGCCCATGCTGATCAGAAGAAGAAGGCCATCGTCATTTTCTCCATATCCATATCCATTGTAATCATAATAGTCATCCGCATACGCTTCGGCTGTTTTTCCTTCCAGAGAATTGACGGTAACAATTCCCACCTCATTTTCATATCTCTGGCTGATATCTTCAAGTTTGTTTAACAGCTCACTGCTCTCTTCTTCTGTCAGCAGGCCGGCTTCATCTACAAGAAGTGGTTTCTGGCGTTCTTCCGGAATCTCAGAAGCCATTACCGGAAATACCAGGATAAATATCCAGAGAACAGAAAGCAGGCTGTACCACATTTTCTTTTTTATTTTCATTTTATCTGTTCCCTCCTGCTACATTAAAAACAAACATTTCAGACCATACAGCACTCCCCAGATAAGGAGGGTACGTATACCCACAGATTTCCAGAATTTTGATCTGTCGATTGGAAGATCACCGACCATTTTTCCGGTCTGACCATTCATCGCAAAGATAAATTTTTCTCCTTTCCAGGTTGTATTCAGAATCCATACAGGATACATTGCATACCAGTAACTCGCGTTATGTATCTGCACATTGCTGTCTTTTACAGAGGTGCCACCATTATATCCCCGAACAGTTTTTCGAAAAGCCTGTTCTGTACAGACACGGATTCTCTCACGTGCTCTGTCTATACGTTCATCTATATTGACATCATAACGGTCAGCAAGGTAACCTGCCAGATAAGCCTGCTGAAAAGGCACCGCTTCCTGAAAATTATACGGTTCAATTGATTCCATCAGTGTATCATCCATTTTTCTTGAACCATCTGCGGGAACATGATCGAAACTTATCGTTCCTTCACGATAGACCTGATAGATTTCACGAGTTGTGTACTCCGTATCACCTGACCTGGAAACATGGACTTTTTCTGCCTCATATGTTATCCGGGCATCTGCATCTATATCAAACAGCCAAAATGGAATATACACACCTTTGATCTCGTCTACATGATTTTCTTTTTTGAATACCTTTGGAAGATATTTTTTCCCCTGCAGATGCTTATAGTAGTTTTCTTTGGCCGCTTTTTTATCCAGTTTAAACGGAATAATGTAATCCGGTTTCAGATCTCCTGAAAACTGGCCTTTCATTGTTATTTTGTTATTGCAGAACGGACAGGTTGTAGCCCCTGTTGTTTCATCGGCGACGATCTCACTTCCACAGGACTGGCAGCTATAAACACGCATGCCATTTATTTCATCATTCTGCCATTGTCCGGTACTCATAGAGTACCAGTTTTCTTCAGAATCTGTCTTTTTGGCCGTCTGCGTATCTTCGACTTTCTGTGTGCGCTGAAATTCTTCGACCGTCATCTCCGTATCACAATACGGACATTTCATATGCTGAGATTTTGAATCAAATACCATCGCACCACCACAGGATGGACACTTATATTCTATGATATCAGACATATACTGCATTCCCCCTTTTCCTGCTGCCGGCTGCTGTTCCCTGTATTTTTGCGGACAGCAACCGGCTTTACACAGACTTTTTTATGATCTTATGGTTTCGGTGTTCCACAGTATTCACAGAAAAGTCCTGTATTGGTAGCTCCGCAGCTGCATACCCATTCATCTGCTGTCATCTGCCGTGACATATTTGGAGCAGTCGTTCCCTGCTGCGGGTAGCCCTGGTTCATCATTCCTCCATATGCAGATGTCGGAACGCCAGTAAGTGCTGACACAATCTGATTTCCAAGCTGCTCATACTTCATCATTTTAGCACGTTCCTGATCTTTTACAGAGAAAGTATTGAGCTGAAAATCCATATCGTCAAACCATGATGTATTAACACTCAGTTTTATCTTATAATCATAGGAATATGTGTATCTCGGCGGTACATAGGATCTGGTCTCACCATCCTGATCAGTATATTCCTCTTCTTCACGGTCCTCATCAATCTCCATACGACAGGAGGTTATTGCTGACAGTGGTACGATATCCGGATTATTCTGCTCACTCATATTAAATGCCACAGCAAACATGCCTTTGTTATCGTCGATAAATACATGGTATCTGTCTGCAGAAAATTCACGAGTGACACTAAAATTACGTACAGCATTTTTATTTTCTTCTCTGTATGCCAGCTGTCTTTTGATGTCTTCTACTGTACTGTGGCGTCTTTCTTCAAACCACGGGGAGAGTTTGCCGGCACAATTCTTGCACAGATTGCCATTATCCAGCTTACGGTTTCCTAAAAGCCCTATCTTGTCACCACAGATATCACAGTTCTTTTTGTCAAATAATCCCATTCCTGAAACCTCCTTCGAGCAGAGAATCTGTTACTGTTCTCTTCGTTTATACTCTTTTTCCTGCGAACAGTTACGAGAATCTTCTAAAATCTGATTATTTTACCTCCAATTTGTCAAAGAATACTTTGACAGTCCAGTCCATTGATTCCTCACTGTCTTCTGCATCTGCAGCCTCATCCAGACTGTCGGCTGTTGTAAAACATAATTTGCCGTCATCCAGAAGATATAATCTCATTGTTTCTGTACTGAACAAGGAATAGTCTTCTTCTTCATCTTCCGTTTTTTCTTCTGTTGATTTCAAGACAAGTGCATTCTGGTCCAGTTCCCCTTCAAGTTCAGCTGTTGTTTCCGTTCCGTCTTCAATTGTTACAAGAGTCGCTTTGCCGCCTGAAATACTGAGGTTCATCTGCATGTCAAAAAGCGTTCCCGTAGGTACCTGCATTCCAAAAGCAGACATCAGAGTACTGTTCCAGTCACCATCAAAATCTTCAATCTTGGTATCTTCGACTGCCTTTCCAGGTTCATAAGGTACATACTCTTCTTTTTCCTGTCCCAGTGTCACGGTCATCCCGTCCAGGTCAATAGATAAATTCCCATCTGAATATACACCTTCCAGAACCTCATCATCTGAAGTTATGACAATGTTATCTCCGTCAATCTTCCATTCAAAATCGTTCACATCCGGTTCAGATTCTTCAGAACTGGTTGTCACTTTTCCTTTGCCGCCCTCGTTAATTTCAAGCGTCATCTCCATCATGATCGCACCCGGATGGAATACACTCAGGCCGTCCATTGTAAGACTGTTCGCATACCATGTACCAATCACATCTTTGTCATCCAGTGCATAAACATTTACACAGACAAGACCTGCCATCATAATTCCCAGTACACCGGCTGTCCAAACTTTCATTTTTTTACTCATATACAACACTCCTTTCTTATTCACTATTTTGATAGGATCACCTGAGAAACTCTCCCGCAGTTTTTCTGCAAATACTTTCTGTAATTATTATTATACGCAATATTCTTATTTTTTCACTAACACTTCTGATAGTAACTGTGTTTAATCTGTATTTTTTATATTTTTCATCGTATTTTCGGGCAACAAAAAAAGAACCCTGAACAAATCCAAGGTCCTTTTTTTGTTCTATACCCCCCCACACTCCCCCACACCATCACGCGCGTGGCCGAGAGGGGGAGCGTGAGGGGGACATGCGGCCTTCGCGTAACTCTGAGCCTGTCCCCCTCACGGTTTTATTTATCTCGCCAGATAATCCGGCCTTTTGAAAGATCATATGGAGAAAGTTCAATGGTAACCTTATCCCCAGGAAGAATACGGATGAAGTTCATACGCAGCTTTCCGCTGATATGAGCCAATACCACATGCTTATTTTCCAGTTCTACTTTGAACATTGCATTAGGCAGCTTCTCCAATACAGTACCTTCCACTTCAATTACATCTGCTTTTGACATTAAAAACCTCCTGTGTCATCTGTCATTTTGTAAGAGTCAGAATTTCCGGTTCTCCATCCGTGATCAGAATCGTATTTTCGTAATGTGCAGAAAGAGATCCGTCCATAGTTACAACTGTCCACTCATCATCCTCCCATGCAACATCTGCACGGCCAAGGTTGATCATCGGTTCAATCGCAAGTGTCATACCCGGCATCAGTTTGATGCCTCTGCGCTTCTGCGGGAAATTCGGGATCTGCGGATCCTCATGAAGATGAGTTCCGATTCCGTGTCCTACGAGGTCACGAACGATACCGTAATTGAATTTCGCTGCATAAGCACCGATTGCTTTGGAAATATCATTCAGATGATTTCCTGCTTTTGCAAATTTAATTCCTTCAAAGAAGCTCTGCTTTGTTACTTCCATAAGCTGTCTTGCTTCCGGTGAAACTTCACCTACCGCATAAGTACGTGCGGCATCTGAATGATAACCTTTGTAGATCAGTCCGGCATCGATCTTGACAAGATCGCCTTCCTGGATGATCTTATGTCTGGACGGAATCCCGTGTACTACTTCATCATTGAGGCTGATGCAGAATGATGCGGGAAAGCCCTCATAATTTAAAAAGTTTGGAGTGCAGCCCATAGAGCGGATCATATCCTCACCGATACGGTCCAGTTCTTTTGTGCTGATTCCCGGCCTGATATGAGAAGCCAGTTCATCATGAACCTTTTCCAGTAAATGACCGGCATGTCTCATAAGCTCGATTTCATGTTCTGACTTAATAGAAACTGACATTTTCTTATTCTCCCAAGATCTCGACGATTGCCTGGAACACTTCGTCCAGGGAACGAGTTCCGTCTACTGTCTTTAATACGCCCTGCTCTGTATAGTAGTCGATCAATGGCTGTGTCTGTTCGTGGTAAACCTTCAGACGCTTGGAAACTGTTTCTGGTTTGTCATCGTCACGCAGTACCAGTGTCTCACCACAGGTATCGCATACATTCTCTGTCTTCGGTGCTGCATACGCGATATGATAAGTAGCTCCGCATTTCAGGCAGGCTCTTCTGCCTGACATACGATTAACGATGTTTTCATCCGGAACATCAACATCGATTGCATAATCAATGCCGCTTCCGAGTTTCTTAAGAGCTTCTGTCAGGCACTCTGCCTGAGGAATCGTTCTCGGGAAACCATCCAGTACATAACCATTTTTGGCATCATCCTGCTGGATTCTGTCTACTACGAGGTCGCAGGTTAATTCATCTGGTACCAAAAGCCCCTGATCCATATATGTTTTTGCTTTTTTGCCTAATTCAGTACCATTCTTGATGTTTGCACGGAAAATATCTCCTGTGGAAATGTGCGGAATCCCGTATTTCGCTGCAATTTTCTTTGCCTGAGTTCCTTTTCCGGCACCTGGTGCACCCAACATAATAATTCGCATAACAAATACCCTCCTTTTCTTTATGAAGCATATAGGGTCAGTCACCCTTTCGGTGCTGCCCGGACAGGAAAAACAAATGCCACTGTTACCGTAACAAATAAATTTCGCCTGTACCAAATCAAGGCTGTGACGCTTACGCACCACAACCTTCATTTTTAGTTGTTCAGGAAGCCTTTGTAATTGCGGACAAGTAACTGGGACTCAATCTGTTTCACAGTCTCAAGTACAACACCAACCACGATGATGATAGATGTTCCACCGAAGGAAACGTTTGCCCCGAAGACTCCGTTGAAGAAGAACGGAATAACTGCCACAATGATCAGACCTACCGCACCTATAAATATAATATAATTTAGCATTTTAGTCAAATAATCTGATGTAGGTTTTCCTGGACGGATGCCCGGGATAAATCCCCCCTGCTTTTTGATATTATCTGCAACTTCCAGTGGATTGAATGTAATGGAAGTGTAGAAATATGCAAAGAATACGCAGAGTACTACGTATACCAGCAGACCCCAGGTATATTTGATCTGGGATGGATTACACCAGTTACTTGAGGAAAGTCCTCTCAGAATCTCACTTCCAATGCCAGTTCCGTTTGTTTTACCGGCAAACTGCGCGATAACGCCCGGGAAGGACATAATGGAAGAAGCAAAGATGATCGGGATAACGCCGGCAGTGTTGACTTTCAGCGGAATATTGGTGGACTGACCACCCATCATTTTTCTTCCTACCATCTTTCTGGAATACTGAACAGGAATTCTTCTCTCTGCTCCATTAAGAATAAGGACAAATACTACTACAACAAGGATAATTGCGAAGATGATAACACCTGCAAGTGTTCCTTTTGCAATTGTTTTCCCCTTAATAAAATTCTCATAAAGAGTTGTCATATCACTCGGGATACGAGAAATGATGTTTACCGCAAGTACGATAGAAATACCATTTCCAACACCTTTTTCAGTGATACGTTCGCCGATCCACATTAACATTGCAGATCCTGCTGTCAGACTGGCGATCACGACGATTGCCTTAAGAATGTTCATATCCTGTACGATATTTCCGCGGGCAAATCCGATTGTCATTGCAATAGACTCAAACAGTGCGAGTCCAATTGTGACATAACGGGTAATCGCTGTCATCTTTTTTCTTCCCTCTTCACCATCTCTGTGCATTTCCTCCAGAGCAGGAATTGCAATTGTAAGAAGCTGAATGATAATGGAAGAAGTAATGTACGGTGTAATGTTCAATGCGAATACGGACATGCTCTCAAAAGAGCCACCGGTGAATGCATCAAAGAAATTGAATGCATCACCGGTATTACTCCGAAACCACTGTTTGAATACATCACTGTCCACACCCGGAATCGGGAGCTGTGAACCGATACGGATGACTAAGATCATCCATAAGACGTAGAGAAGTTTTCTCCGCATCTCTTTTACTCTAAAAACATTTTTAAGAGTTTCAAACATTAAATCACCTCTACTGTACCACCTGCAGCTTCGATTTTTGCTTTTGCGGTCTCACTGACTGCATTAACTTTAACTGTAAGTTTTTTAGTCAGTTCACCGTTTCCAAGAATCTTAACTCCGTCTCCTGCTTTGGAGATTGCGCTGGTAGCAAGTAAAGATTCAACTGTAACTTCTGCTCCGTCCTCAAAACGATTCAGAACGTCAACATTGATTGCGATGATCTCTTTAGAATTTCTGTTCTTGAAGCCCCTCTTAGGAAGACGTCTGTATAAAGGCATCTGTCCACCTTCAAATCCCGGTTTCTTGTGTCCGGAACGAGCTAACTGTCCTTTATGTCCTTTTCCGGCTGTTTTACCGTTTCCAGAACCATGTCCACGGCCTCTTCTGAAGTTATCGCTGTGTTTAGAACCATCTGCTGGTCTTAAGTTTGATAATTCCATCTTTGGCACCTCCTTTTATTTTTTGAAAATACTCTCTGGATATCTTATGCTTCTTCTACCTTTACAAGATGCTGAACCTGCTGGATCATTCCTCTGGTTGCTGCATTGTCAGGCATTTCAACTGTTTTGTGCATTTTTGTAAGTCCCATAGCAACTACAGTCTTTTTGTGTTTCGGAACTGCACCGATTGGAGACTTAACAAGTGTAACCTTTAATGTGTTTGCCATTATTTTGTCCTCCTTATGCCAGAATCTCTTCTACAGATTTTCCGCGAAGTTTTGCAACTTCTTCCGGAGTTTTCAGTTTGCTTAATCCATCGATTGTAGCCAGAACTACGTTCTGTTTATTTCTGGATCCCATACATTTTGTACGGATGTTTTTGATTCCTGCAAGCTCGATGACTGCACGGGCTGGACCACCAGCGATAACTCCAGTACCTTCCGGAGCACGTTTCAGAAGCATCTCAGCACTTCCGAATTTACCTACATAGTCATGAGTGATGGAATTGTTCTCATCTCTTGCAACTGTAACCAGTTTTTTCATGGCATCTTCTTTTCCTTTGCGGATAGCTTCCGGAATTTCAGCTGCCTTTCCTAAACCTGCACCAACATGTCCGTTGCCGTCACCTACTACAACTAAAGCTGTGAAACGGAAGTTACGGCCACCTTTAACAACCTTGGTAACACGTTTGATTGACACTACTTTATCTTCTAATTCTAACTGACTAGCATCAATAAGATTATGTTTCATGTGTCTTGTTCCTCCCTTTTAGAATTTCAGCCCAGCTTCTCTTGCTGCGTCTGCCAGTGCCTTTACTTTACCGTGATAGATATAGCCTCCTCTGTCGAAGACAACGCTCTCGATACCTGCTTCAACTGCTTTCTTTCCGATTACAGTTCCAAGGTATGCTGCAGCTTTTACATCATCAGTATTTTCCAGTTCAGCTTTTACATCTTTCTGAAGAGTAGAAGCAGATACTAAAGTTTTTCCTACAGTGTCATCAATGATCTGTGCATACATATGCTTGTTGGAACGGAATACTGCCAGTCTAGGAGTAGTAGCTGTTCCATTGAGATGATGACGGATTCTTCTATGTTTTTTCTCGCGAATTTCCGCTCTGGATGCTTTATTAATCATATTCTCACTCTCCTTATTTATTTCTTACCAGTCTTACCGACTTTACGTCTGATAACTTCATCAGCATACTTGATACCTTTGCCCTTATATGGCTCCGGTCTTCTCTTATCTCTGATCTCTGCTGCGTACTGGCCAACTTTTTCTTTGCTGATACCGGAAACGATGATCTTGTTTCCATCAACTTTGGATTCCAGACCTTCTGGATCTTCCATCTCTACCGGGTGAGAATATCCCAGAGAAAGAACAAGTTTCTTGCCCTGTTTCTGTGCTCTATAACCTACACCGTTGACTTCAAGCTCTTTTGTGTAGCCTTCGCTTACACCAACAACCATGTTGTGGATAAGGCTTCTTGTCAGACCGTGTAATGCTTTCATTTTCTTAAGATCGTTCGGTCTTGTAACTACTACATGACCATCTTCTACTTTGATTTCCATTTCGGTTGGAAGTGCTCTTTCGAGTGTTCCTTTAGGACCTTTAACGGTTACTACGTTACCTGCAGCTACGCTTACTTCAACGCCTGCCGGAATAGCTACCGGAAGTCTTCCGATTCGTGACATAATATTGTCCTCCTTACTTAAATTGTCGGAGAGAAAAGTTTTCATTTCTCTCTGTTTTCAGTTTGTATCTATCCTTAAATTCGCCCGTGCGCTTACGCGCTGGGCTCATTAAGTTTCGTAGGTCAAATGCTTTCGGTCTGATTACCAAACGAAAGCAAGAACTTCTCCACCAACCTGAAGTTTACGAGCTTCTTTGTCAGTGATTACACCTTTGTTTGTGGAAAGGATTGCGATTCCAAGTCCGCCAAGTACTCTCGGGAGCTCATCTTTACCAGCGTAGATACGAAGACCTGGTTTGGAGATTCTCTTAAGCCCTGTGATGATCTTGTCATTCTTTGTCTCACCGTATTTCAGTGTGATATGGATGGTTTTGAATACGCCATCTTCGATCAGATCGTATTTTGCAATGTATCCTTCATCTACAAGGATGTTTGCGATTGCGATTTTCATTTTGGATGCCGGAACATCTACTGTATCATGTTTTGCAGTGTTAGCGTTACGGATTCTTGTAAGCATATCTGCGATTGGATCACTCATTGTCATGTTAGTTTCCTCCTATTATTCTCTTCTCAGACTTTACATGATTAATATAATAACTTTAGTTTTAACAAATTTGCACCACTTCCCTCAACTAAATTCAACCTTCGTTTACACTCGGTTTCGTTAAGGTTCGGGAAGGACCTCGCACTAAATTCATGCTGCGCCTAATGGCTTGCATTCATTAAGTTGCTTTCGGCCTACCAAGAAGCTTTTTTAACACCCGGGATCTGACCTTTGTATGCCAGTTCACGGAAGCAGATACGGCAGATACCGTATTTTCTCAGGTATGCGTGTGGACGTCCACAGATTCTGCAGCGGCTGTATTCTCTTGTGGAGAATTTCTGTTTGCGCTGCTGTTTGATTTTCATTGCTGTTTTAGCCATTAGAATTCTCCTCCTTATTTAGCAAAAGGCATATTGAACTGAGTTAACAGCTCACGAGCCTCTTCGTCTGTCTTAGCAGTTGTAACGAAGATGATGTCCATACCTCTTACTTTGTCTACCTTATCGTACTCAACTTCTGGGAAGATAAGCTGTTCTTTGATTCCCAGTGCGTAGTTTCCTCTGCCATCGAAAGCGTTCGGGTTAACACCACGGAAGTCACGTACACGAGGAAGAGCAAGGTTGATAAGACGATCAGCGAATTCATACATCTTCTCGCCTCTTAAGGTAACCTTACAACCGATCGGCATACCCTCTCTGATTTTGAAGTTAGCTACTGATTTTTTAGCTTTTGTAGCGATTGCTTTCTGACCTGTGATCAGTTCCATATCAGCGATTGCTGCATCAAGAAGCTTAGCGTTTTCTTTAGCTTCACCAACACCCATGTTGATAACGATCTTATCGAGTTTTGGCACTTCCATAACGTTTTTATATCCAAATTTTTTGGTCATGGCATCCATGATCTCATTTTTGTAAAGTTCTTTTAATCTACTCACTTGTCATGCCTCCTCTCTTAATTAATCGATTACTTTACCTGTTGCTTTAGCAACACGTACTTTTTTGTCTCCATCCATCTGGAATCCAACTCTTGTTGCTTTTCCGTCTACAACGAGCATTACGTTGGAAACGTGAAGAGCAGCTTCTTTTGTTGTAATTCCGCCAGCCTGGTTTGCTGCTGATGGTTTGTTGTGCTTTGTAACCATGTTGATACCTTCAACGATTACGGTGTTGTCTTTTACGTTAACGGCAAGAACTTTGCCTTCTTTGCCTTTATCTTTACCAGCGATTACTTTAACAGTGTCGCCTTTTTTAATTTTCATAGCTGACATTAGGCACCCTCCTATAATACTTCCGGAGCTAAGGAAACGATCTTCATGAATTTCTTCTCACGAAGTTCTCTGGCAACTGGTCCAAAGATACGTGTTCCTTTCGGAGTTAAATCGTCTTTAATGATTACGGCTGCGTTTTCATCGAAACGGATGTAAGATCCGTCTTTACGACGAGCGCCTTTTTTGGTACGAACAACAACAGCTTTAACTACGTCACCTTTTTTAACAACGCCGCCTGGTGTTGCATCTTTAACAGTAGCAACGATTGTATCGCCAATGCTTGCATATCTTCTTGTAGAGCCGCCCATAACACGAATACAAAGGATTTCTTTTGCACCAGTGTTGTCGGCAACTTTCAGTCTAGTTTCCTGCTGAATCATACTGGTTTCCTCCTTATTTCACTTTCTCTACGATCTCAACCAGTCTCCATCTCTTGTCTTTGGACAGCGGTCTGGTTTCCATTACTTTAACGGTATCACCGATATTGCACTCATTGTTCTCATCATGAGCTTTGAGCTTATATGTTCTCTTTACGATTTTTTTGTAAAGAGGATGTTTTACATGGTCTTCGATAGCAACAACAATGGTCTTGTCCATCTTATTGCTGACAACCTTACCCACACGGGTCTTTCTCAGATTTCTTTCCACGATTATTTCCTCCTACTATTCACTATTTAGCAGCGTTTGCCTGCTCAGTGATTACTGTCTGGATTCTGGCAATATTTTTGCGAACCTCTTTGATTCTGCTTGTATTGTCTAACTGATTGGTTGCATTCTGAAATCTCAGATTGAAAAGTTCTTTCTTAGCAGCTACTAATTCTTCATTTAATTCTGCAGCTGATTTTGCCTTTAAATCTTCCACGAATTTATTAATTTTCACTGTTATCACCGCCTTCTAAGTCTGCACGAGAAACGATTTTACATTTACATGGTAACTTGTGCATCGCAAGACGTAATGCTTCACGAGCGATTTCCTCGGAAACGCCTGCGATTTCGAACATTACACGTCCTGGCTTAACAACTGCTACCCAGTATTCAAGGGTACCTTTTCCGGAACCCATACGTGTTTCTGCTGGTTTCGCTGTTACTGGTTTATCCGGGAAAATCTTAATCCAAACCTGACCACCACGTTTGATGTAACGTGTCATGGCAACACGGGCTGCTTCGATCTGGTTAGATCTGATCCAGCAAGGTTCGGTAGCAACAAGTCCGAATTCACCATAATTGATCTTATTACCTCTAAGGGCTTTTCCTCTCATGGAGCCACGGAATTGTTTACGACGTTTTACTCTTTTTGGCATTAACATTATTTATCGCTCCCTTCCTTATTTCCTTTAGTAGGAAGTACTTCACCGTTGTATACCCAAGCTTTTACACCAACTTTTCCGTAAGTTGTGTCAGCTTCTGCAAATCCATAATCAATGTCAGCACGAAGTGTCTGAAGCGGGATTGTTCCCTCGCTGTAGAACTCTGTACGAGCCATATCAGCTCCACCAAGACGTCCGGATACGGATGTTTTGATTCCCTTTGCTCCTGCTTTCATTGTTCTCTGCATTGTAGACTTCATAGCACGTCTGAAGGAGATACGGTTCTCAAGCTGAAGTGCAATGTTCTCAGCAACAAGCTGTGCATCTCTGTCAGGTCTCTTAACTTCTTTGATGTCTACGATGAGTTTCTTATCTGTGTATTTCTGTAATTCAGCTTTAACTTTTTCGATCTCAGATCCGCCCTTACCGATTACGATACCCGGTTTAGCAGTGTAGATGATGATCTTAACTCTGTCAGATGCTCTCTCGATCTCAATCTTGGAAACACCTGCACTGTAAAGTTTTTTCTTTAAAAATGTTCTGATATTATAGTCTTCAACCAGGTAATCTGCAAAATCTGCTTCTGCATACCATCTGGAATCCCAATCCTTGATAACACCGACTCTAAGGCCATGTGGGTTAACTTTCTGTCCCATGCTTTTCCTCCTTATCTTTCATCCAGCACGATGGTGATATGGCTTGTTCTCTTCTCGATTCTGTAAGCTCTACCCTGTGCTCTTGGCTGAATACGTTTCATTGTAGGTCCTTTGTTTGCATAGCACGCTGCAACGTAGAGGTTATCTGCGCTCATTCCGTTATTGTTTTCTGCGTTTGCGACTGCTGACTCAAGCAGTTTCTTCAGAACGCTGGATGCGTATCTCGGATTATATGTGAGGATACCAAGTGCTGTCTGCACGTCTTTACCACGGATTGCATCTAATACATAGCAGGCTTTCTGAACAGAAATTCTTGCATAAGATAATTTTGCAGACGGTCTTGTCTCTCTATTACTCTCATTTCTGGCTCTCTTAATCTGGCTTCTATGTCCCTTTGCCATTTTAAAGTGCCTCCTTTCCAATTAATCGATATCTGGTAACACCGCCTTGCTGCCCCCTTGCGGGACAACAGGCAGATTATTTATTTTAAATTAATTCTAGCGAACGCCGGATTTCTTTTCGTCTTTTCCGTGTCCTCTGTAAGTTCTTGTAGCTACAAACTCACCAAGTTTGTGTCCTACCATATCTTCTGTTACATATACCGGAACGTGTTTTCTTCCGTCATGTACTGCAATTGTGTGTCCTACGAAGGACGGGAAGATAGTGGAACGACGTGACCATGTTTTGATCACAGATTTATCATTTGCAGCATTCAGAGCGTCAACCTTTTTAAGCAGGCTTGCGTCTGCGAAAGGTCCTTTTTTCAATGAACGAGACATTCTGTACCCTCCTTATTATTTTGATAAAGCTTTTCCATCGCGTCTTCTTACGATGAGCTTGTTGGACTGTTTGTTTTTCTTTCTGGTCTTCAGACCAAGAGCAGGTTTGCCCCATGGTGTGCACGGACCTGGACGACCGATTCCGGTCTTTCCTTCACCACCACCATGCGGATGGTCATTCGGGTTCATTACGGAACCACGAACTGTAGGTCTGATTCCCATGTGACGTTTACGTCCAGCTTTACCAACATTGATAAGGTTGTGGTCGCCGTTACCAACAACTCCGATAGAAGCGCGGCATACAAGCGGAACCATTCTCATTTCACCTGACGGTAATCTTAATGTTGCGTATTTGCCTTCTTTAGCCATAAGCTGAGCACCGTTTCCAGCGGAACGAACCATCTGTCCGCCCTTTCCAGGATGAAGCTCAATGTTATGAACCATAGTACCAACCGGGATAAGCTCCAGTGGCAGGCAGTTTCCTACACGGATTTCTGCTTCCGGACCATTCATAACTTTCTGTCCGACTTTCAGTCCTTCCGGTGCAAGGATATATGCTTTCTCGCCATCAGCGTAGCTGATCAGAGCGATGTTAGCTGTTCTGTTTGGATCGTACTCAATTGTTTTAACTGTAGCAGCAATACCATCTTTTCTTCTCTTGAAGTCGATGATTCTGTATTTTCTTCTGCTTCCGCCTCCGCGGTGTCTAACAGTGATTTTACCCTGGTTGTTACGACCAGCGTTTTTCTTCAGAGATACGACTAAGGATTTCTCAGGGGTGCTTGCTGTAATCTCAGAGAAATCAGATCCAGTCATATGTCTTCTGGAAGGTGTATATGGGTTATAGGTTTTGATTCCCATGATGTTTCTCCTTTCGAATTTCTTATCGTGCTTTCGTGCACATAGTCATTTGAGAAAGCTGGGATTAAAGTCCCTCGAAGATCTCGATATCTTTGCTTTCTTCTGTAAGAGCTACGATCGCTTTTTTGGTTTTAGCTGTTTTTCCAACAACTGCTCCACGGCGTTTTTTCTTACCATCCATGTTCATGGTATTTACGCTCTTAACTTTTGTTCCTTCGAACATTTTCTCAACAGCCTCTTTGATCTGAGACTTGTTTGCTTCCGGATGTACCAGGAATGTGTATTTCTTTTCTCCCATGGCGTTCATGGATTTTTCTGTGATAACCGGTTTCAGGATCACATCATAATACTTAATATCTGCCATTATGCGTACACCTCCTCGATGGATGCTACTGCATCTTTGGTAACTACTACTGTATTGTGTTTCATAACATCATATACGTTCATAGTATTTACTGTTGCAGTCTGTACATCTGCGATGTTTCTTGCAGAGATTGCTACGTTCTGGTCATCAGCTGCTGTGATAACAAGAGCTTTGTCTGCTTTGAGGTTTGTAAGAACCTTCTGCATTTCTTTTGTCTTAGCTTCTGCAAGTGTAAGGCTGTCTACAACAACCAGTTTATTATCCTGAACTTTAGAAGTCAGAGCTGATTTCAGAGCTGCTCTTCTTTCTTTTTTGTTCATTTTTACTTCATAGTCTCTCGGTACCGGAGCGAATACTACACCGCCGCCAGTCCACTGTGGTGCACGGATGGAACCCTGTCTTGCATGACCTGTTCCTTTCTGTCTCCACGGTTTTCTTCCGCCGCC
>ERZ827108.1138-NODE-1138-length-37756-cov-3.842869_pt1 | contig 37756 bp, 23 predicted proteins | sample MGYA00519921_ERZ827108 | MGnify/ENA primary metagenome ERZ827108 (study PRJEB31778, sample SAMEA3449258) | human gut metagenome | biome: human gut; feature: human-associated habitat; material: faeces | place: United Kingdom | collected 2010/2012 ...
GTGTTAAGCCTGTCGCTAGCGTTCATCCTGAGCCAGGATCAAACTCTTCGTTGTTTATCTTGTTTCTTTTATTTCTAAAAGGTGATAGTTGTCGGAAAAGCCCCGTTTCTCGCAGCCAGAAGACTGCTCCGGGAAATCTTGACTCGGGTTTTCAAGAATTGACTAAGAAGCTTCATTTAGCTCTTGTACTACTCTTAATGTCTATTGTAAATCTTTCAATGTGCTCGTTCGGATTGCTTCGGTTTCAGAAGCGCCGAAAAACCTTGCAAAGTTACGCATAAGTTTTGAATCTCCAAAATTTTTCTCAACTTTTTTTCAGAAAAATTTTCTTTTCGATTCTCGAGTTACAAATCGTAACCAATCAAAGAATTTCAATTGCGATTGAAAAGCCTGCTTTAGGATTTTCATCGGGCCTCCGTCCGAATTGCGAGTGCAAAGTTATAACCTTTTTGCGAAACCACCAAACATTTTTGCAAGATTTTTCTGCTAAAAAACATATTTTCTCGACTATAAAAGATTCAAGACTCATATAAATATCTGAATTTCTTTGGGTTGCAAACAACACCCGACCGACGAAAAAAGTTCACTCCAAAAGAGAACAATTGCACGAAACCGGTCGATCACGAACACCGCTGACACAAAAGAAGCGCAGAATGCAATCGCAACATCAACAAAACGGCCCCACCGTCGGGACTGACAGGTGGGGCCGATACAATATGACAGCTATGCTGCGAGGGCTGGATTATTCAGCACGCTTGGTCTTTTTGCCGTAGCCGTAAACTGCGTCGGCGCCGAGCTGCTCCTCTATGCGGAGAAGCTGGTTGTATTTGGCCATGCGGTCGGAACGCGAAGCGGAACCGGTCTTGATCTGACCGGCGTTGGTAGCGACAGCGATGTCGGCGATTGTAGCGTCCTCGGTTTCGCCGGAACGGTGAGAGATAACAGCGGTGTAACCGTTGCGCTGAGCGAGTTCGACAGCGCGGAGGGTTTCGGTGAGCGAACCGATCTGGTTAACCTTAACGAGGATGGAGTTGGCGCAGCCTTCTTCGATACCGCGTTTGAGGTATTTCACGTTGGTAACGAAGAGGTCGTCGCCCACGAGCTGGCAGCGGTCGCCGATGAGTTTGGTGAGGTATTTCCAGCCTTCCCAGTCGTTTTCGTCCATACCGTCCTCGATGGAGTCGATGGGGTATTCGCTGATCAGCTTCTCGAGGAAGTGAGCCTGCTCCTCAGAGGTGAGGTGCTTGCCGCCTTCTTCCTTCTTGGCGCCGTTGTTGAGTGAGTCGTAGCAGTACTTGCCGTCGCGGTAGAACTCGGAAGCAGCGCAGTCGAGACCGATGGTCACATCCTTGCCGGGTTTGTAGCCGGCGAGCTCGATAGCCTTGATGATGCAGTCGAGAGCGTCTTCAGTGCCGTTGAGTTTGGGAGCGAAACCACCTTCGTCACCGACAGCGGTGCTGAGGCCACGGTCTTTGAGCACTTTCTTGAGGTTGTGGAACACCTCGGTACCCATGCGGATGCCTTCGTGGTAGGAAGGAGCGCCGATGGGACGGATCATGAATTCCTGGAAGGAGATGGGGGCATCGGAGTGGGCGCCGCCGTTGATGATATTCATCATGGGCACGGGGAGCACGTAGGTGTTGCAGCCACCGATGTATTTGTAGAGGGGGAGGTCGAGATAGTCGGCAGCAGCCTTGGCCACAGCGAGAGAAACACCGAGAATGGCGTTAGCGCCGAGGTTCTTCTTGGTGTCGGTGCCGTCGAGTTTGAGCATAGCCTCGTCGATGGCAATCTGGTCGAGCGCGCTCATGCCAACAAGAGCGTCGGCGATGGGGCCGTTGACGTTGGCAACTGCTTTGAGGACGCCCTTGCCCATGTAGCGGCCTTTGTCGCCGTCGCGGAGCTCGAGGGCTTCGTTTTCGCCGGTAGAAGCGCCGGAGGGAACAGATGCGCGGCCGAATGCGCCGCTTTCGAGGATTACATCGACTTCAACAGTGGGGTTGCCGCGTGAATCGAGCACCTCACGACCAATGATTTTTTCGATTTTCATAACAGTGTGTAGTAACTATTGCTAAAAAGCTATTAAGTTAAAAGAATTGCAGTGTCGGGGGATTACGAAGTGCAACCGACGGGGCGTCAACAGGAATGCCCCGGCACTTCTATCCGAATGCAAAGTTACAAAAAATTCCCGATTACATGTTGTCTATATGATTAAAAAAGCGTAATTTTGCATTCAAATTCCAGGCTCAATGGTGGAATGGTAGACACGAGGGACTTAAAATCCCTTGGCCATTGCGGCTGTGTGGGTTCGAGTCCCACTTGAGCCACGGAGACAAACAAGAGCCGCGCAGCAATCTGCGCGGCTCTTGTTATTCAGTTCGTGACTGTCTTTTTTAAGATTTAAGCCACAGGCTTTTATCGTACCGAGAAACGATAGATGCAAGTCTGGTGATATGTTTCACCGGGATTGAGACGGGTTGTGGGGAAAGAGGGATGATTGGGGCTGTCGGGGAAATGCTGGGTTTCGAGCGCGAGGAATTCGCGATAGCCGATCTTGTCGGCAGTCTTGCCGTGGGTTGAGCCGTCGAAGAAGTTGCCGCCATAGAACTGCACGCCGGGCTGGTCGGTGAGCACTTCCATCACACGACCGCTCTTGGGATCGTAGAGTTCAACAGCTTTCTCAACCTCTGATGCGGTCTTGCGGGCGAGTACCCAGTTATGGTCATACCCTCCTGCATTTTTCAGCTGTTCGTTGTCGGGGGTGTTGACACGCGCGCCGATTTCAGTGGATTCACGGAAATCAAACGGAGTGCCCTCAACAGCCATGAGCGCATCAAAGGGGATGAGTTTGTCGTTGACGGCAGTAATAGAGTCGGCATAGATGGTCAGCATATGGTCGTTGATCGAACCTGAGCCTTCGCCGGAGAGATTGAAGAAGGTGTGGTTTGAGAGATTGATGACTGTTGGCGCGTCGGTCGTAGCATCGTAATTGATCACGAGTTCGTTGTCGGCGTTTACCTTATATGTCATCTCCACTTTCAGATTGCCGGGGAAACCATCCTCGCCATCGGGCGAGAGATACGACAGCCAGATCTCATCATCGGCCACGGAATCCACCGTCCAGACCACTGAATCGAGACCTTTCAGACCGCCATGGAGGCACTGGCCGTTGTCGTTCTGTGGAAGCTGATATTCCTTTCCGTCGATCGAGAAGCGGCCGTCGGCCACGCGGTTGGCATAACGGCCGACCACAGCGCCGCAGAAGCGGTCGCTCTTATACTCCTCGAGAGTGTTGTGGCCGAGAGCCACATCGCCCATCTTGCCATCTTTGTCGGGCACCCATAGCGACACCACATGGGCGCCGAAATTGGTGACCTGCACCGTCATGCCCGACGAGGAGCGGAGGGTGTAGAGGTCGACAGGCTTGCCGTCGATTTCGGTGCGGAAAGCATCGGGGCTGACCAGCGGGAGTTCTTCGGATTTCTGCGAGCATGCCGACAGACCGGCAGCTGCGATAGCGGAAATAAACAGAAACTTATTCATGGTATATTTATTGAGATTGATGTATACAAAGCGTACCCCGAAAAAAAGCGGCCGGATGGTAAAATTCTGCCTGACCCAAAATTTGCAGAATTCACACCCTCCGGCCGCCGCCCTTTGCAGGGCAGAAAAATCAGGGGTACCGGCTGAGCCGGTTGACTGTTGGAAACCTAAATATACAGTCGCTAAAGTGAGTGAGCCGAGGAAAAATCAGTTATCGGCCAGTTCGGGAGCATCGACGCCGCGCTCTCGCAGCATCTCGGCCACCTCGCGTCGTGCCTGTTCGCGGGACTTTGAGAAAATCTTGTTTATGCGGTCCATATCGAACTTGGTGCCACGTTTGTAGGTGTAGATGCCGTTTTTCTCCTGTTCCACATCGGTGAGCTGGGTGTAGCAGTAGCCCTGCATGTGGTCGAGAGATAACAGCACGTTGACCAGACCTTCGAGACGGGCATAGAATTCTTCAAGATCCTTGGGCTGATTGTTGTAGCCCCAGGCTTCCTCGCCCTCTTTCTGCTCATACCAGCCGATTCCGCCGAACTCGTCAAGGATATAGGCCTCGCCTTTGTAAGGAGCGCTCTTGGTGGGGTTCGCCACATAGGGAGTTCCCTTTTCTCCATCCTTGAAGCGGAGATAGAATTTCACAGGGTCGCCTTCATAGTTGTGCTCGGCATAAATGTCGGTGAGACCGGCGTGGTAGCCACCCGAAGTCGTCACCACGGGACGCGTGCGGTCGATGCGGTGAGTGGCCAGATAGAGGTCGTTGGTCATGCGGGCACGCTGATAGTCGTTATCATCCTGCCAGGTCTCGTTGAGCGGCGACCAGGCCACCAGCGAGGGTGCATTATAGTCGCGGTTGACACATTCCTCCCACTCCATCAGGAAATTGCGTGCGGCCACGGGGCTGGTGAAGTCCATACCCCAGGATGCCGATTCGCCCCAGCAGAGATAACCCAGACGGTCGGCCCAATAGTAATAACGGGGCTCGAACACCTTCTGGTGGAGACGGGCGCCGTTGAAACCGGCGCGCTTGCCCATCTCGATGTCGGCGCGGAGAGCGTCGTCGGAGGGAGCGGTCCACACACCATCGGGATAGTAGCCCTGATCGAGCACAAGCCGCATGAAATAGGGTTTGTTGTTGAGATAGAATTTATTACCGCGGACCTCCACCTTGCGCATGCCGGCGTAGGATTTCACGGAATCGATAACCTTGCCGTCAGCTCCGAGCACTGCATACTCCACATCATAGAGGTTGGGAGTCTCGGGCGACCAGATTTTTGCATTCTTTACAGGAGCGACCACAAACGAGGAGCTGCCGGCGGGCACTGTTTTCGAGAATATCTCTTTACCTTTGTCGAGCAGGCGTACCCGGAATTTAGAGGCACCGTCGAGGTCGTAGAATTCAGGCTCGAACACAAACTGGCTGTTGTCGAGGTCGGGAGTGATGCGGCACTGCTTGAGACCGCCCTTCTCCACCGGCTCCAGCCACACGGTCTGCCATATGCCGGTAACACGCGTATACTTGCATCCATAGGAATTGAAACATTCGCTCTGCTTGCCTGCAGTCTGGGTGCGGTCGCGCAGATTGTCGTGCACAGCCACCACGAGATCGGCCTGCTGGCCGGGGGTCACATAGCGCGAGATGTCGATTGAGAACGACGAGCTACCGCCGGTGTGATCGGCCACCTGCACACCATTAATATATATCTTTGAGCGATAGTCCACAGCGCCGAAGTTAAGCAGGATATGTTTTCCGGCCCATTCGGCTGGAATATCGAGCTTGCGGTGATACCACATATCCTCGATAAAATCCTTATGACCGACACCCGACAGATCGCTTTCGGGACAGAAAGGCACAATAATATTATCCTTGAAACCTTTGGAAGCCTGAAGCCCCTGTTCATGACCCGATTTCGAAAAATCAAAAGTATATGACCACGGACCGTTGAGATTCTGCCACTGTTCGCGCTGGAACTGTGGCCTGGGGTACTCGGGACGGGGTTGTGAGGTCTCGGCCCCGCTCATAGGCATGGCGGCGAGGCAAAGTGCGAATAATGACAATAGAGTTTTTTTCATGATATTTTGGTTATGGGTCAAATGCATCGTGTTCGGTCGGAAGTTTTTTTAAGATAATCGTGATTCCGGCATCAGTCATGCCATTGATGCTGCAAAATTATATCCGCCCGCTCCAAAATCACAAAAAAAACATTTCAATTAATAGCAATTTTGTATTAACATTCGATTTTTACCGGTATACGCACCTAAATAAACCGCAAAATCTGTTCATTCATGATGAGATTTTGCGGTTTTATGGATTTTAGCGCTGATTCGGAGGAATCACTTGGCAAAAGTTCACGATTCGCGATAATAGACGCGGCGCACCCGGGGCGACACAGAGGTGAGACACTCGTAGGGGATGGTGTCGAGCACATCGGCCATGGCTGTGACAGGATTTTCAGGGCCGAAAATCACCACGGGATCGCCGGGACGCACCTCCCCTGCCGCTGCCGCATCGGTAACATCGATCATGCAGTTGTCCATACAGATATTGCCCATAGTGGGACATGGAACGCCGTTGACCATCACACTCCAGTTGCCACGCGAGCAGTGGCGGTTGAACCCGTCGGCATACCCGATCGGGATAGTGGCGATGACACTGGGGCGGGTGAGCACCCCACGGCGTCCGTAGCCCACGGTTTCGCCGGCTTCCCATCGGTGAACGGCCACCACCACCGTGCGGAGGGTGGAGATGGGACGCAGCGGCGCCTCCGAACCGTCGTTGATCACCGGGATACCGTAAAGGCCGATACCCAGGCGCACCATGTCGAACTGATATTGCGGAAAGCGGAGGATGCCGGCGGTGTTGAGCACATGGCGGATGATTTTGTGGTGGAAATGGTCCACAATCAGCTGCGAGCAACGGGTGAAATAAACGAGTTGGCGCAGAGTGTATTCATCCTGATCGAGGCAATCGGCAGTGCACAGGTGGGAGAACACCGAACGCACCTCCACCTGCTCCTGCCCGTCGAGAATCGCAAGCAGACGGGGCAGATCCTCCTCGCGGAAACCGAGACGGTGCATACCTGTGTCGAGTTTGATGTGCACGGGGTAACGTTTGATGCCCGCCCGGCGAGCCTCATAGAGAATAGCCTCCAGAGAGTCGAAACTGAAGATTTCGGGTTCAAGACGGTTCTCGAACAGCTGCTTGTAGTTGAGCACCATGGGATTGAGGATGATGATGGGCATGGTGATGCCCGCGCGGCGCAGTTCCTCGCCTTCGTCGCCGACTGCCACCGCCAGATAGGCGGCTCCATGCTGCTGGAGCGTCTTGGCCAGTTCGAGCGAGCCTGCGCCGTAGCCCGATGCTTTCACCATGGCACAGATGCCGGTTCCGGGGCGCAGTTTGGAGCGGTAGAAATTGAAATTGTCGACCATGGCGTCGAGATTCACCTCGAGCACCGTCTCATGAGTCTTGGCCTCGAGCATGTTCACCACACGCTGGAAGCTGAAATCAGGCGACCCCTTCACCAGCACAAGCTGATTGAAGAAATCAGTGGGTGTGATATGGCTGAGCAACGCCTCGGTGTCGGGATAGCACTGCCCCGGAAGACCCATACAGTCGAAATTGCGGAGCATTGCGGGACCAACGCCGATGAGACGCCCCACATGGCGCATCCTCAGCAGATCCGCGGCCCGGCGGTAAGTGAGCTGCTCGTCAGCGCCGTCGGGGTCAAGGTCGGAGAGGATCACCGTGACGGGTTGCCCCTCCACAACGCGGCGCCCCATGAAATCGAGAGCCAGCGCAAGCGAGGACAAGTCGCATGAATAGTCGTCGTGAATCACCTGTGAGTTGTTGACCCCTGCGCTCACCTGCAGACGGGTGCCCACCGGATGCAGCTCGGCCAGACGCGAGGCTGCAGTGCCGGGGTCAATACCGAGGGCGAGCAGCACCGTCAGCACCGTCATGGCATTCTCAATCTGCCACGGAGCAGTGAAGTGCAGATCGGCGGCGCCATGGCGTCCGTCATCGGTCGAAAAAGTCAAAAGAGTGTGATCACCGGCAACATCAGCCGAAGCCTGCACCCGGGCCTGATTGCCGCGGAGCGACCATCCCGCCAACTGCATTCCGGGGGTAGCTGCCGCAAAAGCGACGGCCTCGGAGGCTATCATGGCATCGTCGGCGGGGTAGACCAGCACGCGGGCGCCGCGCGCCAGCAGCAGTTTTTCGCGCAACTTGTCGAGGCGCGATGCGAAGCCGTTGTCATGATCCGACGATATATTGGTTATGACAGCGATGTCGGGACTGATTATGCCGTTTAACGCCTCCATTTCGCCCGTGGTGGAGATACCGGCCTCGAATACCCCGAGGTCGTTGGCGGCCGAGAGGCGCAATACCGACAGGGGCACACCGATCTGTGAATTATAGCTGCGGGGCGACCGGCACACATTGCTGTCGGCGCCGAGCGCTGCCGACAGCCACTCCTTGACCATGGTCTTGCCACGGCTGCCCGTGATGCCGACAACACGTCCCGCAAACCGGCGGCGGCGGTCGGCGGCGGCCTGCTGCAGCGCTTTCAGCGGCGACTCCACACGTATGAATGCAGCGTCAGGACAACTGCCGCCGTCGGCGTAGTCATTTTCGACCACAAACCTGCGGACGCCACGGCGATAAAGCTCGGGGATGAAACGGTGGCCGTCGCCGGTGGGGGTGCGGAGAGCGAAAAATATGGTGTGGGATGCGTCGGTGAGAGAGCGGGAATCGGTGAGCGGATAGAAATCTTCGGGAATCATTGACTGAAGAGGATAATGGGAGGGGCGTCACTGCCGGCGGTGGAGCGAACGCCTGAAAGCGAGAAAATGCTGCGCGGCTCTGGCACGCGTAGCGTCGGTGAAATAAGTTTCGCTGAATTTTTCGTAAATATAATCCACGGCCACCGGCGAGGGATGCACCATGTCGGGTGCATAGAAACGATAGTCGCGGAGGTCGTCGATCATAATCTCGTAGGAGGGGAAATAGCTTGCGGCGGGATCACCGGCGCAAATGCTGTCTACAGCGAGCAGGAGCGTGGCTTTCGACACGCGGTCGGCATGCAGGCCGTAGGCCTTGTGACGGATGGGACTGACTGTGAGAATCACATCGGACAGGCGCGGACAGGCGCCGCGCATCAGCGCTATGGTGCGGAGAATGGCGTCTGAGCATTCGGCCAGCGTAAACACCGTTTCGGTGAAGATGCGCGGGTGTTGCTTGTGACAGTTTGCCACCACGCGGCCATCGGCATTCAGCCTGAAACCGCGGGCGCTGCCGAAAGTGAGCATGAGAGTGGTCAGATAAGGCAACCGTGCGCGCAGCCTGTCGAGGGTGTCGTTGACCATGTCGGCCGACTCCTGCGCCGTCTGACGGGCGAAGATGGAATGAAAATCAAACGAGCGCCACTTTCCCTCGTGCTCGAAGAAGTCGGCGGGGGCGTAGCGCTTCCCGTCGACAAGCGTCGACACCGCGCGCAGTATGCTCAGCGGATTATATAGCGTTCCCAGGGGATTCACCTCCACGTTGAAACCACCCTCGAGCAGCTTGTCGCCGATATTGTCGGCGAAGCATGAGCCTACGGTCCAGATCTCCGACGAGTGGTCGATGGTGTTCTCCAGCCCGCGGAGGGGTTCGATTTCAGTGCGGAAATTCATCTCAGTAAATGCCGTAGTCGATTGAGAGCACCTGGAACTCGGTGCGACGGTTGATCTGGTCGGCTACCTCCTGATCCTCAGGGGAAAGCGTCTCTATGAAATCGGCTGAGAGCACCTGTCCCTCCTTGAACTGCGGATAGAGACGGGCGAGCTTTTTGGTGATGGTCTTCGGACGGCTCTCGCCATAGCCAATCGACTGCAGACGGTCGGGCTTGACCCCATGCGCGATCAGATAGTCGGTGACAGACTTCGCACGCCGCTGCGACAGGTTGATATTATACTCGTCGGTACCCTTGCGGTCGGTGTGCGAGGCCATCTCGATGGTGATGTTGGGATTGTCGGTCATCACCTGCACCATCTCGTCGAGCGCCTTTTTCGATTCGGGCCGCAGCGAGGCCTTGTCGAAATCATAGAAGATATTGTCAATCACCACAGGCTTGGTAATCGAGGCAAGCATGAAGTCGACATTGTATTCGGCATCCTCCTCGGCAGTGTCGGAGGTAAACTCCTGCTTGGCATTGAGATAGCCTTTGGCACCTGCAAGCATCACATAATCCACACCCCGCTGCAGCGGGAAGCGGAACGATCCGTCGGGGTTGGCCACCGCCTTCTGGTTCGAGCCGTCTTTGCCGATGATGCGTATCACGGCGTTGGGCACCGGCTCCTCGTCGTGGTCAAGCACCCAGCCCGAAATCCAGATCTGGAGATCGGGGAGCACAAATGACCATATATGGTCATAGCCGCGGCCATCGTTGCGGTTCGACGAGAAAAATCCCGACTCCCCTTTGCCGAATGTGATACCGAAATCGTCGGCTGAGGAATTCATGGGCTGCCCCATGTTTTCCACTTTCCATCCGCCCGAGGGAGTGAGGGTAGCCTTGAAAATGTCGAGGCCGCCGAAACCCGGATGACCGTCGGAGGCGAAATAGAGTATGGAATCGGTGCGGGAATAAGGAAACATCTCGTCGCCGGGGGTGTTGATGAAAGGCCCCATATTTTCCAGCGAGCCAACTTTATCCTTGAGATTGATGCGCCATATATCCTTGCCCCCCTCGCCGCCGGGCATGTCGGAGGAGAAATAGAGCCAGTTGCCGTCGGGGCTTACAGCGGGATGCCCTACGGCCGAAACCGTGTCGTTGATAACATCATATTTCACCGGAGCGCTCCATTTTGCGTCGGAGCGCTGCGATGTGAAAATTTCGACCGAGGTGGCTGAATGAGGTTCACGGCGCGCACGCGACAGATACATCGTGGAGCCGTCGGGTGTGAACGAAATCACACCTTCGTCCATTTCGGTGTTGAGTTCACCCTCCACCGGTTCGGGCCGCTGCCACTCCCCTTTCTCGTTCTGCCGCGAGAACCATATGTCGCCCTTCTTCATACCGGTTATTTCGCTCTTGCGGTCGCCGGTCACCTTCTCGTTGGTGGTGGTGAAATAGAGCACATCGGCCGTGGTGGGGTCGAGAAACATGGGGGCATAGTCGGCGCGGCGCGAATTGAACATCTTGGCCTGCCGCACCACATAGCGCGTGGGATTCCCTTTGCGGGCAAGCGCCCAGCGACATCCTGCCAGACCGTTCTCGGCCTCCTCCGATTTGGGATTGAGTTTCAGAAAATCCTCATAGGCCTTTGCCGCCGGGGTGTATTTCCCCTCGGCCTGCAGCGAGCGCGCCATCAGCAGGGTGGCTGTGGAATCGGGGTAGCCATAGCGCACGGCATTGGCAAACGCCGACGAAGCGCGGGCACTCATTCCCAGCTTGTCATAGCAGAGGCCCATCTTGTAGGCCACAGCGCCGCGCTGAGGGCGTTCCTCCCTCTTGGTGAGTTTGTTGTAGATTTTACGGTAGGTTTTCTGCGCCTCGAAATATTCGCCGCGCTGATACTGTTCGTCGGCCACTGACAGTTTGGCGCCGCCGCATGCCGAGAGGGCGGCCGCCACGATGGCGCCGACAATCAGAGAAGCTATTCCTTTAAGAATTTTCATACCTATTTAACGCGCATGTGAGGCAATTAGTGCTTTTCCGGGTAGAAATTTCGAATGCGGCCGACATTCTACGCGATATTCAACCCGACATTCAACGCAGCGAGCTTATATGCTGATAATCGGGAATGTCGCGGAGAAACGTGTAAGGCCGGCTCTCCCCGCTCCCCTGCTCCGAGTGCTCCTGACATGTGAGGCAGCAGAAATGACGCATGCCGTTGGAAACTATCAGCAGCGGGGCGCCCATCACCATGTTGTAGCGGGCGATCTGGTCGAACACACGCTGAGTGATCTCGATTCCGGGGGCCTTGTATTCCACCACGGCCAGCGGGCACAGACTCCCGGGTGCAGCTGAGGCAGATGGCGCGAACAGCACAGTGTCGCATCGCCTGCAGGTGTCGTTGAAAGTCAGCGCCACCTCGTTGGCCATAAGATGCTCGGGGAATCCTTTGGCCGTTATAAGCCAGTCGACAAAATTCTGGCGCACCCACTCCTCGGGCGTCAGCGCCACAAACCGCCGACGCAGACGGTCGTGGATGCGCCACACGCCGTCGTCGCATAGTTTAACGCGGAACTGCGCCGATGGCAGGTTCAGCCGGGGCGTGGATGGTCTTTCGGGTGAATTCACAGCAAAAGTGGCGATTCATGGCGCCATCAATGATGGCATCCGCGGCGGTTACTGGTAGAGATAACGCTTGATCGACTTCTTGGGCGTCTTTTCAAACTCATGGGGAATGAGCTGTATGCGGTCGACTTTTTCATAGGGAGCCACAAGTTTGTTAAGCTCCACACGGTTGGTCTCCATCAGAGGCGTCAGTGCATTGATGTCGATTTTGTCTGCATCCATGCGGTCGTAGTCGGGATATACAATGGCGGTCAGCCCCTTGCCGCGCTCCACAATGAGCGATTCGTTGACGTAGGGCATGTTGTTGAGCTTGGCCTCGATCTCCTCGGGATATATGTTCTGCCCCGAGGCGGAGAGTATCATTGTCTTGTAGCGTCCGCGGATGAAGATGGTGCCGTCGGTGACGGTGCCCATATCGCCCGTGTGGAGCCATCCGTCGGTGTCGATGGCTGCCTCGGTGGCGTCGGGGTTCTTGTAATAGCCCGTCATGCGGTTCTGACCGCGGGTGCAGATTTCGCCCGGAACCTCCTCAGGGTTGGAGCTACCGCTGATTTTCACCTCCATATTGGGCATCACATGGCCGCACGAGGTGGGCACAAACTCACGCCAGGAGGTATAGGAAATCAGCGGGGCGCACTCGGTCATGCCGTAGCCCACTGTAAACGGGAACTTGATTTTGTAGAGAAACTCCTCCACCTCGCTGTTGAGCGGCGCACCGCCGATAATAACCTGTTCGAAACAGCCGCCGAAAGCATCGATGAGCCTGTTTCGGATTTTGGCATAGATTGCGCTGTCGACAAAGGGCACGGCAAGCGCCCAGCGGATGGCGCGGCGCGTGATCATCGGCACGATCATCTTGCGGTAGATTTTCTCCAGAATCAGCGGCACACACACCACAAGGTTGGGGCGCACCTGGCTCAGAGCCTTCATCAGCAGCACCGGGGTGGGAGTCTTGCCGAAGATGGTGACGAAACTGCCTGTGGCCAGCGGCACAAGCATGTCGAACGCACACCCGTAGGCATGAGCCAGCGGCAGGAACGACAGCGCGCGCGAGCCCTCGTAGTGCAGCTTAGACTCCACGCCATACATCACATTGCCGGCCACATTGTCATAGGTGAGCATCACGCCCTTGGAGAAGCCGGTGGTGCCCGATGTGTAGTTGAGGATTGCCATGGCATCCTTGTCGGTAGGCTCGTAGCAGATGTTCTCGGGTCCGAATCCATTGCGGTAGACCGCGCGGAACCGGCGGGTGAGATTGCGGATGGCTTTCTCGGCCGTGGGATGTCCCTCGCGCGGACGTTCGGCCAGAACCAGACGGGTATCAAGCGACAGCACGGCGCGCACCATGGGCAGCTGCTCATAGTCGAGAGTCTCCCAGATCGAATTGGCCACAATCAGCAGAGTGGCCTCGGAGTGATTGATTATGTGCTGGCTGTCGTTGGCGTTGAAATCCGACAGGATCGGCACGATTGTAGCCCCGTATGTGATGGTGGCCATGAAGAAAGTCACCCATGTCGCGGAGTTGCGGCCCAGCAGCGCCACCTTGTCGCCACGGCGCAGTCCCATTTGCTGATAGAAGATGTGGATACGCGCAATCCTGCGGGCAAACTCGCCGTAAGTGAGGATTTCCTGCGAACCATACTCGGTCAGGGCCGGCAGCGCCCAATAATTGCGGAATGAGTTCTGATAGACCGTGAGCAGATCTTCGGAATAATATTTAGGAGCCATTGGCATTTCAGTTTTGTGGCAAAGTTACCAATTATTATTCAAACCGCCCGCACCCGCGACAAAAAAGTTGCGGATTCGACGGCCGCCGCTGCTACCCGCCACTACTACCGTCCCCGTCGCCACTACTGACGGAAACGACGGATGAGACGCAGCAGCAACCAGATTATCAGCAACGAAGGGAACACCGCTATGGTAGCCCATTTGCTCACTTCGGTGTCGAGATTCCAGTATTGCGACAGGTATTGCGAGAGGTCGAACAGCACCGACATCACCGAGAAGATGGCCACAAGTGTCAGCAGAGTGTTGGTGTTGCGGTCCGACTGCTTCTCGCGGGCCGTCGTCGACTCGGCCACACGCGCGGCAAGCTCCTTGCGTTCGAGCGAAACCTCCATCCCCTTGTCAATGGCATTGTAGATCAGCTGCGGCATGAAATTATGGCTTATCTGGGTGAAGCCATACCAATGGTTGGTGTCAAGAGTCTCGCGCAGCCGCTGAGCCAGATGATAGCTGTTGTCGCCCGACCGGTAGGCTCGACTTATTTTCTGCAGCGACACTTTCTGGTACAGCGAGTTGAGATAGATGAAGCGGAAATAACAATAAAAATTCTCATCCCACACGGAGGCGTTTTTCCCGAGGATAGTAAACGAATCGACAAGCGCCAGCGCCGACCAGTCGGCCCATATCGTCACCAGGTTCGCGCCGATTATTCTGTCGTAATAGCTGCGTGCCATTCCCGAGGTCGACGCTCCGGGCGTCATCGAACCATAGGGGAGCATGCATCCGAATTCAAAAATCCTCTCGGGCGAATCGTCGGCGTTGTCGATGCGCTGAAACACCTTCGCCTTGCTTCCCGACAGTTGCAGCTGATCGATGCGACCGTCGGGGGTGAGATTCAGCAACTCCTCAAGCACCGGCATAAAGGGTTGGCCGAAGGAGCGGAGCACCGACTGCACCGCGCACACCTGCTCCGGCGGGGCGCTGTAGGCTGTCTCGACAGCCCACAGGCAGGTGCCGTCGGGCATTATGAACAGATGGATCAGCTCCACAGCCACTCTTACCCTCGCGTCGTCGCCACACTCGATTTCCCGCACTGCGGGGTGACGGCTCAGATGGTGCTTTCCGCGGTACCCCCGACAGAGCTTCACTTCCTTGCCCCCCAGGTCGGTGTGGTTGGCCATAGAGTCGATAAACGAGGGATAGAACACATTGGTCATCAGCTCATAATCCTCACTCTCCACCCTCCGCGACGCAGGCACGCTTTCGGGATAGGTGCGGAGCATCTGCTCGGTCCATCCGAGCTTTTTCAGCGCCTTTACCGGTTTGTCCAACAATATATGTCCACAGAACCATGCCTTTACCGAAGCCATGGGTCGGGAATTGTTGTTATTGCTCATTTCGGTTCAACAGATTACGTTTCAACACATCCACCTGCATCTGGCAGGTGTCGCCGGCCGAGGGCGCGGAGCCGAAAGCGCCGGTATTGAGAATCACCTCGCTGCCTGCGGCCACAGCCAGCACTCTGCCGGCAGCGATGTGCATCACCTTCACCTCCACAGTTCCTTTCCTGGGGAGCGCGGGATTGTCGAGAGTTCTCTTCCTGGAAAGAAGCGGACGCACCTGCTGTTCTCCGCCCTCCATGCGCGTCACGGCCATCATCTCCCCGGGGACAAAAAAGCTGTCGGAGGCCCTGACACCGGCATGCGAGATCTCTTCGTCGGGCAGATACCCCACGATATCCGAACCGGGCAGACGCAGCCACAGACCGCCGGCGCCGGCATGAACCAATTCTGCCAGAAGCAGCAGCGGCAGCGACTCAAGCAGCGCAGTGCGTTCGGGCCGCAGGGTCACGTGCCTGAAACTCTTGTCGACCCTCTCCACCCGCATGGCAATCTTCTTTCCGGCCGGAAAGTCTTCGCTTCGCGGCATATACTCCACATCCCAGGGGCAGCCTGCAAGGTCGGCGACGTAATCTTTATGGATATAGTCGCATACTCCGCTGTGAGTAATCAGCACACTGCCGTCAAACACCTCTTTCACCGTCGCAGTGATCATGTCGCCCGCATGCAGGTCGAGCGCCTGCCACGGATTGGGAATTACACTCTTGCGCGTGAGTTTCAGCCGGTAGAGTCGGTAATCCACCCCGGTGATGTCGAAGTCGTAGCGCTCGCCCTGACGCAGGCGGTCGGTTTTCCACTGCGAATGCGAGGCGTCGATGTTTCGGAGACTACCCGTGAGACCGTTGTCGAGGCGCACGGTGTAGCCGTCGTAGTAATCGGCTTGGGTCACGACGCCGGCCACTCGCCGCTCACCGGCCGCCACCCGGCGCGCCGCGGCAAGCAGACGGCAATTCACAGGCACAAGATACACCACGCGTGTCTCTTTCGACGCCACCGCGGGAATCAGCTCAAGCTGTGTGCCCTGTGAATAGATGTCACGGAGATCCACGTCGGCGCCCGCGCCCTCCACATTCTCGAGCAAGGCTTCGCGGGGAACGATGCCGCAGACCGTGCCGAATCCGCTGAGCGGGAATAACACTATCAGGCCTTCGTCGGCGTATCCGGTCACGATGCCGGTGACATTCTTCTCCGTGAGCGCCGACAGTTTTATGTTGCGGAAATGGCTGAGCCATCTTTCGGATATGGAAAATGCCAGCGACACAGTGGAGCCGTTGCTGTGCTTTATAATTTTCTTGACTTCCGCTTTCAGGCGCATGCCGATGGGGAAATTGCCCGGCATCACGGTGATGCGCTCGTAAAGGTTCTTGTCGTGCGACAGGATGCCGATGACGTCGTCGCACTGCACCAGCACGCTCTCACCGGCATAGCCCCGCACCACTACGTCACATTCCTGTCCATGCAGCAGCTTATCCTCGGGAGCATAATTGCGGCCGGCCGAAACGGCACGGAACTCGATGATGCCGTCAGCCGGTTTGAACTCTTTCACACGCGCCATGAATTTTTCGCCGGCATAGCGTGCCGGTGCGCCCGTGTCGGTGCTGAACCGGCCGCCGTCGGTGCCTCGCAGACACCCTTCCACATCCTTATATCTTACCAGCACGGAACCCTTTGACAGGTGACGCACAACCTCTACCTCCACTTCCTGCCCTATGGCCAGTCCCTGGGCCGCAAGCCTCTCGTAGGGGTTGCTGTCAGGGTCTTTCAGACGGAAGAATGTGCCCTCCGCGCCCGAGCTCTTCATCTGCGCCATGACCACGGTGCCCGGAGCCGACAGCCGCTCAAACGCCTCGCTGCGGACCACGGCATAAGGGTGGGTCCAGCGGATGTCGTCAAGAGCGATATAGCCGTAGCAGTCGGCATCGTCGTGGCGGAAACTTACCATGATACCGGCACTTACCTCCGCCACGGGCGTCACCCTGACACGCTTTCCGGCCACAGGCACCTGATAGCGCACACCCTCGTAACGCATCTCGGCCCCGCCGTTGTCCCGCACCTCTACCGTCACCGGCCAGTCCTGAAAGAAGAAATGCTTTTCAATATATTCCGGGCCTTTGAAAACGGCAGTCACCTCGCCTGCATCAGTCACCACCAGGTAGCGGTGACCGAAATATGACTCCACCGCTTTCCCCCGGTAGCTGCCGGGGGCAGGATGGCGTTTTTCTCCGCCGACACGTCGTAGAGCGGGCGCACCACCCGCGATTCCTTGCCGGCGGCGCCCGTATAGGTCTCTATCCGGCATTCGACACGGTCGCCCGGACGGGGCCGGCGGAACATCGGCCAGTACTCCTTGAAACTGTTGTCGGGGATATCGAGATAATAGTCGTCGGAGGTTCTGATCACGGCGTGCGAGCTGTCGGCCGAGAGCACCTCCGCCCCGAATGTATCCCCTATCGCGTGATCTGCCTCGAACTGCCTGAGACTGTTGACATGCACAATAGGGGCGCCATATTTCAGACGTTTGTATTCTCCGTAACCGCAGAATATGACCACGTTCATCGTCAGACGGTCGGGGCACAGCTCTTTCAGAAATTCGGGGAAGGAATGGTCGGAGGCCTCGATGGCATACTGGCGGCCGCCGACTGAGAAGCGGACAAAGCGGTCGCGCGGTCCGAACAGGGTCTTGGCTCTGTCGCCCTTTTTAAGTCCGAAGGGGTCGCCGGGAGGCGGGATGATGCTGACCTGATAAGGAAACGGCTTTTTCCCTCCCGCTTTCTCCGCTCTGAGCTTGATGCGGGAGCCGGGATGAAAGAGTCCGCAGGCATTCCATGTGAATGGATTCAGCCCGTCGATCGACAGAGCCGGATAATCGGTGAAATTCTTGAAATTCACCGTGTAGCGGCCCTCTTCCTCTTCGAAATGATTGATGTAGGCCTCGCCGATTACAGATCTTTCGGCGATATTCATTTCATCGGGTTCCTCCTCATGCTTATATACGTAGCGTTCACCCGTGTAATCGGTCGACAGGCACTTCACAGACACGAAATCGCCGGGCGTGTATTGCCATCCTGTCCTCATGCCCGTGCTCCCAATCAGTCCGAGGCAGCCGTTGCACTCCACAAAGACGCCCCTGCGGGCGTCGACCCACAGCACCACCGCCTCGTAATAGTGAAACGGACGGGGACGCTCTTTGGGAATCGACTCCACGAACACGGTCTCTTCCTTGCGGACTATGCCGCCTTTGGTGGAAACCGTCCGGAATTCAGCCGCCCCGGCACGCAGCCGGTAAAAATCGGCTCTGTGCAGGTGCCTGTCATCGTTGAGAACCGTAAATCTGAAGTCGGGCCACTGGGCTGATCTCAGCTCTATCACCTTGCCACCGGGTTCACCGGCGCAGATCAGACTCAGCTTCCCTTCCCGGCGGATACAGTCGTTGAACCGGGCCACGAGCTGCCGGTCGCCATCCTCTTTATTGACGATGGTGCTGAAATCCTCGCGTCCGCCGAGCAGATACTCCCCGACCACGGCACCGGGGAGTGACGCCGCCGGAATGCGGAGCAGGAAGAACAGACCGGCGTCGGCCACATAGTGGCCGCCTTCGCATGCCATGATTTTTAAATCCAGTTTCCCGATATCGGCATTCCGGCCTTTCTGATACCGCGGGTCGTAAGTCTCGTCGGCGCGCTTTTCTCCGGCGTCATCGCGACGGACGACGCCCTGCGCCGGCTGCACGCGCGATGCGGTGGCTTCGTACCGGCCGAGCAGATGTTCGCTCAGGCTGTAGCGGAAGAATGCCGGATGTTTGTCAATCAGATCCAGACGGTCGCTCGCGATAAGTTCCTCAATCACCGGAACCACCATGTCGGGATGATAGCGCCGGCCATTGTCGAACTGCACCAGCTGCATGATATTCTGATACTTCACGCTTGTTTCGGCAAGATAGAGGATGCCTATGCTGTCAGGGCGCATGGCCAATGTGGCTCCTGCCCTGTTTTTCAGCGACACAGGGATGCGCCGGGTCGTGCGTATTGTGCGCCCGGCGACGACAGTGAACACCGGCGACGCGGGAGCGTTGTTGTCGACGCGGACTTTAAGACGGTTGAGCGTGCGGGGGTCGAGGGGCGCCGGGAGCGTCATTTTTCCCTGACCGTCGACGCTGTAGGGTATTGCGGAGACCGCGTAGATGCCGCTTGTAAGCGCCGTGGCGTTCACAACCCTGAGGACGGTGAAGCTCACTTCTGGACGGCCGCCCCACTTGTCGGCAATCCCGGCCGGCGCACCGCCGAGCGATGCCCTCACCAGGACAGCGCAACCTGAGTCATCCATCGCCGGCGCCTCCTGAAGCGTGGCAGTGGTGCCGTCGGAGAAACGCATCACCGGATAGCAGGCGGCGCATGCGCGGAATGCCGCGCTCTGTGCCTCGGTCATAAGCATAAGCATAAGCATCGCAGCGCCGTCGTCGGTCTTGCGCAGGAAGAACTCTACCGTGCCCCCGACGCTCTCGATCTCCACCTGTCCCGAGGCGGGCAGACCGGTATGTTCGAATTTCATGCCGGTGCATTCAATCACCTTTTCAACCTTCCGGGTATCAGTCACCGGCGCATGGAAGCTGCTCCCGGCGGCGGTAAGCCACACGCCGGGACCTACGTGGGTCAGCTCCTCCTGACTGAACAGGCACAGCGCTTCTCCGTCCCGGCAGGCGAGCAGCCGCGACGGCACCGATTTGTTGCGACCGGCAACACAATCCAGCCTGACGAACCGGGGCGAATATGGCGCGTTGTCGTCAATCCGGACTGAATTGACCCCGAGAACAAAGGGATCGGCCGGAGTCAAAGGCTTGTGAAGCTCCACGCGCATGACGGTGCCGGTTCCCATCGCGGGATAACGGTTGCTCTTGAGGGGCCACAGCACGGTGGTGCCGATTTTGAACACCGTCAGCCGCGAGGTGAGGACTTCAAGAATCTCCTTGTTTCCAAGCTGACGCAGCGCGTCGCTGTCGGTGAAGCGCAGCAGCAGCACCTTGAAATTGTTTTGCGAGGCCAGCGAATAGCGCAGCGAGCCGCTGAGCCCAAGTATCGGATTGTGCCACGCAAGTGTGCCGCAGACCGGAAACAGTTCGGTGCCGAAAAACGAGAACAGCATCTCGACATATCCCCCGGCGCCGGCGCGGCACTCGGTGACGGTGCCGCTGTAGCGGCCGACATGACTCTCCGACAGCGTCACCGTGGCACCCACAAACTGCTCCGGGTTCTCCACCACGGGCAGTGAAAGCAACAGAGCCGACTCGTTTTCCACTCCTGTCACCCGCGCCGCCACCATAGGCGACTTCTCTTTCTGTTTGCCGGGGGCGCTGTTGAAATTGATATTGTTGTTGACAATCGAGGCGTATGCCCCAATGTCGTCGCTCCGGAGATTCCTCACGAATGTGTTCTCGCGCCGGCTCTCCATGGCCAGCCGCATCATCACAGGCTCGTAGAGCCGCACTGCCACCGCGTGGGGAAGTTCGTCAAGGGGCACGAGAGCGCACACTCGGCGGAGAGCCTCCTTGTCGCGGGCAAAACGTTCGAGGAACCCGTCGCGACGCACCATCCACACGGCGCTCTCGGTGCAGTCGCGCCCGCTCAGGTAGCGCACCACATGCTCGGCCAGCTGCAGATTGTCGGTATATCGGTCTATAAGGCTCCCTAAGAAGCTGTGTACCTGGCCGCCGGCAGGTTCGGCGGTGCAAAGGTCGAGCAGACGGTTGTAATATACCGGCATCAGGCTTCCGGCGGCGATGCGCAGCACCTCTTCGGGAACCTTTTCCACGATGTCGAGATTGCCCGTGAGCAGTGCCGTGATATAACAGTCGAAAAACAGCATCTTCGGAGCCTTCTGCTTCTGTGCGTCGAAGTTCTCTATCTCCGACAGTATATGGCGGTGGAGAAGTTCGAGCTGCAGCGGCTGCAGCGCATCGATCATCTTCATCTTTATGCTGTTGAGCGCCTTTCTGACCGGGGCCTCTGCCGTCGTGCCCGACAGGGCCTGCAATATCACCTGATAGAATGTGCGCATGTCGGTGACGCACTCGGCGATGGCCGCAGCAGCCTCCCCGGCGAGCTGGAGACGGCAAAGCAGTCCCAGCCAGCGGTCGCCGAGGATAAAGCGGATCACACGCCCGGTGCCGAGGGTGGTGGCGGCGCGGATCACTGCGAGATACGATTCACGGAACAGCGAGCTTCCGGGCTGGTCGAGCATAAGTTTCATATGGTTCACCACCCAGTTGCCGCAGAGTTCGCGCGCCCCGGGATGGCTGCGGGAGGGAGAGTCGGCGGGGGAGCCGTCGGTTTCGGGGAGTGTGCGGCAGAGTCCGCATATCCACTCCAGGGCGCTGTTCACACCGCTCAGATTCGTGGCCGGCCAGTCGACGGTCTCGCGCCGGCCGCCACGGATGTCATAGAGTGTTTCGGCCAACGCGCCGGCGTCGGCAGCCGGGAGTATCTCGAGCATAAGCCTGAACGTCTCGGTGTTGTTATCATCGGCCACATCGGGAAGTGTGACCGCTCCCTGCGCACGGAAACTGCGCGCCAGATAGCGCGCCCTGAAAAATTCACGGAAAGTGTCGAGGCTGAATTCCAGTCGGTCCTCCTCCCGCGCGATCAGACCGGCACTCACGAGCGAATCTATCGCCTGCCTGATCTTCTTCGGGGAGTTGCCGCTCCTGAGCTTCTGCTGCATGTGGGCGATAAATTCATCTTCCTGCATCTCACCGCCGTTGCCCTCGCTCACAAACGCCAGCTCGTCGAGCATCTGCCCGGTCTGCGGTTCGAGAGCCTCGCGTTCGAAGACTTTCGCGATAAAGGCCGACAGCAGCGCTCCGCGGTTGGTGTAGGTGAACTCCCGGTCGGAGTCCTTCACGGCACCGATAAGTATTTTCAGGTTGAGCGGACAGCTGAGCAGACCGAGGATATTGTCGCTCTCGAACATCCGGAGCATGCGCCGGCTCACCTCCTCTTTCAGTCCCAGCGACATCACAAACCGCGCGATGGTGGCGCTGCTGATGTCCTGGATTCTGAAAATGCGTGGTCTGCATGTCTCCTCGATGACCCGCTTGCTTCCGACATATTCAAACACGCGGCCGGTGAGCACCACGGGGCATTTACGGGTGTTCTCGAGCACATCCTTCAGGAATTTTTCAGAGCTGACGCCTGGCTTGAATTCGTTTATGCCGTCGACGGCGATGAACAGGCGCCCCTCGTCGAGCAGGCGGTCGGCAACAGCAGGCTGCATGCGCCGGGCCGAGACGCGGTTGTGCAGTTCCTGGATGAATGTAGTCCCGGGAACTATCTCCTTAATATTAATAAGCACGGGGATTCGCCGGCCGGCACCCTCCTCGGCGCAGAGGCGGCGCAGGATGTTGTTCATCAGCGTGGACTTGCCAGCGCCGGGCACTCCGAGCACCACATGCACCCCGCAGCCGGCGTTGCACAGCATTTTCACGGCATCAATATCCGTTGCGGCACCCTCCGCCGAGATCTCGCGGAGCATCACGGGCATCAGCGGCACTTCGGCGCTGCCGTCGCTGTGGAGCACATTGTTTGTGAGATATTCCGAAAAGGCGTCGCGGCTCAGCGCCACATATTTCTCTATCTGATCTTCCGGTGAAATCTCCGGGGCACCCGCGCCGCCCGAAAGCTTCCCTTCGCCAAACGAGCGGTTGAGCTTTTCCGACCCGCGGTCGATGATATGCAGCAGACACACCAGCACCAGACGCCCCACATTCTTGTCGTTGGCGTTGATATACTGCGCCTTGTTGTTGCCGTGGACCTTGCTGTTGCGGAGTTCGCGCATGGTGTCGAATACCCTGCGTGCTTTCGGGTCGATCAGGCCAGCCTTGTCGGCCACGTTCATCAGCAGTTTGCACAATCCCGATATGTCATCCATTTCGGGGAGACTTGTATCGCCCGTGATGAAAAAGATTATATCTTTCACACACCCCTCGAACACCGCCAGCATATTCTCGAACGGAGCCGACCCGACCACGTCGCCCGCAAGCCATGTAAGGAATTCGGGCACGCGGTTGATGCATATGCAGCGCTTCCCTGCGCATTGCGGCGCCCTTACGATAATATCGGATAACAATTCCGCGGCCCTGTGCATGGCCGTTTCGTCGGAGAAAAGTGTCGACAGCCCCGTCTGATCCTCATGAAATTCGTCATCCTCACCAAAAACCGGCAGAGTGATTCTGGTGAATTTGAAATTCATGAATTTGAAAATCTTGCCGAACGTTGCAGTGAGGCCGGCATAACTTGCCGCAACGGCATTTCGAGGGCTGTAGGGTACGGTTTCCATGGTCAGACAGGTACGGTTTTCATGGTCAGACAGGTACGGGAAGGGTGGAGAGGCGTTTTTCAAGCTCGGTAGAGGAGAGGCGGGTGAACAGGCGGCCGCGGTAGGCCACGGAGATGTTGCCCGTCTCCTCTGATACCACGATGGCGAAAGCATCGGTAGCCTGCGATATGCCCAAAGCCGATCGGTGGCGAAGACCCAGCGCGCGGGGCACGTTGGAGTCGTGACTCACGGGGAGGATGCAGCCGGCGGCTTTCAGGCGCGCTCCGGCTATGATGAGGGCGCCGTCGTGCAGGGGCGAGTTCTTGAAGAATATATTTTCGATCAGGCGAGAATTGATTTCCGCATCGATGCAGTCGCCGGTCTTCTCGTAGTTCTCGAGCGACACCTCCTGCTCTATCACAATCAGCGCGCCTGTCTTGCTTTTCGACATCGACATGCAGGCATAGATGATGGGCATCACACGGGTATGGCTGGGCGACCGATCCTCATCTTTTCGGTGCCGGAACAGGTCGGTGAGGAATTTCCACCGTTTCTTCGATCCCAACTCCACGAGAAAGCGCTTTATCTGGTCCTGGAAGATGATTACAAGGATAAGCAGGCCTATGCTCATCACCTTGTCGAGTATCGATCCTATGAGTTTCATCTCCAGTATCTCTGACGCGACAACCCACACTACAATAAATGCGAGCACGCCATAGAAGATGTTGATGGTGCCCGACTCTTTCATCAGTTTGTAGAGATAATAGAGGAGCAGGGCTACGATTACAATGTCGAGCAGGTCTTTTATGCCGAATGATTCTATCATGGTCCGGGAGTTAAGGGAGGCTGTGGTAATGAAAGTAGCGGGTCAGTTGGCGGCGGATGAGTTTCGGGCGAACAGGCGCATCACATCCACGGCCTGACGGCATGCGGCCACGTCGTGGACACGCAGGATGGCGGCGCCACGCTCAAGAGCCAGCGCGTTTAGCACCGTGGTGCCTGGCAACGCCTCGGCGGGTGTAATGCCCAACGGACGGTATATCATGGATTTGCGCGATACGCCCACAAGCATAGGTCGGTCACCCAGCAGACGGCCTACCTCGGGCAGGCCGGCCATCAGCTCATAATTCTGTTCGGGTGTTTTGGCGAAGCCGAAACCGGGATCTACTATGATGTCGGCGATCCCCTCGAGGGTGGCTTTCACTATCTGCGGCTGCAGTTCGGAGACCACGCCGGCGCAGACGCCGAGAGGATAGTCGGTGAGTGTGAGCATATTGTCGGGGTTGCCGCGGGTGTGCATCATGATATATGGCACGCCCATGGCGGCCACAGCGGGAATCATGCCGGGATCCATCGTTCCGGCCGATATGTCGTTGACAATGTCGGCTCCGAGCGCCACCGCCTGCCGGGCCACTGAGGCGCGGAAGGTGTCGACCGAGATGATGATATCGGTCGAAACTTGTCTGACAGCCTCGATGCCGCGGGCCACACGCCGCATCTCCTCGTCGGCTGCCGCGGTTTCGGAGCCGGGACGGGTAGAGCACCCCCCGATGTCGATGATGTCGGCACCCTCGTCAACGAGCTGCCGCGCCATGGCATCAACCCTGTCGGCTTCGCCGCCTATGGTACGCGAGCCGGCGTAGAACGAATCGGGTGTGACATTCAGAATGCCCATCACCTGTGGTGTGCTGAATTCGCGGATGCGGCCTCGGATGTTAAGAGAGAAACTTTGCATTGTGTCAGACAAATATTTCACGAAGTTACGAAATTATCGGCAAAAAAGCGCCATCTGTCGAATTTTTCAGTGTGGGGCCGCGGAATTTCACGCGGTTTGATTAATTTTGCATAAGCAACCGGCCTGCATTTCCGCCGGTTATCCTCCACAACTGTCATTTATGCCACAGACCATAACGATGCCCCGGGCATCGGCCGACACACGCCGTCAGCGCCTGGTGCGCGCCCTCACTCATCTCATTTTCATAGGGATGCTTTTCGTTCTGCCAGAAATCGTCAGTTCTATGGGTCGCCCGTTCCAGCTGATGCCTCAGTTGCGCTGGGGCGTCTACGCCAAGTCGCTGGTGTATATCGCGGTGTTCTACATCAACTATTGCTTCATCATCGGGGGCGCCCCGGGCCGGCGGGGATTCGCATGGCGGCTGATAGTCTACAATCTGGCCGTTATCGCCGTGGCCATGGCCGTGTTCTGGCTCATCTGCCAATGGATGGAACCTTACTGGAACGAGGCATGGCGCATCCGCAAGGCCGCAAAGGGGATCAACGTTGGGAATGCCACCCGTCCGCGCCACCACGACTGGGGCTTCCTCGAATGGCTGAAGATGTCGGTGCGCGACATTGTGATGGTGGTGCTCACCATCGCGCTCAGCATCGCCCTGAAACTATCCGACGCCTGGATGGCTCTTTCGCGACGGCAGCAGGAGATTCTTGCCGACAAACATGAGGAGGAGCTGCGCAATCTGAAAAGCCAGCTCAATCCCCACTTCCTGTTCAACACCCTCAACTCCATCTATGCCCTTATCGAGGTGTCGCCTCCGAAAGCGCAGGAGGCCGTCCACGAACTCAGCGGCATGCTCCGCTATGTGCTTTATGACAACAGCAGCAAGGTGTCGCTGGATCGCGAAACCGCTTTTGTAAGCAACTACGTGCGCCTGATGCAGCTGCGTCTGGCGCCCTCCACACGGGTTGAGTGCACCCTCGAGTGTCACGACCGCGGCAAATGGCTCATCGCCCCGCTGCTGTTTGTACCCCTGGTGGAAAACGCTTTCAAGTATGGCAACACAGGCGAACCAGGCGCCTACATCGCCATCTCCGTCACTGCCGGAGACTCAACTGTGGTGTGCCGCACCGTCAACGGCTGCCGCCCACCCGCCGCCGACATCCCCGCCGACCGACAGGGGGGCATAGGCCTGGCCAACCTCAGGCGACGCCTGCAACTGATCTACGGCGACCGGGCCTCGCTCCGCACCGGCCGCTCCGACAATGAATTCGAAGCTGTTCTCACTGTTCCCATCACCAATCCACACGAATAACCGCCATGCAGACTCTCAGATGCGTCGTAATCGACGATGAACCCCTGGCGGGCCAGCTTATCGGCAATTATGCCCGCCGCACACCCTCGCTGCAGCTTGCCGGAGTGTTCACCTCGGCCCGCGAGGCCTATTCCCTGATTGTTTCGGGCGAAGTCGACCTGCTTTTTCTCGACATCCAGATGCCCGAACTGTCGGGCATGGAGTTTGTTAAACTGATTCCGCGCGATACCATGGTGATCTTTGTCACCGCCTACGAAAACTACGCCATCGAAGGCATCCGCGTCAACGCCGTCGACTATCTGCTCAAGCCGGTGAACTACAACGAGTTCCTCGCCGCAGTGGGACGTGCCATGGAGCGCCGCCGCTCCGCCCCGGCCCTCGCTTCACCGCCTTCTGCCGACACCCCGGCCGACGACGGCCATATCATCGTGAAATCGGAATACCGCCACCGGCAGATTGCCAAACGCGACATCCTTTTCGTGGAGGGTCTGAAAGATTATGTGCGCATATTCGTGGAGGGGCAGGCGCGCTCGGTGATGACCCTTATGAGCATGAAAACGCTCGAGGGCGCCCTCACGCCGCCGGAATTCATGCGCGTGCACCGCAGCTACATAGTCAACCTGTCGAAAATCAACGCCATAGAGCGTGGCCGCATCTTCGTCACCGACAACCGCCAGTCGCCCGCCGTCACCCACGAAGTGCCCGTCAGCGACAGCTACCGTCCACAGCTCCTCGACTACATCGCCTCCCGCACCCCCTCCGGTTCCTGAGCCACTACACCTCCTTGCAGAGCTTTCGCATCACATCGTGATATGTGAAAAATATGAATTATGAGTGAAAAATGGTGATAATCGGGTGAGGGTCTGTTGCCTGTTAGGGTGATATTGCTTAATTTTGCGGCGCAATTCATTATTTAACGAGCTCTAAGCAATCTATCAGGATTGAAACCACACAGATTCACACGCATATCCTCCCTGTTTTCAAATATCTTTTCCCGGGAATCACAGGCAATGTCGGGAACCACTCCCAACCTCCCCCCGTTGGGGCTGGCGCTGACACCTCTGGTTGCCCTGCTGGTGACATTGCCCGCAATCATCATGATCGGCGGCGCAGATTCGGTGAGCCGTATCGGCGGCTGGATCCTCGCGGCGTGCGCACTTATGGCGGTGGCACTCGCATGCATCGCACGCACAGCCACCCGACGCGGGCTGCTCTACGGACTGCGGCGCAGCGCCTCGCAGATCCTCCCTGCAATCCCCATTCTGCTCTGCATAGCCATGGTATCGACCACATGGATGATGTCGGGGGTAGTGCCCACACTCATCTGCTATGGTCTGGAAGTGCTCTCTCCGGCATTCTTCCTGGTGCTTGCATGCGCAATCAGCGCCTGCATTTCGGTGCTCACCGGCAGCTCGTGGACCACTATCGCCACTATCGGCGTGGCCTTCATGGGCATAGGCGAGGCCATGGGCTGCCCGGCCGGATGGGTGGCCGGCGCGGTGATCTCTGGCGGATATTTCGGTGACAAGGTATCGCCGCTGAGCGAAACCACCGTCCTGGCGGCATCCACGGCAGGCGTGGAACTTTTCCGCCATATCCGCTACATGATGGTAACCACCGTTCCCTCCTTTGTCATCGCTCTGATTGTCTATGCCTGTGTGGGATTCTTCGGAAGCCGCGACAGCGCCGTGGCATCATCCGAACTGGCCATAGCGCTGCACGACACATTCCGCATTTCGGCATGGACACTTCTGATACCCGTGGTCACCATCATTCTCATCCTCTGCCGCGTCAACACCCTCCGGGTGCTTCTGGCAGCATCGCTGCTCGGCGCCGCGGGCGTGTTCATCTTCCAGCCGCAACTGGCCGGCGGAGCCTTGCCTATGCTTAAATCGGTATGGAGCGGCTATGCCGGCTCATCGGGCAATGCCGAAATCGACTCGCTGATCTCCACCGGCGGTATCACCGGCATGCTTCCCACCATTTTCCTTGTAACTTGCGCGATGCTTTTCGGCGCCGCCATGATCGGCACCGGAATGCTCAACCGCCTGACACAGGCTTTCACGGCTCGTCTGCGCAAACGCACCTCCATCGTCGGCGCCACTGTCGCTAGCGGTCTGTCGATGAACTGCCTCACCGCCGACCAGTATCTGTCGCTGATTATCACGGGCAACATGTACCGCAATCTTTACCGTCGTTTCGGACTGGAGCCGCGTCTGCTGAGCCGAGCCATGGAGGATGCCGTTTCGGTCACCTCGGTGCTGATTCCCTGGAATTCCTGCGGCATAACGCAGTCGACAGTGCTCGGCGTCTCCACCATAGCCTACGCCCCCTTCTGCGTATTCAACTACGTATCTCCGCTGATGTCGGTGTTCATCGCCTGGATCGGCTACCGCATCCCCCGCACCGCACACCTCTCCCCCGCTCCCCGCCCTACTATTTCAGGCGCAGTTCAAGAGCGTTGATGCCGTTGAGGGAGGCACGCAGACGCATGTCGAGTGCTACGGGGAAGGTTATGCCGGCCGATGCGGGAATGATTATATCGCCGCTTTTGAGGGTGCAGAAGCGGCTCACAAACGCCACTATATCTTCCGCATGAATCTGCTCCCGGGCCATGGAGGCGGATTCTCGCTTAGTGTTCTCGCCCGAAGCATCGCGGATCGGAGAATACTCAGCCTCGATCTGCAACAGAGCATTGCCGGAGATCTCATCGCAAGAATCTGCGGAATCAGCCGGGAGGGAATCAGCCGGGAAGATTTCATTCAGTGGCATCTCCACTCCGCGGGTCAACGCTCCGTCGAAGAGGAGTGTGATGGGCGTCGCGGTGTCGGCGGTCGCCGGACGCACCCACCCCGCAAGGAGAATGGCGCTGATGTGGCGGGCGGCGAATTTCGGACGTATAAATTTTCCAAGCCGGCCGATCTGCACCGCCGGCATCACCTCGACCACCCATGCGCCGGGATCGGCGGTGATGAAATCGGGCAGAAACACAGGGTGATTGTTGCGGCCTATGGCCGAATCGGCGATCAGCTGCAGCCGCAGCTGATCGAGGGGCACGGCCTCTGGGTCGGCGATAGCGGCGGCAAGCGCCGGATGCAGCGGCCCCGCCATACGGTCGGCGCGGATTACTTTCATTTTGACAGCATTCGGTTATACATCACCGCCAGATGCGCATAAATCGATGTGTTGGAAATCACCACATCGTCGGGCGCCATGATGCGGTACGGTGTAAAGTTCCATATCGCCTTCATCCCCGCCGCTATGATCTCGTCGGCGGCCTCCTGGGCATACTCAACGGGCACCGTGACGATACCGATCTCCACTTCGAGCTGACGGGCGCGGGTGGCCAGTTCGGCCACATCATAGATGGGAAGCCCCTGTGGCGTGGAGGTGCCGATCAGCGCGGGGCTGACATCGAATCCGGCCACAATCTCAAGGCCGTAGTTGGCCAGACCGGAGTCCGACATCAGGGCGCGTCCGAGCGAACCGACGCCCACGATGGCGGCATTGTGGCGGCGGCGGAAACCGAGGAATTCCTCGAGCTTGTGTTCGAGCAGCTTCACCTCGTAGCCTATGCGGGTCTTACCCTTTATATCGAGAAAAGAGAGGTCTTTGGCAATCTGCGACGCATCGACATTGATGCCGCGGGAGATGCCGGTTGACGACACATACTCCACGCCGCGCTGACGCAGCAGCGACACGTAGGCTAAATACCATGGCAATCGGCGCAGCGCCGGCTCGGGAATAAGGTCGCGGAGTCGTGAGATCATTGCTCTGCTGATTTTATTGGTTCTGAGGGTTTTGGCGCTTCCTCCCGCTTCTGAGGCTGTTCCTGAGGCTGTCCTTTGGGCTGCTCCTGGGGCTTCTTTTCGGGTGGATAGGATATGCGCCCGTGATACATCGACCGCAGACGGTTGATAAAGGTCTGCTTCACTGTGGCTATGTCGCGGAACGAAAGGGGCGATTCATTGAAGAAGCCCGCTTTGACCTGCCCGTCGATGATGTTGTTCACCAGCTCGGTGATCGCCTCCACCGAATGGTCCTTCATGGAGCGGGAGGCAGCCTCCACGCCGTCGGCCATCATGAGCAGCGAAGTCTCGCGGGTCCGCGGATTAGGCCCGGGATAGGTGTAGGGCGCCGGATCGACGGGTGTGTCGGGATGGGCCTGCTGCGCCTTCATATAGAAATATTTCGCGGTGCCGCGCCCATGATGCTCGCGGATGAAATCCTTGATCACATCGGGCAGCTTGGCCTTGTCGGCGCGTTTGATTCCGTTGGTCACATGACTGATGATGATGCCGGCGCTGACCTCGGGGGGGAGAGTGTCGTGAGGGTTGAACCCATACTGGTTCTCGGTGAAGAACGAGGGGTTGTCGATTTTGCCGATGTCGTGATACAGCGCGCCGGCACGCACCAGCTGCACGTTTGCGCCTATGTTGTGCGCGGCTTCCGAGGCAAGGTTGCTCACGGCCATTGCATGCTGGAAAGTGCCCGGACATTCGCGCGAAAGTTCGCGCAGCAGCGGATTGTTGATGTCGGCCAGTTCCACCAGCGTCACCACCGATGTCATGCCGAATGCTTTCTCGAAGATGAAAATGAGGATGTAGGCAAACGAGATGAGCACGGCGCTCACGGCGAAATAACCGATATAACGCACCGACACGGCACTGAGGGTTCCAGCGCTCATCATCTCCACGGCGGCGTAGGCCACAACATACACCACAAAGGCAAGCAGCGCCGACCGCAACAGCTGCGAGCGTTTCGACAGCTCTTTAAGCGAGAATATCACCACGGTGCCCGCCGCCAGCTCCACAAAGATAAATTCCAGCGGGAAAGTGACCGGCACCGAACAGAGCACCACCTCGAACACGTAGGTAAAGAAAGCCGTGCGGGAGTCGAAAAACACTTTTACCACCACAGCCAGTATGGCGAACGGCACCACATAATACCCTGCGGAGAATACATGCGTCATCGCCGCCTCGAACACAAACATGCCCACCATCAGAAGCACCACGGCAAGCATGCGCTTGGGCGACTCCAGTGTCTCGGGATAGTAGAACCCGAAATAGAGGTATAGCATCAGGAAGATGACACTAACCAGCACCGTCTGCCCGCAGATGGTGTAGACGCGGTGATTGCGTTCCTGACGCCCCGCCTTGTCGAGCGCCAGCTCGAAACTGCGGAGCACTTGATAAACCTGCGGCGTCACGCGGTCGCCGCGGTCTATGATGCGTTCCCCTTTCTGAATCACACCCACTGCCGCCACCACGGGCTGGATAAGGCTCTCGCGGTATTGCTGGGTGGCACGGGTATCCTCCACGATATTGGGATATAGCACATTGGCCAGATTGAGCGCCTGGATGTGCGCCCGCTCGGGATCATCTCTAAAAACCGAATCGATATAGGCATAGGCGTCGCGCTGCGACATGAAGCCGGCCGTGGATTGCTCCACCGTGGTATTATCCACATTGAATTTCACCTTTTCGAGCTTACGGTCGGTGATGATGGCCGAAGTGCTGGCATCCACCACGCCATTGTTGTAGAGCCGCGCCACCGCATTGAGCAACCGGTTGCGCACATGGACCGACACCTCGCCTGAGGCACGTATCACAGCATCCACACGCTGCTCGGCACCTTTGTCAACCTTGTAGATAGGCACAAACGTGCGGTCGATGCTGTCGATCAGATGGTTCACCGTGGCCGAGTCGCGATAGACCGGGATGTCAAACGGCGCCGTCAGCAGCTCATAATTCCATGGCCGCCCCATCTCGTAGCTGAACTTATGTTTGCTGTCGGCAGGCATAAAATACACCACCACAGCTGTAGCAGCCACAAACATCAACACCAGCAGGTATATTGAATTGCGTGAAAGCTTTTTCATCATCGCAAAATTAGCGATTCTGCCCCTATTCCCCAAAAATTTCCCCGAATATTTGCAACTCGTCTCCTCAGCCACCCAAAGATATGAATGTAGGGATGCATCCCGATGCATCCGCCATATACCGTTGTCGGTCAGCAGACGCCCCCGGATGCATCCCTACATTAAGGACGAAACAAAGTGTTTACTCGGCCACAGCCTAATCCTTGAGGTTCACAACCCCACGGACATATAAGCTATAATCATGATAATTCAGATTTCCTCCTGTACCTTTTACACAGTTATGGTACCGACCGCCGGATGAAACTGTTGTCGCTGTGGTTACATAAGCATAACCGGTGTCAATGGCTGTACCGCCGAAAGATCTGATTGCATTATTGATTTCGTTCATCTTGGCGCTGATGATCATTCCTTGCAGTTCGGTCGGCATTATGTCGCCATATAAAGTCCTTGCAGTTGTCAGATTATCAATGGAACCCTGTTGCGCATCCTTCAGCTGGACTGCAAATTTCACTCCACCGTCTATTACTGCCACCCCTTCGATTTTGGTAATCCGATCTTTTTTGGCATCATATTCCGACCTTGTCAGAAATTCTCTTTTGCCATCGATTATCACTGACAGTTTCATTTCATCAGGGTCGTTCCAGTATATCGCGGATGGATGACTCGTTGAAACGGCACCGCGAATATGATAATAATAATCATGATAATAGAGACTTCCGCCGGAACCGACGATACAATTATAGAAACGGCCATTATTATATCTTGTGGCATCCGTGTAATAAGCATAATTTGCCTCAAGCGTTGTAAAGCCAAAGTTTCGTAATGCGATGTTTATATCTGTCCATTTTGCACTGATAGTTCTGCCTTGAAGCTCTGTCGGCGTCATATCGCAATACATTAAAGATGTCAGACTAACATTTCCCATGGTTCCTGACTGAACATCACGTGGCGACAGCACGAAACTTTCGGAGCCGCTGACAACGGTGAGGCCTTCGACAACGGCGTCAGAGAGATTTGCCTTGGCATATTCCTCTTTGGTGAGATAATAGCGTTTGCCATCCTTCCAGATTGAAAGCGAAAGGTCGATAGGCGTGGTGGAGTAGATGGCCGTGTCGGGTGTGTCTCCGCCGGGGTTGTCGGAGCCACCGGATGTGCCGTAGAGAGTGTCGATGAAGTTTTTGGCATTGGCCTGGGCAACTTTGAAGTCATCGCCCAGCGAGCTTGAGCAGTCAAGAATCAGCATTATCACAGCCGAGCTACGCTCGGTTATCACTTCGGAGTTCTGGGTCTTGTCGAACTCGGAGTTTATCTGCCATGAACCGTTTGATGTGATGTAGGTCCATTCGTCGGTAAACTTGCTGTCTATTAGCTTGTTGTCGGCGGTGCGCACTCCTTCGATGGAGAAACTTACGAAGATGCCCTCCACAGTGCCCTTGAGCGTAGTTCCGGATGTCGACGTCATTCCCTGGTAGGTGACATTCTCGAGTGCGCGGGCTTTGAGATTGAAAGTTCCCTCGATGTAGAGCTGCGAATCGGAAGCGTCCCTGACGTTGTCGAACGTGAAACGCACCTTTGTGCCGTTTGACACACCCGGCATTTTCAGGTTGATGGTCTGCAGATAGCTGCTTTTCGAAAGCTGCTCGGCGATTTCCTTGAATTTGGCGTTGACTTCCGACATGCTCGACACTTCGTGAGCATGTTCGGATTCGGGAGCGGAAGCTAACTGATTCAGGTTTGCGGTGAACATCGCCACATCTTTCACATCCTGGCCGCGGATGCCGATGGAATAGGCCGTGATGGGCAGGCCGGCAATCTTTTCGTCAGTGATGCGCCCTTTCAGAGCCGTTATGTATTCAGTATCGTCGTTATAGGGCACATCCATCATCATCGAGCCTTGGTCGAGGCCGTCGGTGAAGGTGACGATGGCGGCGGTGGAAATGTCCGGAGGGAGGGTTGTGCTCTGAAGCGCGTTGATGGCCTGGTCGACAGAATAGTAAAGAAGTGTGCCATATTTCATAGTAAGATTGTCGACAAAGTCACGGAACCCTCCCACCGAACTTTCCGTCAACCGCATCACCGGATAGGTGTAGAGCGCTTGATTGAAGCCTGTGATGCCGAGATAGATGCCGCTCTGCTGGCCGTCTTCGGTCAGAGTGCCGGTAGCCGTAGAGGAGTAACCGCTCTCCACGCCGTCGACCACAGCTTTCACCTTATAAAAGTTGGTTCCTCCGAGAGGTGCCTCGTCGGTATAAGTGGTTTCTGTCAGCCCCGATGCTAGCAGAGAGAAGTTGACATTGTCGGGCGAGCGATAGACATTGTATGTGGCGCCTGCCACCGCATTCCATGTGATGGTGATGCTGTTGTCGCTCACATCGGCTTTCATGCCCGACGGGGCAGCGATGAGGTCATTGACCTCGATATAATCTATTTCGGAAACGGGATATTCCTTGATAATCTCCCCGTTGCTGAAAATCTGGAGCACTTTCTCCTGTCGGGCGACAGCCGCCATGGCTGCTAAAGAAAGCGCGCCAGCGATAATGGCTGATTTCTTAAATATTTTCATGCTGTGATTAATGAAGGATGAATTTTAGGGTAAGACGGACGGCACCGTCAGTGGCAACTGCGATGTAGCTGCCGGCAGGCAGCGCATCGAGAGTCAGGGCATCGCCTGCGCTGAGATTGCATGTGAGCATCAGACGGCCGCCGATGTCAAACACGCCGACCGAGAAAGGCGACGCCGACCACGACTGCAGATGCAGCAGCCGAGACTCTCCATCAACAAAGATGCGCGATTCCTCGCCGACCTCGGTCACCTCGACGCCTGAGAAATCGTCAGGTACCGCATCGCCGACTGTAAAGTGATGATAAAGTGAATAAAGCATTTCCACCGGCTCCCTGGTCTCATCTTTCGACGATGAGACCACTATGGAATTCTCTCCGAAAGTAATCCTATTGAAGGCCGAGAGGTCTAAATGATTCTCCTTCCCGGCATTCCCTGAAAAAATCAGGCACGGCACTTTCGTCTCTCCCCGGGCCGGCAGACATGTCAGTGACACCAGGCAAAGCACCGATGCACATATCCCCCGAGTAAATATTTTCATGGCGGGTTAAAGACTCTTTCCGGTCCCGGCTCCCTCACTGACCAGGGTTAATAAAAAAAGAAGCGTGGAGCCGTATCGCAGTTGCCGCTCCACTTCCTGAGGCTTCTCGCATTGCCTTACTACAATAGAACGGCAACGCTGAAGCCCACGCTCGTATGTAAATCGACACGCCCCGGCCGATACGCCGGAACGGGGATATTACATGCCCTGGGCATTCATCGTTGCTTGATTTCTGACTGTAGTGGAAATTTTGCGAGAATTTCAGGAAGTCAAGAATCAGCGCCGATAAACGCTTCTGAAAAATATGTACGCATCCCGCCACTGACCCTGCCGGGGCTTCGACGGCCATGCGCCACAAAATTACAAAAAATATTTATCGCGACAAACTCCGCCCGGATTTTTTCAATGCTTTGCGCTGAGCTTGCTCACCTTGATGGTAAGGCGGACCCACAGACAGTTGGGGAGAAGGCGCATGAGGCCGACGACGAGATTCCAGCGCCAGTCGATCACGGCCACCCGCCTGCGGCGCTCGATGGCGCGCACTATGCGGGGCACGGCATAGTCGAGGCTCATGCACATGGGGTATGTCTCGTCGGCGGCAAGCAGAGGGGTGCGCACCCATCCGGGACGGATGTCGGTAAACCGCAGCTGCATGCGGCTCATACGGGCGATCTGGTCGAGCGCCCGCAGATAGTACTGGTCAAATGCTTTCGATGCGGAATAGGCCGAAATGGCGCCGATGCCGTTGGTGCCCGCCACGGAGGTAATGGCGGCAATATGTCCCCGACCCTCGTTATGGTCGCGGAACCACCGGAAGGCGGCGCACACCATGCGGGCGAACCCCACGGCGTTGGTCTCCACTACCTCGGTTTCCTCGAGTTCATGCAGAGCCGCATTCTCAAACCCTATGCCCGCCACATGGAAGTAGATATCCATCCCCTCCATCTCCTCCACAAGGTCGTGAAGCTGCATGGGCGCGTCGGCGTCGTCGACATCGATGCGGCGCGTGACCACATTCGCGGGGAAACGGTCGCGCAGCAGCGCCAGCTGCCCGGTGCGGCGCCCGGCGGCGCCCACCATATAGCCTTTTTCAGCGAAAGCGATGGCGGCATGCAGGCCGATGCCCGATGTGGCGCCCATGATCAATATCTTTTTCATACTATTAGAATGGCCGGGGTGATTCAATGTTTTGCATGGGAAATAAAAAAGAGGATGCGGGGCCTACGCTGAGGCTGCATCCTCTTTTAGAGCTTGCGGGTTACTCCCGTCGCGGGGCTGTTATGCCTCGGCTTCAGGGGTAACGTTGATGAAACGGCGACCTTCTTTACCTGTGGTAAATACAACAGTGCCATCAATGAGAGCATAGATTGTGTGGTCTTTGCCCATACCCACGTTCAGGCCGGGGTGATGAACAGTGCCGCGCTGACGCTTGATGATGTTGCCTGCCTTAGCCTTCTGGCCACCGAAAATTTTCACACCGAGTCGTTTGCTTTCCGACTCACGGCCGTTCTTAGAACTACCTACACCTTTTTTATGTGCCATTTGAGTTTGAGATTACGGAAGTTTCCGGTTGGGGTTAAGCAATTACGTCCTTGATCACGATCTGAGAGAACATCTGGCGATGACCGTTCTTGCGACGGTAGTCGTTGCGACGTTTCTTCTTGAAAACGATAACTTTATCGCCTTTTACGAGGGGACGCTTTACCTCGCAAACAACTTTTGCCCCTTCTACGGTGGGCGCGCCTACTTTCACGGCACCGTCGGCATCAACGAGGAGGACTTTGTCGAATTCAACGACTTCGCCTTCTTTTTTCTCGTCGCCGAGATAGTGGACATACAGGAATTTGCCTGCCTCGGCCTTGAACTGCTGTCCCTGGATTTCTACGATAGCGTACATCCGATTGATTATATTTAAAATTATACCGTCAGGCGCGCCCGGTTCATACCGGCGACTTATCGGAGCCTGTTTCGGCTAAAAAAGCGCACAAAATTACGAATTATTTTCCATTTTGCCAAATATTTTCGCTTATCCCGCCGTTAAATCTGTGAATAGCCATTAAAAACCGTGAAGAATGTGGAAAATTCGGCACAACTATCATTTCTTTAACAGTTTTTAACGCTAAAAATTTCCGCGTAAGCATCCATAATCAATAACTTTGCATCGGAAACGGAAGACATCCCATTCTGTTTCCCTCCAAAACTGATACAACGTTTATACAACGAAAAGAACATATATACTTGAATTTTGGTTATGAGGGAGGTGAGTTTCTGTGAAGAAACTCACTTTTCGTTTTTATACCCCTCACACATCAGGCCAATTAGTCTAATTAGTCCCATTAGTCCCATTAGTCCAATTGTATCTGTCTCCGCGATGGCGCATTGACACGATGTCGTAGTCTGAGTACCTTTGCAGAAAAAACTGCAATGGACTATTATCATCACTATCAGAGTTTCGTCAGGGCACTTC
>ERZ827108.1139-NODE-1139-length-37737-cov-6.669232_pt1 | contig 37737 bp, 40 predicted proteins | sample MGYA00519921_ERZ827108 | MGnify/ENA primary metagenome ERZ827108 (study PRJEB31778, sample SAMEA3449258) | human gut metagenome | biome: human gut; feature: human-associated habitat; material: faeces | place: United Kingdom | collected 2010/2012 ...
AGACTACAGACACGCTATACACTCTTATGCTACATAATCCAGTTTACGACAGCCCGGCTCAAATGTCACATTAAACACTCCGACCTGTGACGTGGATACCGGTGCAAGATAGCTCTGGCCAATGAAATACTGTGCAAACGCATCGTTCGGCTGTCCGATCGGGAATACCATGGATGCCTGGTGCTTTGCCTTTGCATCGATCGCTGCATCTTCTGCCGCATCGACATTCCATACTTCTTTTGCCAGATTGAAAACTGCCCATGCTTTCGGCCAGCCCGCGTAAAATCCCACGTGTGTGATGATCGCGGCGATTTCCTTCTGCGTCACACCGTGATCCTTTGCGTTCTGCAGATGGAATTTCAGAGAGTTGTCCGTGATGCCCTGCGCCATAAGCGCGGTCACAGTAAGGATGCTTCTGAGCTTTACATCAATATCCTCGTTGTTCCAGTTTTCTCCAAATAATACATCGTCATTATAATGTGCAAACTCCGGGGCAAATGTCCCAAGTGCGTTTCTTCCTGCGGTCTGTACGATTTTTGCCATTTTTTTGTTCCTCCGTTTTTTTTGATTATGCGACTATCCATTTTTTAATCGCTGCTCTGGCGCCGTCCACACTGCTTCCGTGGATCGCAAGTCCGCGCTCTACCGTTGCATTTCTCGTCACATTTTTGATATCCTGCTCTGTGCGGCTCAGTCTGCTTCCCTCATGTGTGCAGAATGGATGAATCTTTTTCCCTGAAAAATCAAAGTGCTCCAGGAATGTATAAACTGCCATCGGCATCGTTCCCCAGTAGTTCGGATAGCCAAGATAAATTTCATCGTATTTGTCGAGATTTTCCGGCAGGTTTACCAGCTCCGGCCGCGCCTTTGCCTGAAGATCTTTCTTTGCCTGCGCGATGCAGGTATTGTAATCCTTCGCGTATGGTGTCTTCTGCTCAATCTTGAAAAGATCGGCACCGGTCTGCTCAGCGATCATCTTCGCCGCCTTTTCCGTGTTTCCCACCTCGATGTACCGAAGCTGCCCCCCAAAATAATTTTCGTCTGCTCTTGAATAGTAAGCTACTAATTTCGCCACGCTGACTCCTCCTTTTTCCTGCGTGAATTTTCTGCATTGATATCAGTCAGATGAATTTCTGCCAGAACAAGAGTATCATTTTTTATTATCGTAATATTCTTTTTCCAGAAGCAATTCCTTTCTTACTGTCACTATACGCCCTGGAGTTCGCTCCAAGTCAAGATTTTTTTACAATTTTTCTCGTTAAATGTAAAATGTACGCCTGGTGTCTTTCTGTGCCTGAACAAATGCAGAAAATACTCTGAGCGTACATTGAACTTTAAGAAAGAATTTTTAATGGCCAGATTTTCCTGAAAACGAAAGGATACCCGAACACCGGCAGGCTTTTATACCGCAATGATCCGTCCCATCTCCGCGGAGGTCCGGTGGGAAATGGAAACCACGGTCCGGTTTCCGGCCACCCGTTTCAGAGCCTGCAGGACTGCTTTTTCCGTCTCTGCATCGAGGTTTGCCGTGATTTCGTCGAGCAGTAAAAGAGAGGGATCTGACGCTGCCGCCCGCGCGATGGAAAGCAGCTGCCACTGTCCCTGTGAAAACAGTTCCGGCGTACATACCGTATCGTAACCGTTTTCCAGGTTTTCAATCGCCTCTTTTAATCCGGTCAGTTCTGCCGCCGCATGTACCTGTGCCTCTGTAATCGCAGGGTCAAACAAGGTGATCTCCTCCCGCACCGTTCCGGGCACCATATGGAACGTCTGCTCCACGTAGCCGAACAGCTTCCGGCGCTCTTCCTCTTTGATCTGCGCCGCCGGCACACCGTGGATCAAGACCTCACCGCTTTGGGGCTCATAAAGACCGAGCAGCAGCTTTAAGATCGTGCTCTTTCCTGCCCCGGTACGGCCTGCCAGCGTCACCTGATCGCCGTCCATAACTTTAAAGCTCACATGATTCAGGACAACGTGCTCGTCGTAGCCGAAGACTACATCGCGAAATTCGACGAAGATGGAATTATCCAGCTGCCTGGCATTTCCGGTCTTTTTTAAATCTTCTTCCCTGCCTTTTCCTGCCAACTTCTTCTCTTCTGTCCTGATTCCCGCTTTCGTTGAATATTTTACATTGACCTTTTCTGCCTCATCGCTCTTCGCACACTCCATATCATTCGATTTTTCATTTCTCATTGCTGTCGCAATCTTCTCTGCACCACTTCCTTCTTCCAGCTCAAAAAACTCATTGATTCGGTGGATACCCGCGACCGCCGACTGGATCGTCTGGATCTCCATGCCAAGGCTTTCGACCGGTCCGAAGATCTGCGAAATATAATTGATGACTGCGACCGCCGTTCCGGCCGACATACCGAACAGTTTCAGCACCTGCGGATTTCCCGATGCAGAAAGCAGCATGACAGCTGCGACCACAACTGCATTCAGGATCAAAATAACCGGTGAATACACTGCGTCATAAAAATTGGTGCGCTCCATCGCCTGGTAGCTCTCTCCGATATACCTGTCGTAACGTTGCTCCATATAAGCTTCTTTCCCAAGGCAGTGGATTGTCCGAATGTTGTGGAGCGTTTCCGGCACATGGTTGGATGCCCGTCCCACCGCCCTTCGGTTTTCAATCTGCGCAGCCAGCATATTTTTCTGCACATGACGCGTAAACCAGAACAGAAAAGGAAGAAGAACAAGCAGCACAAGCGTAAGGCCACGATTCTGAAACCAGATCACCACAAGAATGCTGATGATTTTGCATGCATCTGCAAACATACTGATAAGCCCTGATGTAAACAGATTTTCCACGGTATCCACATCGCCGACAAACCGTGACACAAGTGCACCCGGCTCCTGTCTGCTCATTTCATCCGCTGTAAGCGCCGTAAATTTTTCCATCAGTGCGCTGCGCAGCGCATGTGTGATTTTCTGCCCGAAGACCGTCAGAAGCCCTTCTCTTGCCGACTCCAGAAAACCGGCAGCGGCAAGCGAAGCAAAATAGAGCAGCAAAAAGGAACATGCAGCCGTTTTTCCTGCTGTAATCGTATCGACAATGCGTGCGAGAATGAGCGGCGGCACAAGCGCCAGAAGAATCGCGCCGACTACCGCACAGAAAATACCTGCCGACAGATATTTCTGCCGCTTTACTGTCATGAAAATGACCGTTTTTACCTGCAGCTTACGCTTCATCTTTTCTCTCCCCTTCCTCTGCACGGATCAGTTCTGCATATTCCGGTACTTTTTTCATCAGCTCTGCATGGGTTCCCGTGACCGTGCGGCCGTTTTCCATCCAGATCACCTGATCCAGTTCCGGGAACAGATACAGCCTGTGTGAAAACAAGAGTATCATGCTGTCCTTCGCCGTTTCTTTCAGATTCGCAAAGATCTCCCGCTCCGTTGTTTGATCGAGTGCCGAGAACGGATCGTCCAAAATCAGCAACTGTTTCTTATGGCATAAGGTTCGCGCCAGTGCCAGTCGCTGTGCCTGTCCGCCCGAAAGCCGTACACCTCCGTTTCCAACCAGCGTCTGCACGCCTTCGTTCATCTCCCCAACCTCCTGATCCAGGCAGACCAGCTTTAAATACCGGTTTGCATCTTCCGGATCGCCAAGCAGGATATTTTCTGCTATGCTGTCCGCAAAAAGCTCCGGATCATGACCGAGGTATCCGATCTGATCTGTGCGCTGCGCAGCTGTCTCTTTCTGAAGTTCCCGCCCATCAAGCAGGATCTGCCCGTCATACGGATATTCGCACAGAAATACTTTGCCGAGCGTCGATTTACCGCAGGCCACCGGGCCGGTGATCCCGATGATCTGACCCTTTTCTGCAGAAAATGAAATGTCATCCAGAATCGTTTTGCCGTCCTGGTAGGCGAAGGTGAGGTGCGACACCTGCAGGAGCGGGGATGTTTTCCGCCCATTTCGATCCTTTGTTTCTGCTGCACTGTCCTGCATTTTATCCTGCGCCCCAAGCAGCCCTTTGATCCGATTCCAGGAAACCTGTGCCTTGTGCACTGCGTTGAACAGCTTCGCCGCACTTGATGATTTTACGGACAGCTTTACGAAACATGCCAGAAAGGTCGTAAATGATGCGATGTCCCATGCACGCCATCCTCTGCCGAGCACGTTTTTCTGTCCAAAATACAGGATAAACAGACAGCCTGCCATCGAAATCACACGGTAAATCGGCGGCATCGCCGTGCTCCAGATGTTTGCTTTTACTGCTGATTTTTCATACGCACCAAGATTGCTCTCATATGCCTGCTGCCGTTCCTGCTCACATCCGAACACGCGGTACGTGATCGCATTCTGCGCCCGGTCCAGCGTCGCCGCACTGAGCACACCGGACTGAATTTTATAGGCTGCACCGGTCCTCTGTACCATTTTCTTCATTTTCTCCGCCGTAATGTAAGAGATTGGTGGAAAAATCATACACAGAAACGCCAGATGCCAGTCATAAAAAAGCAGCATTCCCGCGTAGGCTGCGAGTGCCACGCCCGTATCAAAAATCTCTGTCGTAAACTTCCGCATTCCTTCCACGCAGTCGTCCACATCAAGGATTGCTTTTGTCATAACCGTGCCCTCGCCCTCTTCCCGCAGGCTGGCCCGGCTCTTGCGCACCAGACTGCCATAGAGCACTTCCTTCATCCTCCGGTTGACATTGTTCGCAAAACGCCGCACATAAAAACGCTTGATATACCGCGAGACCTGCACAACCGCAATCGCCGCCACATAAGCTGCCACAAGGACTGCCATATCCGAAAACTGCCCAAGGCCATTTAAAATGTCGACCAGGCATCCGGTCATCCGGCCCTCAAACCACGGTCCCGCAAGCAGACCCAGATTGTAAATCAGCCCCGATACCGTCACCGCAAGAAGTACTTTCCACTCCACTTTAAAATAAGAAAAAACACGGTCTGCCTGAAATCCTCCCTTTTCTTTCTCACGCATCGTCTTCTTTCTCCTCTTCCAAAAGTGCCGCTACATCTGCAAATCCGGCCTGCCGCTGCCGCTTGGATCTCCAGTAGAGCGTATCCAGCGTTCTGCAAAACGATTCTTTTTCTTCTTCCGGCAGCTCTGCCAACAGCCATTCATAAAAAACAGTCTCAATATGTGATTTGGAATTTTTCAGGCTCCCTGCCTTTTCCGTTGCATACAGAAGCTGGCTTCTCCCATCATCCGGGTTTGGTTTCCGAATCAGATACCCCTTGCCCTCCAGGCTTGCCACACGCTTTGCTGCCGCTCCTTTGTCAATCTTCAGAGTCTCCCGCACTTTCGTCTGTGTGATTCCCGGATTATGTCTTACCAGATGAATCACATCAAACTCCGCGGTTCCAATTCCCTCCTCTTTCATTGTCTGCACCGTAAATTTACTGACTTCACGGGCAATCTTCGTCATTTTTCTCCCGGTTTCGTCCATCCTTTTTCTTCCTTCCGTAAACTATACCGCAAAGCAGGGGGACAGATTGTGGCATATTTTTCCTGCCCCCTCCGACGTTCCTGCTTCGCATTTAGTTGTATATTCAACTTTTTAGATGATAGTACAACTATATTGTTCTGTCAAGAGAGCTCTACCTCATCTGTTTCACCCATGCATACTCCTGATATAAAATGCAATCTGATAGGGCAGTCTTTCTTCCGGGGTCTTCAGCTCGTTTCCCAGTACTTTTCTGATGTTTCCAATACGATATAATATGGTATTGCGATGTGTATAGAGTTCCTCCGCTACTGCCTGAATGCTTCCGTTGTGTTTCAGATAGGACCGAAGTGTTTCCACATAGCCCGCATGGTATTTGCAGTCGTATTCTTCCAGTGCTGCCAGGCATTCTGTTTCCATCTCTTTTAGTACTGCTTTGTCTTCCACCATATAGAGCAGCCGGAACAGTCCGCAGTCGTCAAACTTTACCACCTGCTTTTTATGCGTGACCGCCATCCTGGCTGCCGCTTTCGCCCGTCGGTAGCTTACGGAAAGCCGCGAAATATCCATACATTTGCTTCCTATTCCCACACACAGCTCCAGCTCCGGCATACGCCTTTTTCCTCTCTTTATAGCACCTTCGATCAGCTGATATAAGGTCTCTTCCGGAACCTCATTGGCTATCAGCACAAAATCAGAATTATAATAAAAGAAGCTTGCATTATGCGTAATATCCTCCAGATAGACCTGTATCCGATAAGACAGCTTCCTTCGCTCCACCGTATCCATAGAATCCAGTCCTTCACAAGTCAGCAAAAGCACCTGAAAGCTTCCGTCCACAGCAAAATACTGCAGTAATTCTTTTCGGTAGGCTTCCTGATTATCAGGAGTCTCAATGGCAGCGATCAAGGCGGTTGCAATCTGCTCATCGGTATTATCCTGCAAAAACACACGAATACTGAAATCCTTTATCATATCTGACAAATGGACTTCCCAGGGCACCGTCAGCAGCGGAAGATCGTTTTCATCGCAGTATGCTCTCAATTCTTCCGGTATCTCATTGATATACTGCCCCACATTGATGATCAGACCGGATGCATGGTATCGGTTCAACTTCCTTGCCAGATTCATCCAGTCTTCCTTTTCGAGAAATCCCAATCCTGTTGTCACCGCAAGCTCCTTGCCCCAAAAGTTCTGAATAATTGTTGTATCTTCCAGAAGATGCACCCAGCTGATCGAATTTGCCCAGCCATTTTGTCCGGCCAGAAATTTCATCTCATACTTCTTTTCTCCTGTCAATATCATATCTTCTATTGTAAAACTCATACGATATGCCTTCTCCCTCCATTTTTGTTCTGTACTTACACTTTCTCGTTTTTGTTCCGCACTTACACCTTCCCGTTTTTTCCTCATTATATCATACCTTTGTGCCGTCAGCACATATTTTGCCTGCGTTTTTTAGGGTTGAACCCCATAGCTTTTCTCTGATTTTGTGCTAAAATGTAAATAACTTAAGAAATTATTAAAGGAGGCGTGATTATGAGATTCGCACTTTATACAAACTCTCCGGATGCACTTCCGGCCCCGGAATGGATCAGAACGGAACGTTATATGTATTGTGACAATTTTATAAATGACTATATGAAGTCCAGACGTTTTGGTCTTCTTTCATTAGTCAGACGTCTGCTTCACAAATGATATACGGATCTTTGTTCTAAAAAGGACATCCTCTTCTCGGATGTCCTTTTTCTCTGCTGATCTTATTTATATTTCGTACTCTCTGAGCTTTTCATAATTGTAATCAGTGAACTAAGCAGCAACAGCATCGGGTAAAACAGCTTCGGCATGATCTGAAATGCAGAAATCTCACAGCCTAATTCATTCACCGCCGAGATCGCAACCAGCATCTGTGCGCCATAAGGAATCACTCCCTGAAAAATGCAGGAAAAGGTATCCAGAATGGAGGCGGTCTTTCTCGGTGTAATTCCGTATTCCTCTGCCATCTCCTTTGCGATAGGATTTGCCATTACGATTGCCACTGTATTATTGGCAGTTGCGATATCCATAGTTCCTACCAAAAGTCCCATTCCAAGCTGTCCGCCTCTTTTTCCACGGAAAATTTTATGTATCCAGCTAAGAAGTTCATCGAATCCACCGTATTCACGAATCAGCGCACACATGGCAGCTACCAGAATTGCCACCATACAGGTCTCAAACATCCCTGAGACACCTGATCCCATATTTTTCAGAATCTCTACCGGGGTGACATGCCCTTCTATCAGCATGATAAATGCACCGGATACAATTCCTGTCAGCAAGACCACAAATACATTGAGTCCAACAATTCCTCCGATCAATACCAGCACATACGGTATTACCTGCAACAGATGGTACGGCTGGCTGACCTGCCCTCTGATTTCTATCTGAAAGGACAGGATCAGAATCAGGATCAGCGTGACGGCTGCTGCCGGAAGAGCAATCCAGAAGTTTTCCCTGAATTTGTCCTTCATCTCACAGCCCTGTCCATTGCATGCAGCAATCGTCGTGTCGGAAATAAAAGAAAGATTATCCCCAAACATGGCACCACCCATAACAGAGGCCACACAAAATGCCAGATTAAATCCGGATGCCGTGGAAACTGCCGCCGCGATCGGCGTCAGAAGCGTGATGGTTCCTACAGAGGTTCCCATCGCCACAGATACAAAGCAGGCAACTACAAACAGTACCGCCACTGAAAATCTGGCCGGTATCAGGCTCAGCATACAGTAGGCAACACTCTCCGCACTGCTTCTTCCCACGACCCCTACAAAAGAGCCGGCTGCAAGGAAGATCAAAAGCATCGTGATGATATTTTTATCTCCGACCCCCTGCGCCATAATCTCCAGTTTCTTATCAAAATTCAGTTCTCTGTTCTGCAGACATGCAACCAGAATCGCTGCAAGAAATGCGATCACGATAGGAACATTATAAAATCCCATTGGAATTTTCATTACATACTCAAACAAAATCCCCAAGCCAAGGTATAATGCAAGAAATACACAAATTGGCAACAGGGCAATCCCTCTTCCTTTTCTCATTTTTCATCCTCTTTCTGCTGGAAGCTGTTTATAATTAACTGTTCTTTGCTCTTTTTTCATACGTATAATCCCAAAATTTATCCTGCGTAATTTTATCCTATATGTCGTTCTTCTCCCATAAGACAATTTTTCTCAATGCCGCGACAAAAGAACTACAGTTTCACAATGCACAGTCGAACAGAACATGTCAACGCAGCAGGCCTTTTCCACCCGATAACCGCTGCGGATCAGGACATCCAGATCGCGTGCGAGGCTTGTCGGCTTGCAGGAAATGTAGACCATGCGGTCAACGCCATAGGCGATGATCTTCGGGAGCGCTTTCGGATGAATGCCGTCGCGTGGCGGATCCAGAACGATGAAATCCGGTTTTTCTGAGACTTCATCAAGCACTTTCAGGACGTCGCCCGCAAGAAAGCTGCAGTTTGACAGGCCGTTGAGCGCTGCGTTTTCTTTTGCTGCCTCGACTGCCTCCCCGACGATCTCCACACCGATCACTTCTTTTGCCACGGATGCCAGAATCTGGGCGATCGTACCGGTACCGGAGTAGAGATCAAACACAGTCATGTCCTTCGTATCTCCGATGTAATCGCGTGCGGTACTGTAAAGCACCTCAGCACCAAGAGAGTTTGTCTGGAAGAAGGAGAACGGGGTGATCTTGAAACGAAGCCCAAGAATCGTCTCGTAAAAGTAATCCTGGCCATAGAGGATCCGCGTCTCATCGCTGCGCACCACATCCGCAACGGAATCATTGATGATATGCAGGATTCCAACGATCGTTCCCTCCAGCGGCAGTGCACGGATCTGATCGACAAGCGGTGTCAGATCGTATTCCCGCTGACTTGTCGTCACGAGATTCACGAGAATTTCGCCGGTTGTCTCCGCGCGGCGCAGCAGCAGGTGGCGCAGCCAGCCCTCATGGGTCATTTTATGGTAGTAAATGCTGCCGCTTCTTGATTCCTTCCGTTCAATCTCCTGGAAATATGCAAGCACGCACTTCAGAATCTCCGTCATATCGGAATGCACAATCTTACAGTCTGATGCGGTCAGCACATCATAGGTGCTTCCCTTTTTGTGCAGTCCCAGGGAAAGCGGACCATCCTTGTATTCATCCCCAAATGAGAATTCCATCTTATTGCGGTATGCAAATTCCTTCGGGCTTCCCTTGATGCCCTCAAAAAGATAGTCCGGCTTTCCCTCTTCATCCGTTTGTCCCGCCCCGGCAATCGCCGCATCCAGGAGGCTCTTCACCTGATTCGCCTTCATTGCCAGCTGGTCTTCATACAGCATCGTCTGATACATGCAGCCGCCGCACTGTGGGAAAATGCTGCAGACCGGATCTCTTTTTTCCAGCGGTGACTTTTCCAGCACCTCTAAGAGTCTGCCCTCCATCTGATTTTTGCGTTTTTTATTGATCTGAAAACAGACCTTCTGCCCTGGAATTCCGTTTTTGATGGTCACGGTGCCTTCCTCCGTATGCACTCTTCCCTTATTTGGAAAATCCACCCGCTCAATGATTCCTTCTGAAATATCTCCTTTTTTCATACATGGTTCCTTTCTTTTCCTGTATCTGCTTCCTTTTATAACAATCTGCCTGTCTGCTCGTAACCGGGCTGCCGCCCACCAGCTGCCTGTCATCTGCTCATGATTGACCAAAAATGAGCAGGTGCCTTCCGGCCGCCTGCCCATCTGTTTCTTTTTTGATTTGTAACTGTTCAGAGCCAAGCAAAATTTCATAAAACAGGCGGAAAATGCTTGCATTTTTAAGCCTGTTTTTGAAATTTTATTTGGCGGATACGCCACACCGACGAAATGCATAGCATTTTGGAGATTGGTTCTGAACAGTTACTTTGATTTTAATCTGAAAGCACCGCAAAGACTGTCCTTTTTATAACTCTCTTCGCAGAACTTTTCTCCCTTACTCTTCCTCGGAAGCCTCTTTTTTCTCTTCTGCTTCCTCTTTTTCTTCTTTGGCTTCCGGAGCAGCCTCTTCCTTTTCTTCGTCTGCTTTCTCCTCAGCCTTTTCCTTTTTGTCCATCTCCGGGAAATCGTCATCATCAAAGAAGTCATCGAAATCATCTTCGAAGTCGTCTTCGTCATCGAAATCTTCCAGATAATCCGGTGCAAAGTAACGGTATACTGCATATGCGATACCAGCCACTGCTGCTACCGCGCCGACAATTGCGAGAACCCAGAGTACGGTATTTTTATTTTTGTCTTCGTCTCTTTTCTTTAATGCTTCCATGAGTTCATCAATCTTAATCATTTTGCCACGTCCTTTCCGGTGCAGATCATGCTGCCCTGTAAATTACTGCGTTCTCTGCAGCCTTTTTTATAGTATAGCACATCCTCGCGGATTTTACTATATAATATTCGTTCAGAGCCAGGTAAAATTTCATAAAACAGAGGTTGTTGTTTCACTCAGTTCTCCGTCTTCACCAGCTTCGCAAATGATGCAAACATCTTCTTCACACCGACCCGGTCAAAATTGACCGTCACTTCGTAGTCTCTCCCGCCCTCGGCGATATTCGTGACCGTTCCATTGCCAAACTTGATGTGGCGCACGCGGTCACCGACATTATAGCTCAGACCGTCTGCCTTCTTCACTTCAAACTGCTGCTGTGCCATGATCTTCGTCTTGAAATTCTCACGCATCTGTCGGTAAGCCGCATGAGCCTTCGTCTCCGGCAGATCCTTTTTTTCTTTCTGCGGGATTTTTGCGCGCTCATTTTCCGCCATGAATTCTTCCGGAATGTCATCCACAAAACGAGATACACGGTTGTAATGGATCTCACCGCGCACCATGCGCTGTTTTGCACTCGTCAGGAAAAGATTGGTGCGTGCACGTAGCAAAGCCGGCGCTCCTCCTCCAGTTCGCTTTCATCCTCGGAAGAAATGCTGATATAGCTCGGGAAAACGCCATCCTCCATGCCGACCATGAAAACGACCGGAAATTCCAGTCCCTTGGCGCTGTGTAACGTCATCATCACCACATGGTCTGCATCCTCCTCAAGATTGTCGATGTCCGCTACCAGGGCGACTTCCTCAAGAAATCCATCCAGGGTCGGATTTTCCGTCTTCTCATCATAAAGCGCTGCTTTATTTAAAAGTTCGTCAACGTTTGCCATACGGTCAAGTGCCTCGTCCGTACCCTCCGCCTGCAGTTCCTTCATATAGCCGGTCTGCTCAAGAATGTCCTCGATCAGTGATTTTACTTTATAAAATTCCTGCTTCGTGCGCAGCACCTGGATCATCTGCACAAATGCCTGCAGCTTTGCCACGCTCTTACCGATGCCCGGGATCGTCTCAGCCACACGCAGCGCATCGTAAAAACTCGCACCGTGTTCTGTCGCATAATCCTGCACCCGGCTGATCGTTGTCGCGCCGATTCCGCGCTTCGGTACGTTGATAATACGGCGTACCGCCAGGTCATCCTTTCCGTTGGCGATTGTTTTCAGGTAGGCGATCACATCCTTGATCTCTTTTCTGGAATAGAAGTTAACGCCGCCGACGATCTTGTACGGCACATTTGCGTACAGAAATTTTTCCTCAAACATTCGGGACTGGGCATTGGTACGGTAAAGGATCGCACAGTCGCCATACTTCCATTTGCCCGCGCCAACCTTCTGGCTGATTATGCCAGCCACGTACTCGGCTTCTTCAAAGCTGTTCATGAACTGGCGGAACCGAATCTTTTCGCCCTCCCCATTGTCCGTCCAGAGCGTCTTTTCTTTCCGGCCCTTGTTGTGGCTGATCACCGCGTTTGCTGCATTTAAGATATTCTGGGTGGAACGGTAGTTCTGCTCCAGGCGGATGACCTCCGCATCCGGGAAAAACTGCTCAAAATTCAGGATATTTCCGATGTTGGCTCCGCGGAACCTGTAAATTGACTGGTCATCATCACCGACCACACACAGGTTGCGGTATTTTGCCGCAAGCAGACTTACAAGTTTGAACTGCGCAGTGTTCGTATCCTGATATTCATCCACCATGATAAACCTGAAACGCTCCTGATACTGCTCCAGCACTTCCGGGCAGCTCTGAAAAAGCTCTACGGTACGGCAGATCAGATCATCGAAATCAAGCGCATTGTTATCAAAAAGCTGACGCTGGTATTCCTTATAGACCTCAGCCACCTTCTGCATCCGCTGATCTCCCTGTGCCTTCAGTGCATAATCAACCGGTGAAAGCATCTCATCCTTCGCCGCTGAGATCTCTGCCATAAAGAAACGCTCACGGTACAGTTTCGTGTCGATCTGAAGCCGCTTGCAGATCTCCTTAATCACGGATTTCTGGTCTTCGCTGTCATAAATCGTAAAATTATTTTCAAAACCGATCCGGTCAATGTACCGGCGCAGAATCCGCACACAGGTGCTGTGAAACGTCGCTACCCAGACACCGCCAAGTGCTCCGCCAAGCATCGCCTCCACGCGGTCCCGCATCTCGCCTGCCGCTTTATTTGTAAATGTGATCGCCATGATGTTCCATGGGTTCACATTCTTTTCCTCAATCAGCCAGGCCACACGGTGTGTCAGCACGCGTGTCTTTCCGGAACCGGCTCCGGCCAGAATCAGAAGCGGCCCCTCGTAATGGCAGACAGCCTGATACTGCTGCGGATTTAATGCATCATATTTTCCCATTTTTTCTCCTCTGTCTATTCATCAAAATCTGCGAACACCGTAAATCCACTGTCATCGGTGCGGACCTCTGCCACGACACCGTCAAATGTCTTCAGCCGTTCGCGGTTGCCAAAATTCGCAGACATCGCCACAGCGGGCTCGATCGTATAATACCAGCTCGACGGCAGTACGCCCTCGGTCACGTGAATCTTATCACCCGGCTTCACCAGCCCCTCCCGCTCCATTTTGAATTCCATTCTGCGCATATTTATTCCTCTTTCTGCTGCAGCCAGATTTCGTAAAATGCTTCCGCTCACATAAATCGCTTCCTCATTTATACGATGATGCCGCACAGTTTTTTTCGCCTTACCTATTCTACCCGATTCCCCCTGTTTGCGCAAGTGTCTCCGTTTCGAAAAAGATTTTTTCCGATATGGTTATTTTCATCTTGTCATCTGGTATTAAAGACTATATAATAAAAGAGTTAGAGAGGTGACATGCGTGAAACAGGATTATACAAAAATTCTTACGGACATTCTTGGGAACCTGGCTCATCTGAATCACATCCAGCCATCGGAAATCCCTCATATCAATCTGTATATGGATCAGGTCACAGGCTTTATGGAAGAACACTTAAGCAATTCCAAGCGCTTTGAGGACGATAAGATCCTCACAAAGACCATGATCAACAATTATGCCAAAAACAAACTGCTGCCTCCGCCGGAGAAAAAACGTTACTCCAAGGAGCACATGTATATGCTGATCTTCATCTATTACCTGAAGGGTTTCCTTCCCCTGACGGACATTCAGGCAATCTTAAAACCCATCAGCGATGAATTTTTCGGCAGCGACAGTGATTTTTGCATGGAAGATATTTATAAAGAAGTCTTTCGCCTCGGTGAAGAAAATATCTCTGATATCGGCCATGACATCCTGGAAAACTTCCACACAGCAGCCAATTCTTTTAAAGACTACGACGGTGAGGACCGCGATACCCTTCAGCTCTTCGCGTTTATCTGTCTGCTCAGCTTTGATATTTATCTGAAGAAAGAAGTGATCGAGCAGCTGATCGATGCGATGGAAAAAAAGAAAAACAGCTGAGCTTACAAAAAAACAGGAGCGCCGCCCGGATGTCCTGCTGCTTTCGTGGCACCGGCTTTCGCTCCTGTTTTTTCTTATTCTTCTTCCGGCTTTTCCGCCTCTTCTTTTTCTTTCAGACGACTGAATACCATCTCATACCCGTCATTACCGTAATTCAGTGAACGGTTGACCCGGCTGATCGTCGCCGTGGAAGCGCCCGTCTTTTCTGCGATTTCCAGATATGTCTTTTTCTCTTTGAGCATATGTGCTACTTCAAATCTCTGAGACAGCGAAAGCAGCTCGTTTACTGTGCAGACATCTTCAAAAAAAGTATAGCACTCTTCTTTATCTTTCAGGCACAGGATCGCGTCAAACAGCTCATCCACTGCTTCGGTCCGTATTTTCTTACTCATATGGTTACCCTCTCATGCAAATATAGTTGGCTGCGCCTTCTCTATCTTAGCACGTTACTTTAACACTGTAAAGCACTTTATATTCAAAAACAAAAATCTTATTTTTCTTTCTGTCACAGACAAATACGTGCTGCCTGAAAAACATTTCACGCCTGCTGCTGATCGATCATGAGATTCAAAATCGTCACATCCGTATCTTTCATGCCGACTCTTCCGACGTATCCCATATTTCGAATCGTATCTTCGACGTTATCTTTCACAAGTCCTTCGCCCGGCTGGAAGCAGTGGTTTGCACTCTCAAGCGTGTAGGCCATAATTGCCGCATCGACTGCCGATGCGATCTTCGCTGCACACGAGGATTTCGCCCCGTCGCAGACCATTCCGCTCGTGTTTGCAAGTGCGTTTGTGATCGTGCGCGCAACCGCTTCATAATCGCCTCCGTTTAACCACGCAATCGCCGCTCCGGCTCCACACGCTGCACTGACCGCCCCGCAGTATGCCGAAAGACTGCCAATGTAGGATTTCTGATGAATCGCCACCAGGTTGCTCACTACAAGTGCGCGGTACAGCTTATCTTTGGATACTTTGAGTTCCTTCGCATACTCGATGACCGGCAGGGAGCACGTCATGCCCTGATTGCCGCTTCCGGAATTAATGACAACCGGCATGGAGCAGCCATTCATCCTGGCATCCGATCCGGCTGCCGCTTTTGCCTTTGCACGAATCTTAATATCATCACCATATGCATACAAAAGCGTACGGCCTACTTCTGCGCCGTAAGGATTGCGCAACCCTTCTTCTGAGATTGCGGTATTCATCTCGATCTGTCTTCCGATTACATCTTTGATATCCTCGATGCGTACCTCATCAGCAAACCGCAGGATATCTGCCACATTCAAAAGTGCGCGCTTATCGCTCTGCTCCTTTGCACCGGCATCCGCTTCTGCTTTGCACGCTTTTTCAAAGAGTACCACACCGTCTTTTTCGATCTTAATGATATTTGTATGCTTATCTTCGATCGTAACGCATGCACTGTGGCCTTCCAGCGTCAGCTCTGCCCGAATATAAAGGTTTGCGACACCTTCCTGCAGATAGCAGGTACAGAATTTTTTCTCCAGAAGACGTCTGGTTTCCTCACGCTGTTCCTCAGTGATACTCTCCAGTACTTCCAGTTTTCTTGATGCATCGCCTCCCACCAGGCCGAGCAGGGCTGCTGCCTCGATTCCGCGCATTCCGCCGGAATTTGGCACGGTCACACTCTTTACATTTTTGATGATGTTGCCGCTGCAGTAAACGTCGAGGTGGCCATTGCAGTTATCCAGTGCGGTCTGTGATGCGGATTTTGCTCCGTTTCTATCAGCGGTGCCTGCCTTTTCTTCCGTCTTATGCTCCGCGATTTGAACTTTCTCTCCATTGGATTCCTTCAATACCTCAGCTGCCTTCGCCGCTGCATAAGCGATCGCGATCGGCTCCGTACAGCCAAGTGCCGGTACCAGTTCTTCTTTTAAAATCTCGATATAGCTTCGATAAATTTTCTCTTCCATAATAGTTCACTCCTGAATCATGGCAGATATTCCGAACCGTCCTCTCACTCATGAGCAGAATCAGTACGTCTGCTCATGATATCTGTAAATCATCCACACCTTATTACTTCTCGCAATTTCGCAGGTGCCTCCACTGATTCGGTTAAATATCTCTGTTAATTGCTTTCCTTTATATTTTACGGCAGCAGTTTTCCAGCTGCAAGGTAAACGCGGTACCACTCTTCGCGGGTCAGCGTAATGTCTGCTGCCTTGCTGATATCCTGAATCCGCTTCAGATTTGTGCTGCCAACGATCGTCTGGATGCCGGCCGGATGGCGCAGGATCCATGCAGTCGCGATCGCATTCTGGGTGACACCATATTTTTCAGAAAGCTCGTCGAGTACCTTATTCAGTTCCGGGAATTTCTCATTTCCGATAAAGATTCCCTCAAACATGCCGTACTGGAACGGAGACCATGCCTGCAGCGTCAGCTTTTTCAGGCGTGCATACTCGATCAGACTTCCGTCGCGGCTGCAGCCGGCATCGTTGTGGATATTGACGTTCAGGCCTGCATCAATTGTCGGGCAGTGTGCCGCGGAGAACTGGATCTGATCGATGCAGATTTTTCCGCCACAGTACTGATTCAGCAGTTCGATCTGCATCGGATTGTGGTTGCTGACGCCAAATACTTTTACCTTGCCGGATTTCTCCAGAATATCAAATGCTTCCGCTACCTCTTCCGGCTCCATCAGCGCATCCGGACGATGCAACAGCAGAATATCGATATAATCTGTTTTCAGGCGCTTCAGGCTGCCGTCCACAGAATTTAAAATATGCTCTTTCGAGAAATCATAACAGATCCCCGGACGAATCGCGCATTTCGTCTGGATTACCATTTTTTCTCTCAGTTCCGGTGTCAGGGCATTGCCAAATACTGCTTCTGCCTCACCGCCCGCGTAAATATCCGCGTGGTCAAAAAAATTAATGCCAAGCTCCATCGAACCCTCAATCAGGGCGCGTACCGCCTTCTCATCCGGAAGCCCTGTGATGCGCATGCATCCGATTCCGATTCTGGAAACCTCACCTAATTTGTCACTGATCTGAAACATCTTCATTTTTGTGTCCTCCTTCATTTCTGCTTTTCTGCTTTACTTTTTTCAGCATATACCGCTTAGTGCTCCGCGCACTTGACGCAGGTGAATGCTTATCTGCGTTCAAACGCCTCATCAATCTTCCTGATCGCAGCGATATAAATCTCCACCGCCCGTTTTATATTTTCCACTGACTCCGCTTCGTCTGCGCAGTGGCAGTTCCCATGTCCTTCCTTCAGTCCGATCACCGATAAATCGCGTTCCTGTCCCGGACCAAATGCTACTGCCCGCGGAATCTTCCGCGCATACGTGCCGCCGCCCATCACAAACGGCTCCCCTTCTTTTTGGGTTGTCTCTCTCCACGCATTCATCAAAATTCTTACAAATGGATGTGTTTTTTCCATATAATAAGGGGCAGAATCTGCGGTATGTATCACCTCAAAACCAGCCGCCCCGGCACGGTCCGTCAGCTTTTTCAGAAATGCATCTGCTGTCAGCGTCACCGGATAGCGGATATCCAGCAAAAGTGTCAGATTTCCATCCTTCAGGTACGCCACGCCTGCATTGCAGGTCAGCTTTCCTGAAATCTCATCTGCGCACGCGATTCCGAGTGCTTCTCCGTAGCCATCCTCTGATATTTCACTTAAAAACCGGATCGCCACCTGTGTCTTCTCCGGCAGTTCCCGCATGACTTTCTCCGCCTCTAGCTTCTGGCACAGTACATGGAATGCGTTCACAGTCCCGTCTGGAAACGCTGCATGCCCTCCGATTCCGTCTGCCTCCAGATGTACTCCATCATCAAGTACAACCTTCGCATGCGACGGCACGCTGTTCGGCACTGTTCCACCTGAAAAATCTTTGAAACCTCCCAGCCTTTCCACTGTTCGAAGTGTCACATGATAATGTCCCTTCTCCCCGCAGCAGACCGGAAATCCGCAGTCTGCCACAAACGAATACTCCGGTGCCGGATAACGGGAAAGATAGTAATCCACATCCTTCATCCCGCTCTCCTCCTGGCAGCCAAGAATCTGACGCACACGGATGTTTCGAAGCCATCCATGCTCACAGCAGTATTTCATTGCATACAGCACGGCAATTGCCGGTCCCTTGTTGTCCTGTACACCACGCCCGATCAGATAACCGTTTTTCTCTGTACATTCATACGGCGGATATTCCCAGCCGTCTCCTTCCGGTACAACATCGAGGTGATTCCAGATGCCGATCTCATGCATGCCTGCACCGGCTGTCAGGCAGAGGCAGTAGCCATCCACATCCTCACAGCGGAACGCTTCCCGCATACCGATCTCCCGCATTTTCTCCAGCACCCTGCGGCACTGCGTTCCAAATGGTGCACCCGGAATATCGTTCTCTTCCGCTGCCACACTTGGAATTTCCACCAGCTGCGACAAATCCTGCTTCATCGCCGCTTCCTGCGCAGTGATCCACCGCCGGATCTCTTCTCGTTCGTTTTTTTCCACAGATGCCTCCTCCTTTTTCCGATTCTTCCACACATGCTCTGTAACTTCCTGCAGATTTTTGAATCCTGTTCTGACAATAGTTATCCCCTTTGGCCCAGATACAAATAAATTCTGGTAACTGTTCAGAACCACCTCCAAAATGCTGCGCATTTCGTCGGTGTGGCGTATCCGCCAAATAGATTTCCATGTAAAAGTGTTCATTCATGCAAGCATGATTCACACTTTTGCATGAAAATCTGCTTGGCTCTGAACAGTTACAAATTCTGTTATTGTTTCATGAGTCAGGCAAGTTGCCCTCTGTTGCCCCCACCGCCCGGTACTTCTTCGGCGTCACCCCGACCTCCTGCCGGAAGATCCGGATAAACTGGGACGTATCGTTGTAACCGACCATTGCGGCCACTTCCGTCACGGACCACTTTTCCTCTTTCAGAAGCTCTTTTGCATGACTGATCCGAACCTGACGCAGAAAAGCGGAAAAGCTGATTCCCTTCTTTTCTGCGAACAGATGGCTGATGTAATTCTGGTTCATAAAAAATACCGACTCCGCCAGCTCGCGCACAGTAATGTCCATGCTGTAATGCTCCATAGCATATGCCGTCATCTTTGCCACGATCTCATTGCCGCTTTGTGCCGGTTTTGATTCCGCATCAGAAGATTCTCCTCTCATCCGACAGATGCCGGATGCAATCCGTTTCAGATAATCCCGCAGATCATTAAGCGTATCAAACTGCATCAGCCTTTCGGTTCCCTTTTCCAGCTCTGCCGATGTTTCTTCAAGACTAATCGCACGCCGATACAGTACCATGATCTGTGAATATAAAAGCTCCAGACAGTCACACCGTATCGGAAGACTGTTGTTTACGCCTTCAAAAATCTCATCCAGCACTTCCTGTGTTTTCTGACTGTTTCCGTACTCCAGCGCTTTTTCCAGCAGATCCTCCTGCGCTTTCGGCAGATAGTATTCCAGCTGTACCTCTTTTTCCTGGCGTTCCGCAAATAAAATCGATTCTTTCTGATTCAGCCTGCATTTCAGAAGATCCATCGCCTCTTTGCAGGACGTTCCAGGAGAAACTTCTGCGCTGCAGACAGCGCTTACGCCAATCCTCATATTCAGTCCCGCTTCTTCCAGTATTTTCCGGATTCTTCTCCACAGGAACAGTGTATCTCCTTCCGGGCGGATCACCAGCACCCAAAGCCCTGATTCCAATTCAAGAAATCTTAGCTTTGTCAGAAATGCGGCTCCATACTCCCGTTCCAATGCACCCGGGAACTTCTCCCTTGCTGCTTCCGGAATATTTCGTTCTGCATTCTGGCTGTCTGCCACAAAAAAGATGACTCCCAGCTGGTACGACGGAAACGTACGTGCAAATACTGTTTTTTCCACAAACCCGGAGTAACCGGGTGTTCGGATGCTTTTCAGAAGATACTGCGTTGCCATATCCCGCCCGGACAGCAGCGCCTCTTTTCGCTCCGTCCGATGCTGCTCCATCAGACGATTCAGGCATTCTGCAAGCATTTCATCATCGATCGGTTTGAGCAGATAATCAAATGCGCCATTGGAAAGCGCACTGCGCGCATATCCAAAATCCGAGTACGCACTTAAAATAATCACCTTTGTCTTCCGTCCGTCCATCCGGATCTGTTCGAGTAGCTGCAGGCCATCCATCTTTGGCATCCGGATATCCGTCAATACAAGTTCCGGATCCTCTTTCTGACAAATCTCCCAACCCTCTGCTCCGTTTGCGGCCTGATAAATTTCAAATACGTGTGTGACATCATACTTTTTAATCTGCCGTACCAGTGCCTCCCTGGCATATAATTCATCCTCAACTACCAGAAGCTTCATCCTGAAGCGCACTCCTTTCCTGCATCCTTTTTATCTGATCTCCGCCGCCTGTTTTCCTTCTCCTGACGTTCACCATCCTGTACTTTTTCTTTGATGCCTGCGCTTACCGTTCTTTGTCTGCCTGCCATCTTTCCTTTGTATATTTTGTTACTGTTCAGAGCCAAGCAAAATTTCATGAAACAGGCGGAAAATGCTTGCATTTTTAAGCCTGTTTTTGAAATTTTATTTGGCGGATACGCCACACCGACGAAATGCGAAGCATTTTGGAGGTTGACTCTGAACAGTAACTATATTTTCTTTGCCGGCTGCTGCCATCTGCCGCTTTTTATTTATCCTGTTTTCTCACATTTTCTGATTTCCTGCGGTCTTACTCATCCTTTCACTGAACCTGCGGTCAGACCCTTCACGATATATTTCTGTCCCATGCAGTAAATGATCAGCATCGGCAGCATCGCAAGCAGGTAAGCGGTAAAGGCCATCGTATAGTTAAACGAATATTCTGTCTTAAAGTTGTACTGGAACAGCGGCAGGGTCCAGATTTCCTGCGTCCGGTTCAGGATCAGAAGAGGAAGCATAAAGTCATTCCAGATCCATAAGACATCCATGATCAGCAGGGTGGAAATCATCGGCTTTACGAGCGGAAGCACAATTCTTACATACGTCTGAAATACGCTGCAGCCATCGATCTGTGCCGATTCCTCGATTTCATACGGAAGTCCGCGGATGTAGTTGACAAACAGGAATACGCCCTGTGTCAGACTGAACGCTGCATACAGAATGATCAGTCCGCCGTGATTGAGCATGTTCAGCTTCGACATCATCTTTGTCACCGGAAGCAATACAACCTGTGACGGAATAAAGAGTCCCAACAAAAGATAGTAATAGATCGTTTTATAATATTTTTTATTAAAATTCCGTGCGATCGCATAAGAAACGGACGGAACGAGAATCAGAATCAAGGTTATTGAAATCACTGTAATTTTAAGCGAATTCCGCAAAAAAATCCAGTAGTTGCTATTTGCAAAAAGCTCCAGATAATTGTCAAAATTCAATCTGGACGGAAGTGCAAAGAAATTTTTTCCGGCCTCTTCCAGCGTTTTGAAGGAATTGATCAAGACCAGCCAGAGCGGAAACAGAATCAGGATCAGGCCGCATAAAAGAATAATATTGCGCAGTACCAGCCAGACCCGCTCATCTTTACCTGCTTTTTTCATCAGTCTGTACCTCCTTTACTCGTCAGTTTCAGCTGCGTCAGAGAAAACAGCGCCACAATTACAAACAGGACGCAGGCCTCCGCATTCGCCAGTGAGAAACGCATATTTTTAAACGCATCGTTGTAAATCAGGATACCGATCACCTCTGTCGCCCGCACCGGACCGCCACCGGTCAGCGCATACGGGAAATCGAAGGAGGTAAAGCCCTGCTTAATTGTCAGAACCAGATTGACCGTTACTGTCGGCAGCAGATACGGAAGCGTCACATAACGGAACCTCTGAAATGCCGTAGCGCCATCGATCTTTGCAGATTCATACTGCTCATCTGGAATCTGCTGCAGGCCTGCGATAAAAATGACGGTCGGCATTGCAACTGCCTGCCATACCTGCACGAACACGACTGCAGGAAGCGCCGTCTTTCCGGTCATCAAAAGACTGTTCGACAGCCAGCCGATTCCCAGTGCCTTTCCGATCACCGGAAGCACCCGGTAATACAGCTGGTCCCAGATCAGCGCTATTGTCACGCCTCCGATCATCGCCGGCACAAAATAAATGGATTTTGTCAGTGTTTTAAACGCTTTCAGTGAATTCAGCGAAATAGACAGGATCAAAGAAGTGACAATAACTCCGATTACCAACATAATGCTGTAGAGAACCGTTGTCTTAAGTGAATTCCAGAAATAAGGATTTTTAAATAAGGTCTGATAATTCTTCAACCCGATAAAATTAAACTTCTGCGCCATTCCGTCCCAGTCAGTAAAGCTGTAGCGCACACCGTTTATAACAGATACGACGTAAAAAAATGTATACAGTATGACCGGGATCAGCGTAAACAGGAAAAAAGTCAGCCTTCCCGACATTTTTTTTCGATTTGTTCCTTTCATACGTACTCCTTTTCTGATAAAAGCAGGGCTGCACAACAGATACCTCATTGTACAGCCCTATCTCATCTTACTGTGCGCTTGTAACAGCGATTGATGCGTCCATGTTCTTCATAACACCTTCCACATCTTTGTCTGCCCAGAATCCCTGTACAACATTGTAAAGGTCTGTAATTACGTTATTGTTGATCGTGGATGCCATCCAGTCATGTGTCTGTCCTGCATTGATCATCTCAACCATCGGTGCAATTCCCTGGTCATCATTTACAACGCCATTGATACAGGACGGTGCGCCGTCATAATCACAGAAGGTCTGTGCGTTCTCAGTCTCTGCCAGATAAGCAAGGAAACGATATGCAGCTTCCTTCTCTTCGTCGCTGGCCTGTGCAGATACACAGATTGCTGCATCGATACCGGACAGGCACTTTGTATCCTCATACGTATCATTCGGAAGCGGGAAGATACCAATCTTCAGATCTGAATTAATAGACTGAATGGTTCCTTTTGCATAAGAACCGGTAATTGTCATTGCATACTGACCATTTGCAAAGTTTTCATAGCATGCGGTATCAGAAAGTGCCAGTGCATCTTCATTTGCATAGGAAAGCAGTGTGCTCATCTTCTCAAATACATTCTGGAATTCTGCATCTCCCTCGATTGTTGCCTCACCGGCTACTGCCTTTCCGATCGTCTCTACCCCGTTCGGTGCCCATGCAACAGTTGCTGCCTGGAAAAGATGTCCGACACGTGACGGATCCTTGCCATGCATTCCAACCGGTGTGATTCCTGCTTCCTGAAGCTTGTCACATGCTGCAGTAAACTCTTCCCATGTTGTCGGAATCTCAATGCCGTTGTCCTCAAACATCTGTACATTGTAGTAAACGCCAATGTAGTTGCGGCTGTACGGAAGTGCATAATATCCGCCGTCTTCCTGCTTTGTCATCTCCAGAGAAGACTCATTGACATTTTTCAGGAAGTCCTGATCGGAGAGATCCTGTACGTAGCCGTTTGCAACCTTCTGCTTAAACTGTGTCTGTGTCGGATAATCTGAGAAGATCACCGGAATATCGCCGGATGAAATTCTGGAGGTAAGAACGGTGCCGGCATCCGGAACGGTATTCATCTCGATCTCAATATCCGGATTTTCCTCATTGAATTTTTCAATGATTGCCTTATAGCCCTTCTGCGGTCCTTCCTCACCCTTCTGCTGGAAGAACTCGATCTTCAGCGGCTCATCCGCCAGAGCTGTTCCACCGAAGCACAGGGTTGATGTCAATGCCAGTGCGCTGCAAAATACTGCTGCAAATTTCTTTTTCATATGATATATCCTCCTTTTTTAAGATCCTGCAATTCCTGCGGATCTGTTTTTCATTTTTTGTAGTCTTACTTTCACATTTCTCGTGCTTTCAATAATTTCTTTGACAGCCTTGTGCAGGTTTTTCACATACTTTCTTCCGCAGTTTTCTTCCCTGCTTCTTTCGTGATTTTCGCCCTGCTTTTACTTTTCATATTCATGTGCCGCTTCTACTGCCACTTTGATGTAGTCGAGGCTGATATTTTCTCCCTGAATCGTACAATCCGCACCAATCATAATGCCTGTGGTTCCAAATGCATCAAGCACCGCTTTTACCTCTGCCTCGATTGCTTCCTTCGGTCCCTTCAGCACATTTCCTTTGTTGTTCATTCCGCCAAGGATCGCGCTGCTGTACAGCTCACGGCCCTCTTCCAGTGTAAAGTGATTGTCTTTTACCGACCAGTTGATCAGGTCTGCTGGATAATCCTTAAACCAGTCAACGTGTGTCTTAAACTCATATTCCGGCTCTCCGCAGATATGAAGAATGTTGTATTTTTCTTCCATGGACTCTGCCACACCAAGGATCTGAAGGTCAGACGGGCGAACCAGCTTCTCCCACTCCTCTTTTTCAAATCTTCCAAGCTCACCGAACTGTGCAGAATAATAAATTCCATCTGCGCCGGCTTCCAGATATCCTTTTGTCCACTGCTCCAGGCCATCTGCAATAATCTTTACGCCTGCCGCTACTGCCTCCGGTGCCTCTTTGCTGTATTTCATCAGCACATCATCACCAAATGTCATGGATGCTGCCTTGAACGGTCCGAACATTGTCTGGAAAATCAGGACATCATCGCCGGCCTCTTTGCGGATTCCGCGGATAATTTCTGCCATCTTTGCAAATTCTTCTGAATCGGTTCCTTTCACCTGGATTTTGTACCAGTCATCCGCACACGTAATTTCTCCGCTGATCGGATACGGATAATCCTGCATGATCTTAATAATATCCATATCTGTCTTACGGAACAGCTCCATATGCGCATCGATCATCTGCTGCACACTGTAATCTGGTTTATAATGGAACCAGAAGCCTGCCGGTACCTGATCCACCGGCTGCTTTTTCATCACTGCCAATACACGTTCTTTTTTTGTCATTGCTTTGTAGCCTCCCTGTTTTATCTTTCTTTTCTACGGTCTGCATCTTTTTCGTACTGCGTTCCCGTTTCTGCTGTCAGTATAGTAAAAAAAACGTTTGAAAAATAGAAAGAAACTTTGATAAAAATAGAAATTTTCTTAGATTATATTCTATTTTTCCATTTCATTACATGGTATACTTCTGAAAGAATGTGAAAAAAAAAGATTATATTCTGTTAAATCAGCATACTATATGCGGTAATTTATCGGGCACAGGAGGTCGTAATAAAAAATGAAAAAAATACGCCAGCTTTCCTTTCGGGCACAGATTTTTCTGTCATCCATGCTTCTCGTAATCATTCCGACGATTGTCTTAAGTACAGTAAATGCCATGCAACGTGCCGCAAGCATTACCGCTGAATACAACACGTCTGCCGCCGCCACCTTAACTCAGATGAACCAGGCTCTGGATACCCTGATTGAAAATGCAGTCAATGTCGCAGATACGCCGCTGCTAAACGATGACGCAGGACAGGCCATGGTCACCAATTATGAGACAGATTACCTTTCCTACGCGCAGGATTCCACGCTGTTTCGCAATCTGATGCGTCAGACCAACCGGCTCAACAGCACGATCCAGGCCGTCTACTTTCTGAACCGCTACGGCTACTCCTTCGAATACAACCTCAGTACTGCACAGCAGCGCCTTCAGATTGAAGAAAACATCAACCGCTGGGCTGATATTGCCAGAAGTTCAAAAAACCGGACATACTTTGCCCCACTGCAGACCAATCCTTCTACCAGCCGCAACACCCTTCCGATGATCCGCGTCCTGCTTGACGGCTACGATTACCGGGAAACCGGGCTTTGCTACGCAGAAATCGATTTTGGTCCGATCGTGGAAATTCTTTCTTCTTCTCAGGAAACCCAAAATATGCTTCTGATCTACAATGCCGACAACGATCTGACCTGGTCGGTCAACTGCGATACGGATTCCGGCCAGCTTGCAGACGATGGTTCCATGAAGCGGCTGTCTGAACTCAGCGCATCACTTTCGGAAGAAGCTCCTTCCTTCCAGGATACCCTGAAAACCTCCCGCGGGCAGTTCGCTGTAAATGGCTGTATCAATGCGACGACCGGCTGGCGTCTTGTCCAGGTCATCAGCAACGAAAAGGTTACCCACGCCTACCGCGATACGCTTTCCAGCTATTTCGGCATCTTCCTCTCCTGCATTCTGCTCGGACTGCTGCTTGCCATCCTGCTCTCCCGCGCCCTCACAAAGCCGGTTTCCACACTCTGCACGGAGATCGATCTGCTTGATGCCTCAAAGGGCGGTCAGGTGGACATTGCTTCCTGCGGTTCCAATCAGGAGCTGCGGCAGCTGATCCTCAGCTTCAACGGTCTTTCCCGCCGTCTCTCCACCAGTCTGCGTGAAAATTATGAAACCCAGATTGCAGAACAGCAGATGCGCGTTCAGATGCTTCAATTTCAGATCAACCATCATTTTCTGTACAATACCTTAAATGTGATCAAAGCTCTTGCCGGAATCCATGAAATTCCGGAGATTGAAACAATCGCTCTGTGCATGTCTGATCTGATCCGCTACAACCTGGAAAAATTCCCGGTTGCAACGCTTGATGAGGAACTGCAACAGGTACAACGCTACATGACGATCCAGAACATCCGCTTTCCCGGAAAATTCTGCTTCGACATCAATATTCCGCCGGAATTTCTTACGATGAAGCTGCCTGTCTTTCTTTTTCAGCCGCTTGTGGAAAACAGCGTGGAACATGGCTTTGCCAGCCGGGAAGGTGACTGTTACATCAGCATCTCCTGTCAGTTAGAAGGAGAACGACTGCACTTTCTCATCGCAGACAATGGCAGCGGAATTCCGGCAGACAAGCTTGCCAGGCTTCAGAAAGCATGGGAGGCACCCTCCAAAGCCTCCGGCCCTATTCTTTCTGATCCACCTGCCTCAGATGCTCTTACCGATCGGCAAGACAAAAAAACGGCGCCTTCCCATCCATCCCTTCATCAGGAAAACGGACGGAAAAGACACCGTTCCATCGGTATTTTAAATGTCAATCAGAGGCTTCGCAGCTATTATGGCGCGCCATACGGCCTTTCGGTGGAAAGCATGGAGGGCGAGGGTACGATCATCGATATCGTCCTGCCCGCAGCTGCGCTTACCATGGAGCCACAGCTGTTCCGCAATAAATCGGATAATCCCAGCCTTTCCTGACCCGGAGATTTTTATAAATGATTTCCAAAAGATATCATCACAATTTATCATCTAAATAAGGGCGGTATGTCAGGCTGCGTCAACTCACTTCAGATTTTCCAGCAGCGATGTACCAATCGTTCCTTCCGGCATTGCCACACCAAAGTTGTCTGCGATCGTCGCACCGATCACTGCAAAGGTATCTGATTCGCCAAGGCTTCCGCTGCCCTTCATGGACGGCGAGTAAGCCAGGAACGGCACCTTCTCACGGGTGTGATCCGTACCGGTATGGGTTGGGTCGTTTCCGTGGTCGGCTGTGATGATCAGCAGGTCGTCATCGCGCAGCAGCGGAAGCAGTTCTCCAAGCTTCACATCGAACTTCTCGATCTCATGTGCATAGCCCTCTACGTTGCGGCGATGACCCCACAGTGCGTCAAAATCCACAAGGTTTGTAAAGCAAAGACCGGTAAAATCACGCTTTGCGATCTCGATTGTCTGCTCCATTCCGTGTACGGAGCTTTTTGATTTATTTGACTCCGTCAGTCCCTCCCCGTCAAAAATGTCAAAGATCTTGCCGACAGAAATCACCTCAAGTCCGGCATCCTTCAATGCATTCAACGCGGTCCTCCCGTACGGCTTCAGCGCATAGTCATGACGGTTGCTCGTGCGGACAAACTCTCCTTTTTTCTTTCCGACATACGGTCTTGCAATGACACGGCCGACCTTCCACTCGTCGCGCATCGTCAGTTCCCTTGCGATCTCGCAGCAGCGATACAGTTCCTGCAGTCCGAAGGTCTCCTCATTGCCGCAGATCTGAAGTACGGAATCAGCCGAAGTATACACGATCATGTGGCCGGTTGCGATCTCTTCCTCTGCCAGCTCGTCAAGGATCTCCGTTCCGCTCGCGCTCTTGTTTCCGATAACCTTGTGACCTGTACGCTTCTCCAGCTCCTCGATCAGCTCCTTCGGAAATCCATGCTCCGTAAAGGTCTGGAACGGCTTCGTGATATGCAGTCCCATCATCTCCCAGTGGCCGGTCATCGTATCCTTTCCGGTACTCGCTTCCTTCAGCGTCATATAATATCCCATCGGATGCTCCGCCGGAGCCACCTGCTTTAACGGATGCAGGTTTGCCATTCCGATCTTCTGAAGATTCGGCATCGTCAGTGTCTCCATCCGGTCGGAAATGTGTCCCAGTGTATCGGTTCCGGCATCGCCATAGGAAGCCGCATCCGGCATTGCACCGATTCCGAGAGAGTCCATGACGATTGTAAAAATTCTCTTATATTTTTTCATCTAAATTCATCCTTTCTGTTCATCGTTTCGAATCTGACTGCCCGTTCTGTTATGCAGCCGTTTTGCAGCCAGATTCCGGTCTTTTAAAAGTCTTTTGCTCCTGCATTATCGTTCGCATTCTCTGCGAACCGGAGCATTTCCGCCTCTATCATACACCAGTTAGAAAATACTGACAACCGCTTTTTCTTTCCTGCCTGTCACTTCGCCGCCCGCTTCGCAAACTCCGTGTTCACAAGCGCTTCATACGGCACACGCTCCTCCAGTTCGCCCGCCTCCTGCAGAATATCCTGCAGCAGCTCAAAGCTTCCCTGCTCAAAGACCAAATCCTCTTTCCACGTATTCTGCTCATAATACCGCGTCACGATCGCCGTGATTGTCTTTAAATCTGTCTCCTTAAACTGCGGTCTTATCACCTCCGCAATCTCCTCCGGCGTATGCGCATTCACGTAATCCATTCCCTTTTGCAGTGCATTCACAAATCCCTGGATTACCTCCGGATGTGCCTCCAGATATCCCATTTTTGCACAGTACGCCGTGTACGGCACATACCCGGAATCCGTTCCGAGTGATGCCACGACGTATCCCACACCCTCCTGCTCCAGAATCGTCGCACTCGGCTCAAACTCGACCGTATACGTACCCTTTCCGCTCGAAAAAGCTGCCGCTGTCGAACCAAAATCAATACTCTGATCAATTTTCACCTCGGATGGATCGATACCGTTTTGGCGGAGGATATATTCAAATACCATTTCCGGCATACCGCCTGTCGTCACTAATACCATGTAAATAATCATCTGATAGCTGTTTCGCAGTGGTTTCTGCTGATACATCCGGCAGATAGTCTTTGGTAAGTTGCGTGATTTCTTCTTTTGACTTTACAATATTGTATGGCTTCAACGGATTATCTGTGGTTTCCAGAATCCCAAGTCCCTTCATCAGCTCAATATATGGAAGTATGCTCTGCTTTGTTTTCTTGAATCCCAAATCAGTAATATGCTCTGACAGATATTTTGCAGAAGTAAACCCACGTTCATCCTCAGCAATCAGTTTCATCACAATCGCAATAATGGTATTTTCTCTGCGGTTCATTTCATCGGCAGGACTGTAACTGATCAGATTGGATAAGCCGTATTTCAATGTGATTTCCGGCATCCCATCTTCGTTCACCACGATTTTTTCAATCAGCAGCTCAATATCTCTTCGATCAAGAGTTTCTCCTGCAATGATTTTGTCTACCACCTCAAGGGCATTTTTCAGTTTATCCTTTACATCAGGAGTCTCTATGGCAGTTTCATTCAGTTCTTTTATCTGCATTTCCAGACCATGAATCTGAGCAAATAAGTCTTTCTGCATAGAATCGTAAGTTTCATTGATTAAATCTTCATTTCCTGCAGCGACCGCCAGATCTTTTACTTTCTGTGTAAGCAGAACTTTCAGTTGACTTTTTCGCTCATTGATGGCTGTGTGCAGTTCCTGCCGTTTTTCCTCTATTGTTTTCTTTTCTGCTTCAAAATCCTTTAAATCATAGGTGGAAATAACTTCACAGAGAGCATTTCGGCACATTTTGATATAGGTCAGAACATCTTCCATCAGGTCATCTTCTTCAATTAAATGTGCCTTGGAACAATAACGCCTGCCCTTGGTATTATAAGTAGTGCAGATGTAATATTTCCGTTCCCGACTGGAAGTCTGGCGTTTAATAGGTGTAAGACGGCTGCCACAGTCCTTACAGAACAGACAACTGCCAAAAGGATTCGGAATCTCTGAACCTAACCATTGTCCCCTGCTTCCCCGATAATTGGTACGGTTACGTTTTTCTTTTAATTCCTGTACCAGAGCAAAGGTAGCCTTATAAATAATTGCCGGGTGATGATTCTCAAAAATACATTGTTCTTCTTTTGGCACACGTTTATCTTTTCCATGAACCGTATTTCTTGCACGTTTTTTCAGACGAAAGGTACCAATGTAAAAATCATTATCCAGGATCTCTTTTACCATAGCATCAGACCATTTAGAAGCTACCTGCCTTTTGGATAATCTGCCTTCTTCTATTTCACGTTCACGCTGTATCATAGATGGAGTAGGTGCCCCCTGTTCGGTCAGATAGGTGGCAATCTTGCGATAACCAGAACCGGAAAGATATAAGTCATAAATTTGTTTAATATATTCTGCTTCTTTTGGTACGATTTCCAGAACAGTCTTATCTTGTTCATTGCGACGATAGCCAAACGGTGGTCTGGTAATCAGTGTTCCCTCTTTTTGTCTGGCTCCTATGGCACGTTTGATTTTCTTACTGGTATCTTTTACATATCGCTCATTAAACCATGTTTTAATACCAATGGTATCGTCACTGGAATCCATAGAATCATAATTATCGTCAATCACCACCAGATGCTTTCCACGTTCCTGAAATTCATCCAGAAGCAGCAGAACCTTTGCATTATGTCTGCCAAGGCGTGAAAAGTCTTTGACATATACAGTATCAATATCTTTATCCAGATCAACCATCATTTGCTGAAAGCCCGGTCTGTCAAAAATATAGCCGGAAATGCCATCATCTTCATACCAGCGGTCAATAACCACACCATGATCTGCTGCATACTGGTTGATAATCAGCTTCTGATTTTCTATGGAAACATAATTCCTTTTATCATCGTCTCTGGAGAGACGGACATATCCTGCATTCATATATATACCTTTCTTAAAATGTAAATATAACTATTATGTTCTATGTAATTATACGATATATCAAAAGCAAGAAAATGTATACGGAAAAATTTTACGATTCGTTAAAAACAGATAGTGTCAAATATTTCGGTTGATTGCGGAAGGAGACAGAATTTGATATAATTTTAAAAATAGCAATTTAACAAATCAAAAGAAGGTATAAACAATGAGAAAGTCTTAAAAGACAACTTTCAGTTTTATTGATTAGAATAAAAAGTAGATTGGAGAATTATGAGAGAAGAAGAATTATGGAAAGCATATTGCGAGAAAGAGAATATAGATATTGATACACCTTATGAAGCGTGGGAATTTGGAGATACGCCTGATAAGCTGGCAGACCTTGTATTAAGGGGAATTAAGACAGCAACTGCATCTGGATATGATTTGTATTTTATTGAAGGAGAAGAGGAGCCATTACCACAACCAGGTGATTATAGTGTTATTTTAAACTCAAAGGATGAGGCAGTTTGTATTATTCAAACCACTAGGACTTCAGTGGTTCCATTTGATGAAGTATCAGAAGCGCATGCCTACAAGGAAGGTGAAGGAGACAGAAGTCTTGCATACTGGCGAGCAATCCATGAAGAATTCTTTACAGAAGAATTTGAAGAAACAGAAATTGAATTCAATGGACAAACAAGAATTCTTTGTGAGGAGTTTAAAGTAGTTTACAAGGCAATTGATGTAAATTAGATTTTTAATCCCAGTGATTTTTAACCAGTGCTTTAATACCATCATGAATATTAGTGCTTGAATCTCCATCCAGGAATGTGACAACTCGAAAGCCAATATTTGCATATTTCTTACGTTCCGCTTCAAATTCTTCCTGTGAAGGAAAATCGTTACGCCAAAGATAATACGTTGGTTTCCGCAAGGTTGTCATATCCTTTTTCTTAAATTTTCTATATCTATCATATAAAAAGTGGACAGTTTTCGTGTCTGTCCACTTTAAAATAATTTTACCGTTCACGATTTGAACGGTTTAATTGTCCACGTTTTGCAATTAAACATAAAATATAAATCATATCACATACTATTATAGAGATAATTTCTGATTGACTTTCTTAGTTATATCAGTTATATTATCTTTAGTGATCAGATTGCAGAAACTTGAGAAGCCTGCGATCGGGGGAGGGTGCCGAGGCCCCTCTCCTTTTTTATCTGAAATATTTTTCAGCGAAGTACATATAAGACTTGCAAAAGGGAGGTATGACAATGAAGATTGAACTTGTACAAGTTCAAAAAATGTTAGAATGGCTAAAAACTAAACTATATTTAGATACTATTGCACAAAATGCCCGCTCCAGAGCTGTAAAGAGAGGACAGGTATATCGTTGCAATTTCGGCTGTGGAATTGGAAGCGAAATGCAAAAAGAGAGACCAGCTGTTATTATTCAAAATGATGTTGCTAACTCCCGTTCTGGTAACACTATTGTAATTCCAATTACTCATGATACCAGCATTTTACCCTGTGTAGCAAATATTACCCCTCAGACAGATGCATCAGGTAATATTATTCTTGATGGTCAAGCAAACACATCCAATATGATGTGTGTCAGCAAAGCAAGATTAGGTGATCTTGTAGGCTCTTTACCAAAAACAGATATGAAAAAAATTGACGAAGCAATTGCTAAAACAGTCGGCCTTATGGGATATTACTCCGATCTAAATAAACGATTGGATGATAAATTGCAATATATTTCAAAAATAAAAGAAGAACGTAATAAGGCACAGGACGAACTTGCTGAACTAAGGAAAATTCTTGAATTGCCAGATGATATTTCTTTGACAGAACACATTACAAAGATAAAAATAAATATTGACAAGGAGTAATTGAACCAGTATTATAATAAGTACAAAGAAGTCTTTTTCCGGAGTGAGAAAGATATTATTACTTATTCAAAGGAAAGGGGCTCTGGACGAGTTCCTTTTTACATTTCATAAAACTTGATTTTAAAACATATACTATGAATACAAAGTAGCTCTGGATAGGATATTCGGAGTTGTAAAATGGCGGAAATATCATTGCTGGTATTTCCGCCACTTCTTTTATAGATTCTTCGCACTATTCAATCCATCCCCCCAATTACACAAAATCACAATTGTCTCATAATTTACATTGATGTATGTACGCCACCTTTCCGCCCGCCAAGTACTTCTTCCCCTGCCAGATCTGTCCATTCAAAGTCGGGCATTTCTTCTCTTGCCACGAGAAAATTTCCGGCACGCTGTGTCAGCTGTGCAAAATTGACCGGTGCATCTGCCGCGCCGCCGCTATACGTATAAATCGATGCCTCTGATCCCATAAATCCAATTTCTGCTTCACCGGAGAGCAGCGCTGTCATGACCTTGTCAGCGCCAAAGCCTGTGACAAGCGTCAGGTCAATGCCCTCCTCTTCAAAATAGCCATTTTCAATTGCCACATACTGCGGCGCATAAAAGATGGAATGCGCCACTTCATTTAACGTAACCTCCGTGAGTACTTTTATCTCCTCTTTTTCGCTTTCCTTCCCGCTCTCTTTTACCGTTTCCTTCGCCGTCTCTTCTGCAAACGCAGCGGTCGGCAGTGCCATCACACCAAGCAATCCGGCTGCCGCCAGAGAAATCCAGATTTTCTTTTTCATACAACTGCTCCTTTCCAGGCATCTGCTGTTAAAGTATGCCCAAAAGGGAAAATCGTTCCTGCCTGATACTCCTGCCCTGCTTATTGCTCCTCGCAATTGAAGCAGGGGACTTGCTTGACTCGGTTAATTTTTTTTGAACTTATATTTTCCTTTTCCATGGCCACGCACTGGCTCGATTATATCTGCCTGCACTAACTTTGCGAGAAGCTTTGATACGCCTGATCCTTTCCGTTCAAGAAGCTCCATCACTGCACTTCGGCCAAACACTTCCTCAAAACCAAACTTCTCAAAAAACCGCCCAATATGAAGCGTCATTCTTGCAGAAAAATCACCTGATTTCTCAGAAAGCAGACTTGCAATGTCCACTTTCGTTGCCTTCAAACGTCTGCTTATTTTTTTCATTCAAAAGCAGATTTCTGAGGAATACTTCGAGATATTCTGTTGTCTCATGAATACCCATTTTCAGGTTCGTGTAATTTGCACGGACAAGTGCATTTCTGAAATACCACGCATTTTCCGCAAAAATATCATTGATTACAGGATTCTTTTATATTTTATATATTCCTTAAATGGGGCTTTTTCCATATCCGCTACCTCATCTCATATCTTTAAGATCGAGCAGGAGGCGGCTTTTGCCGCCGATCTCCTCAATATCTGTATCACATACAACAATACCTGAATCGCTATTTTCCTTCTTTGCTTTTATAATAGGGAACTGTTCGGAAGCAGCTTCCCCTGGCCTTACAGGAGGCGTGCTTCTCTCCGTGAAAGAACGATATGCTCCAGGATTACAGCCGAACTGCTTTCGGAAGGCTGCCGCAAACCGGCTTGCACTGCTGAAGCCTGTCATATCTGCGATCTGGGTCATGGAATATTGTCCGCTTTGCACCAGCGCAAAGCTTTTTCCCACACGATATTCCTCGAGATATCCGGTCACAGTTTTTCCCGTCAGCTTATGAAACAGCCGACAACAGACTTCTCTGGAAAGATGAACCTGATCTGCGAGTTCCTGCAGCGTCACTACGGAGTCAAAATGGGTGTTTAAATAATCCAGCATTTGTTCCAGACGATCCAGTTCCAGTTGATTGGCCGGAACATATTCTGAAAATTTCTCCCGGTTTGCTTCAAAAATAATACTGCATATGTCACAAAGCAATCCTTTGATTTTCAGTTCATAGCAGTAGCTGCCCCGGTCAAAGATTTCTTCCACCAGATCAAGCTTTTGCAGGACATCCCGCTCCCACACCGTTCCGGTTCCAAAACGGATGCACGGTACCGCAGAATTCTGCAGGAACGGACGAAAGCACTTTCGTTCCACATCACTCCCGAATTCTCCGTATAAAAAATCCGGGCGTACCAGCACGGTACTGTAACGAACCTGCTGCCGACCAGCCGGATAGCAGCTGTGCGGAACATTCTGATTGAGCAAAAGTCCCTCGCCCGGACTGATTTCGTAGCGTTTCCGGCCAACCTGATAAACTGCAGTTCCTTTCCTCGGCAAACTGAACTCCAGTTCTCCATGCCAGTGAACCGGCACGCGCTTTCCTTCAAAGTCCCACAGGTCATCATGGCTGACTGTCATCGGAAACTGTTCACTGCCATGCATGGAAAGCTCACGTTTTGTATCATCTGTCAGAATTTTTCGCATTTTATCCTTCTCCATCACTGCTGTTTGCGATTTCTATTATCTTCTGATTATAACTTTTGTTCCGTTTTTTCGCAATAAGGAGGTTTTTTTAATGTCACGCTCAAAAGAAATGGATCTCACGGTCGGTAATCCCTTCCGATCACTGCTCAAATTTGCGATTCCTGTGATCCTCGGAAATCTGTTTCAGCTCTTTTATACTCTGGCAGACTCCGTTATCGTCGGCAAAACACTCGGTGCAGACTCGCTTGCTGCAGTCGGTTCCACCAGCATTATCATTTATTTTGTGTTCTGCTTTATCAACGGATTCACCGGCGGCTTCGGCATCTGCCTCGGGCAGCGCTGCGGTGCAAAGGATGAAAAGGGCATGCGCAAAAGTGTCGCAGTTTCCACGATTCTAAGCATTGCATTTACCGTCGTGCTGACTCTGCTCTGCTGCCTGTTTGCCCACGAAATCCTGTATCTGATGCAGATCCCGTCTGACATCTCAGGCGAGGCCTACGACTACATGTTTGTCGTTCTCCTCGGCACCGGAGCGACGGTCTTCTACAACATGATCTCAAACATGCTCCGCGCCCTCGGTGATAGCAAAACACCACTCTATTTTCTGGTGTTTTCCTCAATCCTGAATATCTTTCTCGATCTGTTTTTTATTCTGGTATTCCATATGGGCGTTGCCGGAGCGGCCTGGGCTACGATCCTCTCGCAGTTCCTCTCAGCGCTGCTTTCCCTGCTCGTTGGCCTGAAAAATTTTCAGGTGCTGCATCTGCGCCGCGAAGACTTCCGCGATCTGAATGCGAGCATCCGCCTGCACTTAAAAACCGGCTTCCCGATGGGCTTTCAGATGTCCGTCATGTGCATCGGCCAGCTTGCAATGCAGGCCGTCGTCAATTCGCTCGGCACCGCGGCCGTTGCCGGATACACGGCTGCTTCCAAGGCAGACCAGTTCTCGGTACTCGTCAACAATGCGATGATGACCGCAATTTCAAATTACGTTGCCCAGAATTTCGGCGCCGGCAAAACGGAGCGCATCCGCATGGGCGTGCGTGCCTGCCTGATCCAGACGGAGGCCTTCAACATTTTGATGTGCGCCGGAATTCTGCTGCTGCGCCACCCGATCGTGCGGATGTTCCTCTCCGACCCGACACCGGAAATTTATCATTATTCCGATGTCTACCTTACAATTGTCGCACCGTTTTACCTTCTGCTCGGACTGCTCGCCGTCTACCGTACCTCCATCCAGAGCATGCAAAACGGCCGTGCGCCCTTCCTCGCCTGCATGATCGAGCTCGTCATGCGGCTTGCCGCCACCGTCTGGCTGTCCTCGTTCATCGGCTATACCGCCGTATGCATTGCCAGCCCGCTCGCATGGTTCGGGGCGTGCGCGCTGCTGATTCCATGCTATTATAAGATGATGGGCTTCCGCCAGCACCCGGCGCAAACGGTATAAATTTCCTTTTTCCCCGTACATAAAATATGGCTGATCCGGAATGGCACTCCGAATCAGCCGTGTTTTTTATCTCTACCAGCTTTTCTCGTCTATTTCTTTTGATTTTGCTGCCTTTTTCATAATCTTTTCTATTTTGACTCCTGGCAAAGTTTCATTTTCAATCTTTACTTCCACTCATCATATACATACTTCCCACAAAGTACATACGCCAGTTCGGCAGAATTTTTATGTATATTTGAAACTGGAATCTTTGCAACCTTTTTATTATTTTCATAGACGGCTATTTCTTCAACGACGCCGTTTTTATAGACCAAATCCGCCTTGCAGCAATTCATATCGTATTTTCTTCGCATTCCCCATTGTCCCACTGTGAGTATTTTCCGCTTTTTGTCATATACCGCTATACGCATTTCAAGTAAAAGCCAAAAGCAAAACAACACATCACAAATTATAATCAAGATGGCATCCATATTTCCCTGCGCTATCAATGCCGGCAACGGTATCGCACACACAATCCATAAAATCGCTGTAAAAAGCGGTGTATATCCCACCTTAATGCTTGGCTTTTCTTCCTCTGTGACATGCTCCCACCACTTAAATCTCCGATTTTGAAGTAGGGGCTTCCTGTTCAATAGCTCCAGCGAGCCAGGTTTCACAGGCTATCCCCGCGTGCCCCGCGGTTTTTCTGCCCGGTTACGGGCTTATTCCATTCT
>ERZ827108.1143-NODE-1143-length-37684-cov-4.954503_pt1 | contig 37684 bp, 30 predicted proteins | sample MGYA00519921_ERZ827108 | MGnify/ENA primary metagenome ERZ827108 (study PRJEB31778, sample SAMEA3449258) | human gut metagenome | biome: human gut; feature: human-associated habitat; material: faeces | place: United Kingdom | collected 2010/2012 ...
GGGAACCCTCCCTATTTGTCACCCGCGGATGTAAACAACGTCTTGGCACTTAACACCTAGCGCATTCCTTTGAATGAAAAAATGGGCGTCGGATCGAATCCGGCGCCCATTGCATAAGCCTTAAAAGTCGGCTTATAGGATAAAAACGTGTCTCGAGGAAACGCATGCCTCATCCCACTCATCAAGCCAGAACGGGAAGGGCCCTTGCGGTGGAGCACTTCACAGCGAAACGCCTAACCCACCATCAGAATCGATGCTGCGACAAAGACGGCGGTAAGCACAACGACTCCGCCAAAAATCGCCCATGCTGCAGGGCGGGCGCAATTAATGGTCCAGCCCACGCCGAATCGCTCGGGCACGAACAGGCTTGCATCTTCAGGCGCCCAGTAAAAAATGCCCAACTTCCAATGATCGTCATCGTCGACAAGCATGGCATCGCTCGTTTGCATTCTAAGGAATACACGCGATCCGCATTGCCCATACACCACGCTTACCGCAATAGACGCAACCACCATCGGAATGCACGCGACAAGCGTCGCGATTACCGCAGCGCCGATTCCGATAACGCCTACGATATACAACTCGAAAGCAATTCCCATGGCCATAGTCAACAACACTCCGCCGCCTACCAGCACAAATGAATTCGCCCGAACAAACATGCCGTAAGCCCAAGCAGAAGAAGCGGGCGCACCAGGCTCTTTCCAAGCCTTCGATGCAAGCATCTGCCAATGGCAAAACGTCAAAATAATGGCAAGAAACGCCTCAAGCAGCACGGGAAACAGCGCAACGCCCACGCTTTTTTGAGCCCACCCGTCAACCGCTCCATCAAAGCCTATATGCATTGGCACTAATTCGGGCATGGAGGAATACCCGACAACGGCAATTGCCACCGTAACGGCAATCACGGGAATATAGAGCAAATTCCATTTCAGCGACAACCCCCGCGGAAAGCCTTCAGGCTCTGCTCCAAGGGAAGCGACAGATTGCTGCGATTGCGCAACCCAGCCGCGCTCTTTCTTATACGAAACCATGCGGCGACGGTAGAAAAGCATGAGGCCATACGACGCAAACATGAGCGCGAAGGTGCCGCCAATAAGCAAAACGAAAAGGACCAAAGGGCGCTGAGCATACGCCGCCATTACGCATGCGAGTGTTAGCGCCACCGTAACCGTAAGCATTATGACGGCATATTTCCGTTTGAGGCCCTTTACATATGCGTCATCCTGAGCGACAGAGGGAACCGTTACCGCAAACACTTCGGTGCGACGTTGAAGATAGGGGACTATGGCAGCCAGTATTCCGCAAAGAGGAATCGTCATGCATACCGCACACATAATAATTGTCGTCGTAGTCATTGCTGCCCCCTAATCGCCACAAGAAGAATGGGTCTTCGCCCTGGCGTCTTTTGCCCCGGCGCTTTTTGCCCCATATGCGCATTTCGCTTGAGCCGCAGCGCGTTCGAGAAATCCATCGAGCGTGCCGCCCCGGGCGCGCCAGGCCGTGGCCAAGTCGCGCAACACATCGTCCATTTGGCTATCCGCAGCTTCATTCGACGAGTTCGCGCCCTGTGCCCCCGCTATGAAAGCGCCTGCACGACCCCTAACCACGATGTAGCCTTCGTCGCGCAACACGGCATATGCCTTATTGACCGTGTGCAGGTTAATACCCAAATCGCTTGCCAAGCGTCGCACGCTTGGCAATGCATCGCCCGCCGTTAGGTCGCCTCGTGCGATGCCGGCAATTATTTGCGAGCGGATCTGCATATACAGCGGCTCATCAACCATGTCGTTAACAACAATGTACATATCAATGTCCCTTCTTGTTATACCTGTACTATAACAGATATAACAAGAAGGGACAAATACTGTCGTTTCTTCAAGCAAAGCAAAACAAAAGGAACGGCCCCTTACGGGACCGTTCCTTTTTTCCACCACACGACGGAGGCTCAACCCCGCGTGGAGGAATCGTATCCTTGGTTATCGCCAGGCAAAGAGCCGGAGAAACCTCGCTAGAGTATGCACATTGCGACTGTGACAATCACCAAGCAGATGACCGCCAATATCGCGAGCAGTTTTCCTACCCACTTAAGCCACGTGCCATACTGCACATGAGCAACTGCCAAGCCACCCATAATCGCGCCGCAGGTAGGAGTGAACAGGTTCACGAAGCCATTTGCGGAGCTGAAGATCATGACCATGGTCTCGACCGAGAAACCGAGGTTCGCAGCCAAGGGGCCCATGATGGGCATGGACACGGTTGCCATGCCGGAGCTCGACGGAATCAAGAACGAAAGCACAACGTAGAGCAGCCACGATGCCGGCGCGAAGATGAACGCGGAGACACCCTGCAAAGCGTTGGAAGCATTCAACAGAATCCAGTCGGACATACCGGTTTCAGCCATCAGGATGGAGATACCACGAGCGAGAGCGATGATCATAACAACGCTCATCATGTCTGCGGTACCGTCGATAAACGCCTTCACCGTTTCAGCCTCGGTAAGACCGCCAACCACGGCGATAATGAGGGCCAGGATGAAGAACCAGCACGCAGCCTCAACGAAGTACCATTCACCAAGCGGAAGGCCGGTGATAACGGCAGACCAACCGAGGAAGATTTCAACACCGAAGTCTTCCCAAGGAATGAAGCTGATGACCATCACGATAAATGCGATGGCGAACACGATCAGGGCACCCTTCTGACGACCGGTAAGCTTGACGTCTTCGAGAGCGTTGTCCTTGCCGAAGTTCTCTTTCTCAGCTTCCTGCTCCTGCAGAGACAGAATCGTCGAACCCCTGTCCTTCTTCACCTTGGCGGCATACTTCATGACGTAGATGATGGACACAGCCGTGGTGGAAATCCAGAGGATGGCGCCCAGAGCGATGATAATGCCCTGGTTCACCTGAATGCCAGCGTCAACGAGCGAAGATACCGCAGCGCCAACGGCGAACGGGTTAACCGTAGAGCCCAAAACACCGCAGCCAGCACCCAACAGAACAACTGCCGAGCCAACCATCGCATCGAAGCCGGCAGCATACATGGTTGCTGCAAGCAGAACGTAGAACGGCACGGTTTCTTCGCACATGCCGTAGGTGGTACCACCAATGGAGAACAGAATCATAAGAATGGGAATGAGAACGAGCTCATTGCCCTTGAGCTTCTTCACGAGCACGGCAATGCCGTTGTCGAGAGCGCCCGTCTTGGTCATAACGCCCAAGAAGCCGCCCAGAATCATAACGAAGAAGCAGACCTCAAGTGCGCCGCCCGGGAAGGTGTCGGGGTTCGCAGCACCTTCAACAATATCGGTAGGAGCACCAGTGAAGCCATAAATCGGAGATGTCAAAATGTTTGACAGAGATGCAGCCGTAACAGTACCGCCCGTGGCTGCCGCGGCAATCCACGAAATAACGGCCAGAACGACCAAAAGGATGAGCAAAATACTAAAGGAGCTAATGGGTTCCTTTTTTTTCTTAGTCTTCTCAGCCATGGGAGTCCCCTTTCCTGGGAGAGCACCCGCGCAACCCTTTCGGTTTCCCCTGCGCGAATGCTCCCTCCCCCGAGCGACCAGCCCGGAGGAGGGGGATTGATCGGCTTAGGCGGTAATGGTAGTACCGGTCAAGCCATTAATTGCATCTTTGGCCTTGTCCAAAGACGTGATGAGGGCTTTACCCTGCGGGTATTCCCCGACATACTCAAGGCATGCCTCAACCTTCGGCAACATGGAGCCCGGCGCAAACTGGCCCTGCTCGATGTATTCCTGAGCCTTGGCGGTATCCATCGTGTCGATATCGGCCTGCTCGGGAGTGTTGAAGTTGATGGCGACCTTCTCGACAGCGGTGAGAATCACCAGCATGTCGGCCTTGAAGGTGGCAGCCATCATGGCAGCGGAGCGGTCCTTGTCGATAACGGCAGGAACGCCTTCGTAAGTATCGTTGCGCTCGAACACCGGCACGCCGCCGCCGCCCGTGCAAACAACGATGTAGCCGTCGTCGAAGAGGTCCTGAATTGCGTCGCTCTCAACGATGCGGCGGGGCTTCGGAGAAGCAACCACCTGACGCCAACCACGGCCGGCATCTTCCTTGAAAGTGTAGCCGGTCTCGGCAGCCTTGGCCTTGGCCTCTTCCTCGGTCAGGAAGGCGCCAACAGGCTTGGTGGGATTCTGGAAAGCCGGATCGTCGGGATACACAACGGTCTGCGTAACCACGTTAGCGGTGGAACGCATGATGCCGCGACGACGAAGCTCGTTCAAAATAGCCTGCGAGAGCTGGTAGCCAATGTAACCCTGGCTCATAGCGCCAGCCTCGGGGAAGGGCATTTCAGGCGTTTTTTCGTCATGCTGAGATGCGAAAGCAAACGCGTTGTTGATCATGCCGACCTGAGGGCCGTTACCGTGAGTGACGATGACATTGTTGCCTTCAGCAACCATGTCAACGATGCAGGCTGCAGTGTGCTTTACGAGCTCAAGCTGCTCTTGGGGCGTATTGCCCAGGGCATTGCCGCCCAGCGCGATGACAATACGCTTTCCATCTGACTTAATGTAAGGCATTGCGAATCTCCTGCTGCTACTTCAGGGTGGCGTACATGACAGCCTTGATGGTGTGCATACGGTTCTCAGCCTCGTCGAAGACCTTGGACTGCTTCGACTCGAAGACCTCGTCGGTAACTTCCATCTCGGTGATGCCGAACTGCTCGGCCTTCTGAGCACCAATCGTGGTGTTGGTGTCGTGGAAAGCAGGCAGGCAGTGCAGGAAGATGGCTTCCGGCTTGGCGAGAGCCATGAGCTCAGCGGTCACGCGATAAGGCTCGAGCTCCTTGATGCGCTCAGCCCAAACCTCGTCGGGCTCGCCCATGGAGACCCAAACGTCGGTGTAGATAACGTCGGCGTTGGTGCAGGCTTCCTTGGGATCGTCGGTGAGGAGGATGGTGCAACCGTTCTCAGCAGCGATCGGCTTGCAAGCCTCGACCACGTCGTCGCCAGGCATGCAGTGCTTCGGGCCACAAGCCACGAAGTTCATGCCGAGCTTGGAGCACACGACCATCAGGGAGCGAGCAACGTTGTTCTTGCAGTCGCCCATGAAGACGAGGGTGCGGCCCTTGATGTCGTAGTTGAAGTTCTCCTGGACGGTGAGGATGTCGGCGAGCATCTGGGTGGGATGCCACTCAGTGGTCAGGCCGTTCCATACGGGCACGCCAGCGTTGGCGGCCAAATCTTCAACGTCAGTCTGGGCAAAGCCGCGGAACTCGATGCCGTCATACATGCGGCCGAGAACGCGAGCGGTGTCCTCAATGGACTCCTTCTTGCCCATCTGAGAGCTGTTGGGATCAAGATAGGTGACGCCCATGCCCAAATCCATTGCGCCAACTTCGAATGCGCAACGGGTACGGGTGGAGGTCTTCTGGAAGAGCAGAACGATGTTCTTGCCCTCGAGGTAACGATGCGGAACGCCCGCGCGCTTCATATCTTTGAAGTTCTTGGAGAGCTTCAGCAGGTATTCGATCTCCTCGGTGGAGAAGTCGAGCAGACGGAGGAACGGACGACCAGAAAGATTAACACCCATTTTGATTCCTTTCTTGGGTTGAAGGGAGAAATCCCTTCCTTGAGCCTCATGCAGGCCCTGCGACACTCGTATCGCAGGGCCTGCTCTTAAGCAGCTAAGCCGCTTAATGACAGAGTTTGATGCGCGCTAGAAACTAGAGATCTTCGCGCTGGAACGGCATGCTCATGCAACGCGGGCCGCCACGACCACGGGACAGCTCTGCCGAAGGAACAACCAGCAGGTTGAGGCCTTCCTTGTAGAGCACCTCGTTGGTGACGTTGTTGCGCTGATACACGCAAATGGTGCCAGGCTCGACGCACAGGGTGTTCGAACCGTCGTTCCACTGCTCGCGGGCTGCCGCAATGGGATCGCCGCCGCCGCAGGGGATGAGCTTGATGCCGTCGACGCCGGTGGCGTACTCGAGAATCTTCTCAAGGGAGTCAGTATGCTCCTTGATGTCGACTTCGCCCTCAGATGCGCCCTTGGTCATCTCGTAGACACGCAGGGTGCCCATGATGGCCGGGTGAATGGTGAACTTGTCGACGTCGATCTGCGTGAAGACCGTGTCGAGGTGCATGAATGCACGGCTCGCCGGAATGTCGAACGCGAAAATCTTCTCAATCTCGCAGCCCTCGGTCTTCCAGAAGATGTTCTGGGCCATGAGGTCGATAGCCGCAGCCTGGGTACGCTGGGAGATGCCAACAGCCAGAGCGGTGCGAGTGAGGTTGAGCACGTCGCCGCCCTCGGTGTGGAACGGAGCGTCGCGGCGGAACCACAACGGGGTGCCCTTGTAATCGGGATGGTACTTGAAGATGTACTTGCCGTAGAGCGTCTCACGATTACGGGTGACGGAGTACATGCGGTTCAAGTTCACGCCGTTGCCCACGCACGCGAACGGGTCGCGGGTGAAGTACAGGTTCGGCATGGGGTCGATGATCAGGTCGCTCTGCTTATCGCTGTGATCGCTGACCAGATCGTCGAGGGTGGCGGACGATGCGAGCGGCATGTCGATTTCGCTCTTGGCAACGCCAGCCATCGTCTTCTTCACGAATTCCAGGTCGTCCGTGAAGGTGTTCAGATACTCGCGAACGATCGCGGGCATCTTCTGGCCATGAATGCCAGCCTCGGCCAAGTACTGGTCGAGGAACTCGTCACGAGCACCGGGGTTCGCTGCGAAAGCTTCTGCGACGAGCTTCTCGAGATACAGAACCTCGACGCCCTGCTCGCGAAGAATCTCAGCAAAGCGGTCATGCTCTTGCTGGGCGACTTCCAGGTACGGAACGTCGTCAAAGAGCAGCCGCTCAAGCTCATCGGGCGGAAGATTGAGCAGCTCGTCGCCGGGGCGATGCAGACACACCTTCTTCAGCTTACCGATTTCGCTCGTTACATGAATACCATTCATACGAGCCTCCTTTTTCCTCTCTCTTGTCGGTCTTCCCAAAGCCGACATCTGCATAATGACACCCAAAATTGGAAAGCGCAAGGACTTTTTTTAAGCTTCTGACCTGGGGTAACACACTTAGTTGCATTCTTGGCTTCTTTTATGCATTTCAAAACCCTGTCACACGTAGGGTTTGGATAAAAACGCGCTTTTTTGTATATCTTTTTTGAAGATTTATATTGCAGCGCCTATCTATTCCTGCAAATCTATCGCTTATAGACAAGGATTTATCGTGTTGTATGCAAATTGTTTGCATATATGCATAGCGAATATCGCCCAGAATTGGCTGTTTTGCATAGCATAAGTCATTATATGCATTACGATGTATATGAGGGGCATTAATTGCTGAATGATATGAAAACTAATATGTCATGCGCGCATAAAGACGTTTAAAAAAGGCCATTCGCAGGGAATGGCCTTTGCCTAGAGCCCGCTTCCCCTCCTATAAGCAGGGCTCTTAGTTCACCGAAGCTTTAAAAGGCTCCGTGTATGAGTGCATTCTACAACGCCTCAGTTGCCAAATGGGGCGAGATTGCCCCGAAATATCGCCGGCCCCTACCCCAATCGCGAATAATTGGGGTAAAAGCAGTATCAAATAGGAGCCTCGAAGCCCAACGGCGCCGCCTCGGCAAGCTTCCTCTGCGTCGACAATCAATCGCCGCAAACCGCAAGAGCCAACAAGCGCACAAGATTCCCCAGAGCACGCGGAGTTTTGGCAAAAGAATCGCAGAATGCAAGAAAGCCTTCGCGGCTTCACACCGCGAAGGCTTTCTGTTCATGCGTCTATAAATGCGCTGCTTCGATGCCGCGCTACAGCGCGCGGCGGCTTTCAATGGCTCGGCCGAGCGTCACCTCGTCGGCAAACTCAAGATCGCCGCCAACGGGCAGGCCGCTTGCAAGGCGCGTGACCTTAATGCCGAGCGGCTTGATAAGGCGCGCCAAATACGCCGCGGTCGTCTCGCCCTCCACATTGGGATTGGTGGCGAGCACCACCTCGGCCACGCTCTCGTCAGACAACCGCGCCATAAGCTCGGTTATGCGCAAATCATCGGGGCCAACACCGTCCATGGGGGAAAGAGCGCCGCCAAGCACGTGATAGAGGCCCGAATACGCTGCAGTTCGTTCAATCGCCGACACGTCGCGAGGCTCGCTCACGACGCATATCGTAGAGGCATCGCGGCTCGCCGATGCGCACACCTCGCACACATCGCCTTCCGCGTAATTGAAGCACCGAGAGCAAAAATGCACCGCATCTTTCACTTCAACGATCGCGTCAGCGAGGCGCAACGCAGAGTCGCGCGGAGAATTGAGCAGCCAGTACGCGATACGCTGGGCACTTTTTGGACCTACGCCCGGCATACGCTCAAGCTCGTCGAGCAGCTTTTGGATGGCCGGAGCCGATTCCACGAATAACGCCCGCTTACATCAAGCCGGGGATATTCATGCCGCCCGTGGCCTGGCCAATGCGAGCGGAACCCTGGGCGGAAACAGCGCGCAGAGCCTCGTTCACGGCGGCGCACACCATGTCCTGCAGCATATCAGCATCTTCGGGGTCGATCGCGGCGGGATCGATGGTGATGGACTGCACCGTCATATCGCCCTGGGCGACAACCTTCACCATGCCGCCGCCGGCGGTGGCCTCGGCGGTCATCGTTTTGATTTCTTCCTGGGCCTTCGCAAGCTCGGCCTGCATCTTCTGCGCCTGGCGCATCATTTGCTTCATATCCATGAACGTTTCTCCTTTTGATACACGCCACGCTGCCGCGGCGATTTCACACTGGCTTGAAAGCCTACCATATTCCGCGCGAACGCATTCGCTTGGAAAAGGTTTCGCGCAAGGTCATCGCTCTTCTGTAACCTTGTTCATATTCACGCCGAATGACGCGAAAATCTCCTCGACCGACATTTCGCCCGAAGCTCCAGCGGATGCACCCGCGTATTCGGCGGGCTCGCGGGAGCCCTGCCCGCCACCGATGCCCTGCGGCATCGCGCGATTCGCGAACGGGTTCGGACGCGAAGGTGGCGCGGGAATGGGCGCGGGCGGTTCGGCAGGAAACTCAGGTTCCGCGACCGGCGCAAGCTGCGACTCAGCCTCCGCCGCTGCAACGGGCGCGGGCTGAGGGGATTGGCCCAAAGACAAGCTGTCGGAAGAAGACTCTCCCTCCCTTTCTTGTCCACCGCCACAGCCCTCGCGCAATGCATCAAGGTCGCGGCCCTCGAGCAGCTTCGCATCTTGAGGCATTGGCCAGCCTTTGGGCTTCACCATGCCCTTGGCCTTTTTCTTCGGGTCAGGGGCAGAATCGAAGCCAAGCTCCAGCGCCACAGGGAACGGGTCAACCGGATCGGGGCCCACCACGAGCATCGCATCGCCGAATTCCGCAACCGCCTCGGCGAGCTTGTCGGCAGCAGTTTTGCGCTTCTTCGCGGGCGCGCTTTCAGGCGCGGTTTTCGGCGCTTGGCCAGCGCTCGAAGAAACGGTTGGCTCAGCTGCCTGAGCCGTCGCCTCGGGCTGCGCTGGCACTCCCCTTCCAATGCCTTCAGGCATTTTCCTTCCTGCGAAGGGATTGTCTTTCGCAGGTTTCGCGAAGACGGCAGGCTCGCTAGGCTGGGACGCGGCTTCCCGATGCGACGGCGCCCCAACGGTTAGGCTCGCATCAGGCTCAGTAAAAGGGGGCTGCTCCCCTTCAGGCATATAGGCAGCGATATCGGCGTCGGTGTACGGCACCACGTCATCTTCCCACGGCGGTGCGGCGACGGCCTGCGGCGCTTGGCGCGAAGGGCCGGCCGAAGGCGCCTGGGCTCGAACCGATTGCTGAGCGCGGTGCACAGCAGTCGAAGCAGCCGGAACAGCCGGAGCAGTGGGCGCTGGCGCGGACGCAGATGCGACGGAAGCAGCGCCACCGGCCGCAGAACCCTGAGTCACGCGGAACGGAACAGGGCCGCCGAATGACGCGGAAAGCGCCGATTCGATTGCGGCAGTAATGTCGGGTTTCTGAGCGGCAGAAAACGCGAACGAATTCTCGGGCGAGAATTCGATGGCAATTCCCGACGCATCAGGCTCGGCCACGATACGCGCCGAAAGCAGCAACGCGCCATAAGCGGCTCGCTGGCGCTTCAAATCGACAAGCGCGGTTTGCCATCCGCGCTGCAGGGCGGCCGGGTTGGAAAGTTTCGCCTTCACGTCGCTCGACGCAACGGCGGGAGCAGCAGAAACAGCGGCAGGCGCAGCGGGGGCCGCCGTGGCGGAAGCAGCGGCAACAGGAGCAGCGGCAGGCGCCGCAGCGCGCGCCGGTGCCACAGCTTGAGCCTGCGGAGCAAAGCCTTGCGACTGCGGCTGAGCTTGAGGAACAGCCGTACGTTGGGCACGGCGACGCTCGAGCTGGGCGCGGAATTCCGCCGCCTTGTTGACCATGGCAGCACCCTGCGAAGCAGGCTGGGCCGCCGACTGCGTTTGCGCAGGTCGCGGCATGGAACGCTGGAATTGGCCAGCTTGGGCAGGCGACGCCGGCGCAGCAGGCTGGGCTGCCGTAGGTTGAACTTGGGCAGGCGACGACGGCGCGGCAGGCTGGGCGGCTGCAGCGGCGGCTGCAGCGGGCTGTCTATACCCTGCATTCGCCGCAGGAGGAACGCTCACCGGCTGCTGCGCCATGGCGGCAGGCTGAGCTGCAGCAGGTGCTGCAGCCGCGCCCTGCGCCAGCGCGCGCTCGAGCACTTCGACGCGCGCAGCGAGCGATTCAAGCGTAAGGTCGCTTTGCGGGCGCACCATGCGCGTGAGGCCAATCTCAAACGACAGGCGCGGATTGGTCGACGTGCGCAATTCCGTATTCAAATCGCCCAGCACGCGCAAGATATACGCGAGGCGATCGATTCCAAACATTTGAGCCTCGCCCGACATGCGCGGCAGCGAGCTTTGCGGCGCGTTCACGGCAACCGCCCCATCGGTGAGCGACAGCACATACAAATCGCGCACGTACGCGGCCAAGTCGCGCACGAATCGAGCCAAGTCGGCACCCGTTTCCACATATTCGGAAACCCAGGTGAAGCACGCCGCCGCATCGCGCGTGGCAATCGACCGAACGATGCCGCTCATGTCGTCGACGTCGAGTGAGCCCAGAACATCGTTGGCAACTTCCATGGTCACGTTGCCGTCGCCGAACGCGATAAGCTGTTCGAGCATGGTAAGCGCATCGCGCATTCCGCCCTGGGCGCGATGCGCCACCAAATCGAGGGCGTCGCCTTCGAACTGCACGTCTTCCGCCGTGCACACAGCACCAAGGCGGGCGATGATTTCCTCGTTGCTCAGACGGTGGAAATCAAAGCGCTGACAGCGCGATTGAATGGTTTCGGGAACTTTTTGAGGATCGGTGGTGCACATGATGAACACCACGTGGCTCGGGGGTTCTTCGAGCGTTTTCAGCAACGCGTTAAACGCCGCGATCGAGAGCATGTGAACCTCGTCGATGATATAGACCTTGTAGCGCCCGCGCGTGGGAGCATATTGAACGCGACCGATAATTTCCTCGCGCACATTATCGACGCCCGTGCGGCTTGCCGCGTCGAGCTCGTAGACATCGGGATGGTTGCCCTCGGCAATGGCGAGGCACTGTTCGCACGTGCCATCAGGAGCGGGCGTGGGCCCCTTCTCGCACAAAAGCGCCTTGGCGAGCAGACGCGCCGTCGTGGTTTTGCCCGTGCCGCGGGGGCCGCAGAACATGTAGGCGTGGCCTACTTTGTCTTGCTCGATGGCGTTTTTGAGCGTGCGCTCGATATGGGTTTGGCCCACCACGTCTTCAAACGTTTGCGGGCGGTATTTGCGGTATAAGGCTTCCGACATCGCGTAGGTCCTTCGCATTCGTGTGCGGCGCTCGCGGCGCCTTGTGCATTCCGCCCTATTATAGAAGAAGCGCCCGGGGTTGCCGGACGCTTCTGAAAGAGTTCGCCGTATTGATAGAAGCTCGCCCGCTAGATTTTCTTCGAGATAGTGCTGAAGCAGGTATAGGACGCATCGTCGGTTTGCACCGATGCGTTGTAGACAATCATCCCATTCTCGGTGTACCCATCGCCGCCAGCAAATATGCCTACGACCATCGGTTTGCCGTTTGAGGCCGTGCCCGTAAGCGTTGCCGTCGCACGATGCGTGCCCGCTTCGGTGGGTGCAGAATATAGTGTGCCTTTCACGGTGGCATCGATCGTGACATCGGTATCGTCGGTAACGCTTCGCAGAGCGGCAGCGGCGGCATGGTCGGAATGCTTGCCGCGCGTCCAAGTAACGTTCGCGGTTACTTCGCCCGTTTTCTCATCGAGGCTCACGATGTCGATCTTAGTAAGGCAGCCGCCCTTGTCGGTATCGGCATCGAACTGATCATACGTCGCCACGAGCGGGCTGTAGCTCACGGCGGCAGAGCTGTTTGCGCTCGCATCGGGCGCCCACGACGTGCCATCGAAGCGATAGACATACTTTACATCGCCCTGCACACTTTCAAACCATTCGGGCTCGTACGCCACCGAAACGGTGCACGTTTGGGCCTCTTCGTCAAAATCGACGCCTTGAATATTTTTCAAATCAGACGAGCTCAACGTGCCCTGGGGGTCATATACGATACCCGAAACGGCCTTCGTCGAAGCGTTCGATGTCTCGAAGTTCGGCATATAGGAATCGCCGTCTTTCGCATAGGTTGCCACAACGTCCATCGTGGTGCGGAAGGCGCTGTTCTCAAACGTCGCCTTGGCATTGAACACATTCGCGCCGTCGTCAGCCACGTGGGAATCGGAAACATCGAACGCAGTAAGCGCGTAATCGTCGTTGTCAACGTAAGGGCTTTGCACCAAAACGCCATCGGAAACCAAGGATTCCTCGGTCGCCTCGAAATCGCTTTGCACCTGCGACTGTTCAACTTCCACCTTCGGAGAAGCGCAGCCGGCAAGGGCAGCAAGCGCGCAGGCCGCAAACGCAATCGCAACAGTGACACGCAGCCATGAGGCATGGTTCATTTTCAAACGCTTCATTTGCATCACAACTTCCACGACGCAACCCAAATACCTTGGGCATTCATCCAGCCTTCTGAAGTAACAGGCGCGGCACCGCCCACCGCCTCGGCGGTACCGTACACAAGGCCACCTGCGGCAACAAGGGATTGATCGTCGGAATTGAAGTTATCCAAACGAGGAACAGCCGTCCATGCGCCGGAATCGTCGATGATGCCCCAATCGTCTGTCGCGAAATCTTTTGCATACGCCATGCCATCGGCAAACGGCTTGGCTTCCGAGAAGAGCGGCTGAATCTTCCATTCGCCCGATTTCGCATCGAGGTAACCCCACAGGCCCGAAACCGAATCCTGCGCAGCAACCATTCCGCCGCCCGCGTGGTTAATGCCGCCCCACAAGTCGACAAGCGTTGCCCATTGCGTAGACTTCGCTGTCGGGTCTTTCACGAGGGCGCCCGTTTTATCGATAAGACCATATGCCGTGGTGCCACCCATGCCAGTGTAACCTGCTTTGGCCCACATATCGACGCCCTGCAACTCTATAGTGGCATATCCGTCGTAAAACGGTCCCGCGTCAACAATGCTCACGCCATCGTGGCCAGAACTCGCGCTGAGCGCTTCGCTGCCTTTGCCGTCGATGTAGATAGCCTTGCCATCTTTGATGCCTTCGAAGCCCACACCATCGTGGAAGAAGATGGGCTGCTTATAACAATAGCGATCGGTTTCGGTAGAGCTTTTCGCTGAGTCGAGCGCCCACGCGCCGTTCTTATCAATTGCGGCATAGCGATTATTGTGCTTGATGCCGTTTTTCTCATCGTCAGGCTTGCCCGAAACGAACGCCACGCCGTCACTGAACGACGTGGCGGCAATATAACCGCTCACCACGAGTTCGCCTTGGGCATTTACGAAACCTGCACCCTTGTCTTCGGAGTACACCAGGCCAAGCCCATCGCTGAACATGCGAGCTTGCTCGTATTCGGGCTCGATAGCCCATTCGCCCGACTTGTCAATATAGCCCCATTTTTCGGTATCGGGATCTTGTGCAGGGAACGGATCATCGTTCATCACACCGCCCGGCAAATCATAGGCGCATCCAAAATCGGGGAAATAGGACTTTGTCCCGTTGTTCGGCGAATACGTCGTCACAAGACTGGGCGATTGCCCCGGCAAACTTCCAAGTGACTCGAACTGGCACGGAATCACTTGCGTCCCCGCCGCATCGACAAAGCCCCATAAATTCGTTTCGGAATCTCGCACCGCATACAAATAGCTGGCATTTTGCGAACTCTGTGCGCTTGCCACCTGAGATTGGGACTCCATTTCAGAAGCATATGCCGTTTGCCCGCACGTCGCTCCCGCAGCCAAGCAGGCTGCAGTGAGCATGCATGCAACAGAAATGCCAACAGCCGCAAAGCCGCGTGTGTACAGGGCATTTTTTGCAACGCTCATGTGCGTTCCCACCTTTCCTTCGCTGTTTCCTTTATCTGCATTATAGAAATTACAGGCAGCGGTGTTAGGAGGTTTTAAGCGGGTAAAATTATTTTTTACTTTAGCAATGCCTTCGAAACGCGCTTTCGCGAACGACATGCCCAGAAAAGAGGCTCCGTGACAAAGAACGTGCGCCCGCACCCGCGCCAATACAAAAAAAGCGTGCCCCGAGGAGCACGCCTTTGAATGTGTATATATAGGTACGGTACGACCAAGTCGCGTTATTTCGCATGCTTGGAATGCGCTGCGGCAGGGCAGCATTACTTCGCATGCTTGGCGTTCTTCGTTTTGTCGCCCTTCTTCGAACTCATCGCCGCTTTCACCGCGCCGATAAACGCAGGCGCCACCGACACCGCGACAATGCCCAAAACGATAACCTCGAAGTGATCCTGCACAAATGGGATGCCACCGAAGAAGTAGCCCACGAGCACGAACAGACTTACCCACGAAATGCCGCCAATGGCGTTGAACAGGGTGAACTTACCGAAATTCATGTGGCCCGTGCCCGCGATGAACGGCGCAAACGTGCGGAAGAATGGCATGAAACGCGTAATGACGATGGTAAGGCCGCCGTATTTCGCGAAAAAGTGATCGAGCTTGGCCATGCGCTCGGGCGTGAGCGCCTTGATTTTGCCAGAATCGATAATGCGCGCGCCGAAGAAGCGGGCAATCCAGTAGTTCGACGTGTTACCCAGAATGGCAGCCACATAGAACACGATGAGCGTGGCCCAAATATTCAAGCCGCCGCCGTCGGCGGAAAACACGCCTGCCGCGAATAGGAGCGAATCGCCCGGCAAAAACGGGAAGAACACCAGGCCCGTTTCAATGAACACGATAAAGAACAGCGGCGTATAGACCCATACCGCACCGAGCGAAATGATCCAGCCAGCAATGGCGCCTCGCGGGTCGGAAAGCAAGTTCAAAAAGAATTGAATGACGTTCACGAATGACCTTTCATCTGGGATAACTCCAAAGAACGATAGCTTGAAGCCGCTTCGTTTCCGAAAAACGTTACCCCGATTTTGCAAAAAGAGGGGCCATATGGCCCCTCAGAACATGCCAATGCCTTGGATAGGCGTGGGCGCTCGCCAGAGGCCCCTTATGGCTGCTTCGTCCCCGACCTGACCAGGTTCGGAACATGGCGCCGCCCAAGCCCATCCAAGGCATTTGGAACGTGCCCAGTATACCCGAGCCGACAAAGGGACGAGCCCTTCACCTTCTGCGCAACAAAAAACCCACGGACTCTCCGCGCCCAGCAAAGGCGAATTATGGAGCCTCGGAAAGACCGAAGGGCGAAAAGATTGGTCGTTCAATCGACGCCCGCGCTTCGCCGTTGCGCTATACTCTCGCCGTTGAAAGGGGCCACATGAATACGCATGAACACAATTCGCATTTCGCGCTTGCAGCGAGGCATGCGCTTTCCGACCCCCACGCACTCACGCCGCTCGTTCTGCTCATGGGCTTTCTGGGCGCCTCCCTTCGCTATGCCCTTGAAGTTGCCCTGCCTGCGCAAGGGGACTTTCCCGCAGCCACGCTCATCGTGAATATCTTTGGCTGCTTTACTTTAGAAATCATCAACCAATATGTTGGTCGGCGCACGCAGCTGCCCGCGCCCCTTGTAAAATCGATGGGCATTGGACTTGTGGGTGCATTTACCACCATTTCCGCGTTCTCGACCGAATGCCTCGCATTTTTGCAAGCGGGGCGCTACGAGATTTTCGCAGCATACATGGCCGCAACCATCGCGACAACGTTCATTGCGGCACTCGCCGGGCACCGCGCGTCGCGCGCGCTCGAAGCGCATCGCGCCCGTAAGACGGAAGTAGGTGCTGTGCGATGAGCGTACTCTCGTTTTTGGCGGTAGGCCTCAGCGGCGCACTCGGTGCGCTGTGCCGCCATAAAGCCTCAACCTTCATGAAGCTCATTTTCAAAAGCGCGTTTCCCTGGCCCACTTTCTTCATCAACCTGTGCGCCTGTACCATTGCGGGTGCTGCCCTCGCAAGCTCCACGGCCACGAATCAAACCTTTTATACGGCACTAACCATGGGCTTTCTTGGCGGCTTCTCCACGCTTTCGACCATGAATTGCGAAGCTGTCGACCTGATACTTGGCGGAGAGCGCGCTTTGGGCGTTGCGTATGTGGCCGCGACCTATGCGTGCACACTGGGCGCCGCAGCGCTTGGATTCGTCACGGTGCATCACATTCTCTATTAGTTTCTTATCGATACTATAAGATGAAGAACGTCACCGCAATCGCTACCGTAAGCAGAGCCACGCTTACCGCCACGCCAGCGTAATCGCGAGCAGCGACGGCATATTCGTCATAACCGATTCGACCGAAAGCGCGATAGCAACCAATATTTTTAGTTTGGTTTATAAAATAAGGTTTCTCAAAGTGACTATTGACGAAGTGCGTATCCTAGATTGCGATTCGCGAAAAGACGCGTCAAGATTCACACGAAAATGCCTGGTCGCGAGTTTTGGCTCGATGTCTTCATGCGACAAAACAAGAACAGGGTACACACTTCGTAAAAACTTTATTTACGATATATAGTTTCTAAAAGAGACTACTATCCAATACCGCCAAGTGCGATACCAAGGATAATCACGAGCGCTGTAAGCCCCACGAACACATAGCGCGCCATGGGTTCAAACCATGCTCCCAAAGGCTTTTTGCGACCGAGCTGCGCTTGAGCCTTTGCGAAACCCTTCGGGCACACCCAGAAGAACATAATCGCCGCACACAGCGCGCCCAGCGGAATCGCGTAAATCGAAACGAAATCCATCCACGCCCCCACGGCGTTACCGTCTTCGATGAACACGCCTACGCCAAGCGCCACAACGAACACGACGAGAACCGCAGCCCAACGCGGCATGTTCAGCTGGCTCTGCAGCGCCTCGATGGGCGGTTCGAACAAATTCACCAAGCTCGTAAGCGCAGCGCACGCCACCGCCAAGAAGAACAAGAAGCAGAACAGGCCGCCGAACGGCATATCGGCAAACACCTGGGGCAGCGTGATGAAGAGCAGCGGCGGACCTGAAAGAGGATCAACACCGAGCGCGAACACCGCAGGAATAACCACCATGGCGGAAAGCACCGCAGCGAGCGTCGAAAACAGCACCACGTTTTTTGCCGACGACACGACATCGACGTCGTTCTTCAAATAGCTGCCATACACCAGCGTGCCGCTTCCTGCGAGCGACAACCCAAAAAATGCCTGGCCAAGAGCCAAAACCCACGTTTGCGGATTCGCGAGCGCCTCCCAATGGGGCACAAACAAATAGGCATAGCCGTCGAGCGCGCCCGGCAGCATGGCAACGCGAACGAGCAGCACGCAGAACAGAATAAAGAAAATGGGCATCATGATTTTATTCAGGCGCTCAATGCCGCGCGATACGCCGAACGCCATAACAGCCAGCGTAATGGCAAGCGCTGCCACATGGTATCCAACGCTGCCAAATGGCCCGGCAATCGAGCCAAAGAACGCTGCCATATCGGGTTGCGTCACCAGCGTTCCGCACGCAGCCTCGATAAGATATTTGATGAACCAGCCGATGACCACGGCATAGCCAATGGCAATGCCGAGCGCACCCAGCACGGGAATAATGCCAATAACACGGCCGATTTTGTCACCGTTTTTCACGCCGCGCATTTCGAGCGCCTTCGAAAACGCGCCCATAGGGCCCGTTCCCATGGCACGGCCGAACGCCATTTCGCCAATGACGCCCGTAATGCCCAGCACCACGACAAAGAACAAATAGGGAATCAGGAACGCCGCGCCGCCGTATTGGGATACGCGATACGGGAACAGCCAAATGCCCGAAAGGCCCACCGCCGAGCCAATGCAGGAAATGATAAATGCGGTTTTGCCGCTGAACGAGTCTCGCGACGAAGTGGTTTCGGCCATAAGGGCCCCTTTCTGAATTGCAACTTGCTCACGATAGCAGACTTCATGTTCGGGCCGCATGCCAAACGAACATTTCGCTGGCCAATACACGCGCAGGGAACCGCATCGGGCCAGAGCGGCACGAATCGGCCGATGCCGAAGCGCGCAAAACGATCGGTTCCAAAAAAAACGAGCAACCCCCCCATCTTCAGAAACCAGCCCCGCCTCCGTCGGCGCGAGCGTAATCTTCGCCCTCCCGCGCCCCGCACCCAAGCCAAAACGCACGCCCGTGCGGCCGCGAATGTTACCAAAGTAACGAAACGGCGGCATTTAGCACTCTCACTTGAAGAGTGCTAAAAAGCCCCTATACTGCAAATTGTCAAAAGAAAGAGCGAGGCGATGGCCCCGTACGAGAAAGGCAGTGAGTCATGATGTTGGTACCTGCACGTAGGAACGATTTCTTGAGCGACTTTTTGAGCGACCCTTGGGACATGGGATTCTTTGGGAACCGTCCGCAAGGCCAAAAGCCCGCACCGGCCATGATGAAGACCGACATCAAGGAAACCGAGAAGGCTTTCGAGCTTGACATCGATTTGCCGGGCTTCAAGAAGGAAAACGTTCACGCCGAGCTGCAAGACGGCTACCTTACCGTGAGCGCGAACACCGAAACCGAGACCGAAGACAAGGACGAACAGGGTACCTATCTTCGCAAGGAGCGCTTCACTGGCAGCTGCAGCCGCAGCTTCTATGTTGGTGATGACATTTCCGAAGACGACATTTCCGCGAAATTCGAAAACGGCATCTTGAAGGTTACCGTGCCCAAGAAGCAGCTCCCCGCACCCGAAGAGACCAAAAAGGTCATCGGTATCGAGTAATTGATTTTTCCGAGTCTCCCCTTTCTATAAAAAAGCCGGCCCGCGCAATGCGGGTCGGCTTTTTTGCTGCCCATGGGAGCGATGCGTGAACAATAAGCAAGCTCTTTCGCTATTTCGACTTCGGCTCTTCAAGCATGCGCTCAATCAAATATCCCTCGCGCACGCCGCGATCGCAAATACGCAAGCGTTCCCCGTCGAGTTCCTCGAAGACCTCGACAAGAATCGCCAACCCGCACACAATGGTATGAATTCGCTCGGGAGAGACGTGCAGAACCGCGTCGATGAACGCGCGGCGTTGCTCAACGACGTCGCGCAACATGCGATTCACATCGTTGCGCGTAATTTCTTCGCTCGAAGCGCCAGGCACAACCCATGCGTTCACCTCCGAAAGCGCGCGAATGGAGCCACCGACACCGTAGAGTTCTTGGGCCGAGCCAGTACAGGCGCCCGTTTTGTCGGCGGCAATAAGCCTGCGAACGCTCGCACGAATGGCCGAAATCTCGTTTTGGGTGGGCAGAATGTCGCCTACGAAACGCTTGTATGAAGAAAGCGACCCCTGCGGCAAGCTCGTACGCGCAACGTCGATGCCATTTTCAATAACGGTAATCTCGGTCGAACCACCGCCAATATCGATAAGGGCGCCATCGTCCAACGTACCGCGCGATGACGCGCCCACAAATCCTAGATGAGCCTCATCGGCATTCGAGAGCAGCGAAATCGTGCAGCCCGCGCCCTGCTCGATTGCCGCGATCGCCTGTGCGCTGTTTGAGATATTGCGCAGCACAGCAGTCGCGAACACGTCAATGCGGTCGGGCGACAAATAGCTCGCACGCTTTATGCATTTTTTTACCGCCAGAATAGCCTCGGCTATACCCTCATCGGAAAACGCCCCATCGACGACATACGCCGCAAGGCCCGCCATGATTTTACGATTCATGATGGTTTTGAACTTGCGTTTCTCGGGGCACAACACGTCGTAGACGCACAAGCGCACGGTGTTCGACCCAACATCGATGACCGCATACTTCATAGAGCAATTCCGCCTTTCAGAATTTCGTGATGCAACATTCAAGTATACCGATTGACGCGAGACGCACGTAAAGCGTATGTCAAATCGCCAGAACGCAGCAGCGCAAGCCATGGAGCAATTCCGCCCCGCAAGCCCGCGTAGCGTCTCGATTCCTCACGATTTTTTTTTACCCGGTTTATACCCATTTTTAATAGGTGTCTTTATTGCTACTATGGGGTCATCGAAACACGGCGACGAAAGGAACCATCATGAAATGTCCCTGTTGCGGATATACCCTGCCAGACGATGCGAGTTTTTGCGCGTCATGCGGAACGAACGTGAGTGTCGCTTCGTCGGCCACCGCAGCCACCACAACAAACACCGAGGGCAGCGGGGATGTCGCGCAGCCCACGACCGAGCCGCATGCGGTGCCCAGCAATGCGAAAAGCGGCGCGCCTGAAGCGCCCGACTCGACGAACGCATGTGGTGAACCATCTCATTTCGGCAGGTCAATCGGCAATTCCTTCAGCGTGCATCAAGGAAGTAACGTGGCATCGCACGTTGGCCAATTCCTCACAACCAAAAAAGGCAAAGGCATTGTCGCGGGCGCAATCGCTGCCGTGGCGGCCATCATCGTAGCGGCCGTCGTTGGCTTCAACATGGCGAACAACGTGCCCGAAGACACCGTGCGCCAAGCGCTCCTAAACAGCTCGACCGTAGCTGATGGCATCGTGGCAAACGACTACGTTACCGCCCAGCCTTACGATTTGAGAAACCTCAAGATTGACAAGCAGGAAGACGAATCGACGGGTGAAATCGGTGCGGCAATTACGGGCAGCAACAAAGCGCGTCATGTATATTTTTCGGGATCGATGGAAAACGACTTCTTCAAAACCGATTTCACAGGCGAGGCCTACTACGTCAAACAGGGCGACACATGGGTCAGCCTTCTTGGGCCTTCCATCACCAGCAACACCACCACGCCGCTGCAAGGCGTCGGGCGCATAAGTGAAGCCTCGGAAAGTGACGACTACGAAATATCGAATTTCTCTTCGACGCTCGATTCCAGCAACGGCGCCTACACCTCTACCGCCACGCAGGACGTCTCGTATACGTTCTGGTTCGCGACCGACACCGCAACCAATACCCGCACGTTCGTTTTCGACGGCGACCGCTGGAAGCCCACGGGCGATACAGCGGTTTCCAACATGCAGACAAAAACGAACTTCGCGGGCAAGAAGTTCGAATACACCGATACGGGCAGCGGAATGTTCAAATCGGGTACGACCAATTCGACGATCGAGTTTACAAGCGATGGTGAAAATGGCCAGGTCGCAGCCACGTATTCGCTCGATTGGAAGTACTCGGGCGACACATCCAAGGGCTCATCGGGCCAGTACTACCTGCCCGTCAACCTTTCGGGCAACCTCACTGGCGCAATTGAGCACGAATTCGGCAAAGACAATTTCAGCATCGAGCTCAACGACGCCGAAAACCAGGTGACGTTCACAGGCGGCGAATCGTATGCGACGATTTCGGCGGGCGACGGCGAGTCGAACACCATGTCGCTTTCGGCCGCGACGAACACGAAGTATTTCGAAAGCCCCTTCCAAACCTCAACGTACCGCATGAGCATGGGCACTTACGTGGAAAAGGCGTAAGGACGAGCGACGCCAAACCGCTCCGACGCCGGGCGGCCCGAATCGGCCCTATCGCGTTATTTGTCGATTGCCTCAATCGAGGATCGGCCAATCAAGCCACCCGGCATTGCTTTATATGAGGCACATCGCAGGCGTCGTTTCGCCCGCTACCTTACCTTCTTCAAGGCCTTCATTCGCCTCTCAAGGTATTTTTGATCAAACACGCCTTCAGCGACGCAACGTTTCACGATATCGCCCGAGCCCTGGGCGATATCGGCGTCGACGTCATGCTTGAGCTCAACCCACGTTGAGAGCATATGGCGAACTTTATCGCACGCAACGCCGCTCGCCTGCTTTGGGAAAAAAGCGGCTGCGATTTCGCTCACGCCATCGCCTTCCGCATACGCCTGACGAATATCGATCTGCAATTGACGGGTTTTATCATTTTTCGCAGCCGTCTTGCATTCTTCGCTGCAGAACTTTTTCGGCACGCCGCGGCGACGAGCAAGCGAAAATGCCTTGCCGCATCGGGCGCAATAGCCGATTTTCACGTCGCCGAGCTTTTTCGAGAACAAAAACCAAAGGTACGCGAGATAGGTGTCGAAGCTCAAGAAATCGTCGTCTTCGGTGGAGCGGAACAAGTCGACGCGCACGCCTTCCAAATGCAGCGATATGAGCGCCTGGACCAAATGGCGCAGCGAGACCGTGTCATCTTCGCAGAGTTCCGATTCCCGAACATCAAGTTTGCCTTCGACGGTTGCCGCGTCGAGCCGAATCAACGAAGCCTTTTCAGCTTCTCCCTCGGCCTCGCCAAAACCTGCAATAGTCTTTTTCGCCTGATCGATAAGCGCAGCCGCATGGGCGCCATCGTAGAAGCACGAAAGCATCAGGGCAAAGTCGAGCGGCGCAATTTCGCACTCGAACGAAAAGAGCGTAACCGTAAGATAATCGGCACCGTCTGGGTCGTGTTCGATATCGCCTATCACGTAGTCGAATTCGTCACCCACGAATTTCTTCAGCCACGGCATGTTTGGCATATGCGCCACGTAGCCATTTTCTATGGAAGCATCAACGGCGAACGAAATGGCGAAAATCGAGAAGTCATTTCCCGTTTCAACATTCTTCACCAGGGTTTTCGCGACGAGCGCTTCCGATTGCGATTCTTCATCGGCCTGCAACACCGCGAGCGGCTTGCCGCCATTCACCACTTCCTGCACCGCGACAACCGCACGGGCCACATTCGCGGCGCTTTGCCAATCGACAAGCGACTCACGCACATCCGTTCCGAACAAAGGGCCCGTTTGCAGAGCCAGCGGCAACAGCCCATTTTTATCGACAAAGGCGAGGTCTTCTATGCCGGTTTGCGACGCAGGATGCGGCATGGCCGAATCAGAGGTCGTAAAGCGTTCGGCTGCATTCACCGGCACGAACTCGAGGCACGGCGACTCGCCTTGCGCCAAACGAACATCGTGCACGGGAATTCGGCCTTGCGGAGTTTTCAGTTGGTCAATTACGTTCATATCAAAATCCAACGATTGACGGTATCGTGCGATTATTTTACCCCGTTTAAGCGTTATTTTCGGGAAGCAACCTAGCTCCAAACCATCCGAGACGCGCCTTCGGCAAAACCGAAAACCCAAATTGCGCGAAGGCTACCTGAGAAGCCGTGCAACGCTCCGCAGACCAACCCTGACAGGATGCGCTTTGTCTGTAATGCATAGAGCTTTGGCTGCAAGGCGCGCCCATGCTTTCGCCGCAGCGGCCCTTCGTTCGCTCGACCTGCAGCACAATAGGGTCCCGCTACTGCGAAGATGCTTGGCCCGAACCAGAGAAGCCCATGGGCGCTTCGATGGCAACCGTATCGCCGACTTTCGCAAGGCTGCCGTCACTCGGAGCGACCAGGATCTCACGCCTTCCGTATGCATAGCTGCCCATTTGGTAATCCTCCGTCGCAAATACCAGGCCTTCGCTTGCGATATAGAAATGGGAGCATCCGTCAAGCGGGTTTTCGACATCAACGCCACTTCCCAGCGCAGGGTTCATCAAGCACATGTTCGTGATATCCCTCACGACTGCGTTCGTGCTCAGAACATCGCTCGGATCAGTGGCGAGATACGCAGTGACCGCATCGGCAACGGCCGATTTTGCCTGTTCAGGAGTGAGGCCAAACGTCGATACCGGGTCGATGGGATCACCCGTTTCCAAACTGTAAGCGCACCCCGTTACCGTCGTCGAGCCATGCGGACCCCATCCCGTATCGTAGCGTTGATCGCGCACGCATACGATGTCGTTATCGATATACGTCAGCGTGATAGAGCGATACTGGCATATGAACACGATGGCGCCTCCCATGTCTTTCGCGGTATCGGGAGCGGCATTCGTCTTCTCGACATCGGTGCGCATGGATTCCTCGAGGGCAGCGTTGATTTTATCGACCGCGTCGCTTTGCGTCGAGGCCTCGATGTGCGGGTAGTACCACTTCTGCGCCTCGCGTTTGCCCGGCGCATCATATGGATCGACCGGCACGCTCACATCCATCGAGCGAGTTTCAACCGAATATGTGATTTCCTCGGGCGCTTCGACGGTTTGCTCGTTTTGGGCCTGCTGCGCGGGGAGCCACACGTCGGTGTAGACGCGGTAAGCGGCATATGCCGTGCCCGCGGCAAGAGCCATGGCCAACGCGACCAATACGACCATAGGCACGCGGCGACGCGAGCGATGTTTCGTGGCATTCACCGCACCACGCAACGTTTCGGGACGCTTTGGCGAGACGTCCTCTTGAGGCACCGAAGACACGCCGCATGCGCCGGCCTCGCATGACTTTTCGGGCTCATCCGCAAAAGCGTCGCTTTCGAGCGAGGGATCGCTGAATGAGGAATCGCCTTGCAAGGAGCCGAGGCGTGCAGAGTCATTTTGCGAGGAGCCGTTTGACGAGGCATCGCTTGGCGAGGCGCCATGCCTCCCCGCATCCGCTGCTTCCGACGCAAACGCCGGCACGACGGTCTTCGCAGGCGCAGCTGCAGGTGCAGCGGCCTCCCTGAACGCAGCTGCGGACGCGAAGACCCCCTCGGACGAAGCTACGGGGTTGACTGCCTTCGCGGGCGCGCCCGTTGGCTCAACAACCTTCGCGGGCACAATTGCCGCTACCGGCTTTCCGCAGTTCATGCAGAACTTCGCATCGCGGGGAAGTTTCGCGCCGCATTTCGTGCAATACATGCCTGTCATCCTTTGCCTGATTCGCTTCTTTTGCTCGGTATTGTAAGCCCTGACGTATCAGACGCATGCAACGGCCGCACTATGCGCGCATGCCTCCACGATTTTTTTACCCGATTTATTCCCCTTTTCAGGAACACGCCTTTTGACTATTCTTGCATCGTTGAAACAATCCCCAACGAAAAGAGGGGCCATGTATTGCAGCCATTGCGGAACAGAAAACGAGAACACAGCGAAGTATTGTCGAAATTGCGGAAACGCATTGAACGCAAGCTCATATCCAGACGGCGCCCCCTCGGCATTTGAGCAGGAAATCGCCGCAAGCAAAGGCCGCCAGAGCGTTGCGCAGTTTCTTCGCGCGTTCCAGGCTCACGTTGCGCCGCAAGCAAAAAACTACAATGACCTCGGCATCCATTGTGCGCAAATGGAAACGCTCGAACGCCAGCGCGCTGACTTCGAGAGAAGGATGAAATCACCTGCGCTTCTCGTTGTAGGTTGCGTGCTTACCGCGCTCGGCATTGGCCTGATCGTCTCGTTCGTCTCCTACATGCAGGAGCATGCCAGCGAAGTCAGCATCATTGAAAACCCGACATTCGCCGATTACGTCGACAATATCGTTGCGCTGCTGTTCCTTGGATCGCCCCTCATCATTGGCGCCATCCTTATTGCCATTTTCTTCATTCAGAAAACTCGCGCGCCGAAAAATCGCGAGAAATTCGATAGCCAGTATGCTCAGGCGAAAGCAGCAGCCCAGACTGCCGCCAAAGAGATACGACGCAACTACAAGACGTTTCCGAACCACCAACTTATAGCGTTCAAGTATGCCAACCCGTGGCTGCTCGACGCGCTAGCGCACATCGTGGCCGATGGCAAAGCAAACACACTCACCCAAGCAATCCAATATTTCGAAAACGAGTGCTATCAACAAGAAATGAAGGGCATTGCAAACGCAAACCTCTATGCGACGCAAGAAACGCTCGAGCGAACAAAGTCCATTCAACGCCAACTTGCGTATATCGGCGTCACGAGCACCATTGGCGCAATTGGGGCATGGCGCAAATAGCAATCGAGGTGCACACGCCTCGATTGCGCGAGGGTACGGGAAAAGCAATTGAACGAAGACTCATCCGATTCAATTGACCTCGATACCGCCTTACGACTTCTTCATGACCTCGGTTTTGCACTTCGGACACACGATGCGCATCGTGCCCTTGCCGCGCGGAATAGAAAGGATTTGCCCGCACCCTTTGCAGCGGAAGTATTTCGTGGTCTTGCGATTGACGTACATGGTGTCGAGCATGTTCCACCAACGCTTTGGCTTCGCCGATGCCACAAGCCACTTCTGGTTTTCTTTCTCTCGTGCCGCGATGTTTTTGGAATAGCAGCGCACGCAACATACGATGAGCAGGACAAACGATATCCATGAAAGCACGCGCCATCCAAACAGGATTTCAAGCACCATGCAAATCACGGATGTCACGAGTAGGGCGACATTCAAATTGTCCATGCCACGACGACCCTGCATCAAGGCGCCAAGTTTATACGGCAGCTGCGCAAAGAAGTTTTTCATGACGACCTCCCAATTAGAGATATGCGTTGCGATAAAGCAAGCATAGGCGTTTGCGAGCGACCTCGCCCAGGCTGTCGAAAAGCCGTCACCGGCGCGCACCGCATACGACGAAACCGCCATATTCCACCGCGCGGCAACCCACGTCGCATGAAAACGCACGAAGTGCGTACCCTATGCGCCAAATTCAAGTTGTAGAAGGCATTCGCCCCATAAAAACCCCAGGTCGCGTATCATCAATTCTAAAGTGGCACACGTTTTTTCGAAAGAGGGTACGCACTTCGTGCGTTTTTATGCAATGGCATTGCGAGTTTTGATGCAAAGGCGGCGTTACGCACAAAAAAGCCGCCGCCCATACCGGGCAGCGGCTTTCGGAATGCAACTACGTTCGCAGCCAGCGCTTACAGCGTGCGCAGATTGACCTCTTTGAGCTGACGGGTCGTAACCTCGTTCGGGGCGCCGGTCATGGGATCGGCCGCCGAGCTCGTCTTCGGGAAGGCGATGACGTCGCGGATGGAATCTTTGCCAGCCAGCAGCATGACCAGGCGGTCGAGACCAATAGCGATGCCGCCATGCGGGGGTGCGCCAAGCTCGAGCGCATGAATCAGGTGGCCAAACTTCACTTCCATATCTTCATCGTCGACGCCGCAGCGCTTCAAAACGCGCTTCTGCAGCTCGGCGTTGTGAATACGAATGGAGCCGCCGCCAGCCTCGAAGCCGTCCATGACGATGTCGTAGCTGTAGCTGCCGCATGCCATGGGGTCGGTCTCGATTTTATCCCAATCGGACTTCGGAATCATCGTGAACGGATGATGCTCAGCCGCGTACTTCTTGGTTTCCTCGTCGTACTTGAACATGGGGAAATCGACGACCCACAGCAGCTTGTGGCCATCGCGCGGAATGTTCAGGGCCTCGGCCATGTGCAGGCGCAGGGCAGAAAGCACGGCGTTTGCGATGTCGAACGTGTCGGCCGCGAACAGAACCAGGTCGCCCGGCTCGACGTTCATGGCTTCCTTGATCTTCGCGTGAACCTCGTCGCCCAGGAACTTGATGATGGGGCTCTTCTCTTTGCCGTCAGTGGTGTAGGCAATCCAAGCCATGCCCTTCGCGCCATTGGCGGAAGCGATGTCGGCCAGTTTATCGATGTCGCCACGGCTCCAGTCGCCAGCGCCCTTCGCGTTGATGGCCTTCACGATATTGCCGGCCTCGACAGCCTTGGAGAATACGCCGAAGCCGCAGCCACGCACGATCTCGGTAAGCTCAACGAGCTCCATGCCAAAGCGGATGTCGGGGCGGTCGCAACCAAAGCGATCCATGGCCTCTTTCCACGGCATGCGCTGCAGCGGGAATTCGTGCTCGACGCCAACGGCCTCGAGAACTTCCTTGAACACACCTTCCATCATGTCGATGACGTCGTTCTCCTGAACGAACGACATCTCGATGTCGACCTGAGTGAACTCAGGCTGGCGGTCGGCGCGAAGGTCCTCGTCGCGGAAGCAGCGAGCAATCTGGTAGTAGCGCTCGATGCCGCCCACCATGAGCATCTGCTTGAACTGCTGCGGGCTTTGCGGAAGCGCGTAGAACTTGCCCGGGTTGGGGCGAGACGGAACCAGGTAGTCGCGAGCGCCTTCGGGCGTGGAGTTCGCCAGAATCGGCGTTTCGACTTCGAGGAAGCCGCGCTCGTTGAGAGCCTTGCGCATAGCCTGAGCCACGGTATGGCGAAGCTTGAGATTCTTGTACATCTCGGGACGGCGAAGGTCCATGTAGCGCCACTTCATGCGCGTGGTTTCGTCGGTCTCGATGCCATCCTCAATAGAGAACGGAGGCGTGACCGAGGTGTTCAGCACCTCGATGCCGCTGGCGAGCACTTCAATCTCGCCCGTCGCCATGTTCGGATTCACGGTGCCTTCAGCGCGAGCGCGCACTTTGCCCGTGATTTTCAGCACGAACTCGCGGCCGAGATGCTCGGCAACGTGGAATTCCTCTTCGGAAACGCAATCGGGGTCGATCACGATTTGCGTGTAGCCCTCGCGGTCGCGAAGGTCCACGAAAATCAGGCCGCCGTGGTCGCGGTTGTGCCACACCCAGCCAGTGAGGGTGACCTGCGCGTCGACATCGGAGGCACGCAGCTCGCCGCACGTGTGGTCGTGCATGCAATACTCGTTGATGAATTCGGTCATCGGTTTATAGCTCCTTGCGAAGTGAAACTAATCGCTCAAACTGGGCTATTGTAGCGCAGGAAGCCCATGCGGCGAAAGGTCGCGGCACAATTTACGCTTCTTCGACACCTTCCGCATCGGCCGAAGCCGCCTCCGCTGCCTCGATTCGCTCACATGCGGCAAGCGTTTCAGCATAATCGGCCTGATAGGCTTCGATTTCCGCAGAAAGGCTCGCGAGGTCAGGTTCGGAAAGCCTCACGGCACGCGCTTCTTCGCAAGACGCGAACCCGCCATCGGAAAGAGCCTGGTCAAGCTCGCGTTTTGCCGCATCGGCAGCACCTTTGCGAATGCCGCGCTGCGTGCCGCACGTCAGGATAAGGGCGCGCTGCGCTTCTTCGCGTTCACGGTCGCCTTGCTCGATGGCGATCGCCCTCTGCCGTTCATGCTCGGCCATCTCGGACAAAATGCCATTCAGCTCATTTTGCTGGCCTTCGTAGTAATGCGCGCGCTTAGCAACTTCAGCTGCGGCGCGGGCCCTCGCAAGCACGGCGCCTTTTTCCTGCATTGCGGGCAACTCGGCAACAAGCTCCTGCAAATGTTCGAACAATTCCTCGTCGTTCATAGTCATGCGATTCCTTTCATCGCACGTAAGTCTAGCAAAAAGGGCCCGCCAAGCGGCGGGCCCGGGGAGGGGGGTATTTCTGCGCCATTCCGCTGAACAGCGCTTCAAGTTGCCGTCGGGCGCAGCCGAGCACCGTATCGCGCCTTGCGCTTGTCGCCTGCGTAGCGCCGCCACGCTTCGCTCCTGCCTTCAAAGCAATTTGCGATGCCAAGCTGCATCTCGCCCACATGGCCAGCCGACGGCTCGTTCGTGTTCCTACTGCTCCTCGTAGACGCCCGCGAGCTGTTCGCCGAGGCACTTGCCCTCGACGAGGCAGCGGCCATGGCTGTTGCCCTGAACGTTGATCGGGTAGTCGTACGCGTACATGTCGCCCGAGCAGTTGCCAATGGCGTACAGGCCCTTGATGGGCTCACCCTCGGCGTTGACAACCTCGAAGTTGTCGGAAATCGCGATGCCGCCGACAACGGCGAGCAGGCCAGGGGCAACCTTGGTCGCGTAGAAGGGGCCCTGCTCGATGGGGAACAGGAAGTGAGATTCCTTGAAGAAGTCAGTGTCTTCGCCCTTCTTGCAAATCTCGTTGTAGCGCTCGATGGTCTTCTTGGCCTCGTCAACGTCGACATCGAGCTGCTTGAGCAGTTCGTCGATGGTGTCGGCGACCTTGTAGTTGTCGGGAGTCTTCTCGACGCCTTCCTTCACCGTCTTGGCATGGGAAGCGGACGCATCGGCCGCCGTGGTGCCCACAGCACGGAACGAATCCCAGAACATGCCGCCGCCGAACTCGAGCGACGCGGTGTTGTCGGCCTCGAAGTTGGAGTCGAAAATTGACCAGCAGTGGTCATCGCCGCCGTTGACCATAGTGCCGACGCACTTGCCCTGAACCCAGGTGGCCTCGTTCATGAAGCGCTTGCCCTTGGGGTTCACGAACAGGAAGGGACCATGGTACATAGCCGCAGCTTGCGGGTGCATCATCGTGGGCCACGGGCCGTCCTGGAAAGCGCCGCCGACCCATGCGGCCATGTTGTGGCCGTCGCCGGTGTTGCCCTGGTCGGAGCACAGGCGGGTCATAACCTTGTTCGCAATGGGAGCGAACTCGTTGATGTACTCATCGTTGTAGCTCACGTCGCCCGTAGCAAGCACGACGCCCTTGGAGGCGTTGTACTGCACGTACTTGCCCTCTTCATTCTTGCAAATAGCGCCGGTGACTTCGCCCTTATCGTTGGTAACGAGCTGCTGAGCAGGCATGTTGTACACGAGCTCGAAATTGCCCGTCTCTTCAGCCTTGGCGATGAACAGGTACTCAATGTAGGTCGCGATGGAGATTGCCTCGTTTTCCTTGGCGAGGTTGCCGCCGAAGATCATGTGATAGCAATCGATCTCGGGGTGCACCGTGGAATTGGAGCCAACGGTGACCATGCATTTCGCGCCATCGGACTCGGCAAGGTCGAGCAGCCAGTTCATGCAGCGCTCGCTCTCGCGGAACCACTTGGCAACGAGGGACTCACGGCAGCGGTTGCCACACGTGGAAACCCAGCGCTCCATTTCGATGGACTTGTCGAAATGGATGTCGAGCGCGTCGAGCGCCTTCGATGCGATAGCGCCCGTACCGCCAACGCCGTGGCCGTTGGGCACGCCATCTTTCTCAACCAAGGTGACCTTGGTGCCGTTCTGCGCAGCGTTCAGAGCGCAGCAGGTTCCCGAATAGCCGGCGCCGATAACGAGCACTTCGGTCTCGACGGTTTCGGCGATATCGGTGATAGCCTCGGGGGCTACCTCCCACGTGTGCTTCTTCTCGCCAGCAGCAGCGTCAGACTTGCTGCTCGAGCTCGACGAGCCGCCCGCCGGGCTGCAGCCAAACATGCCGAGCGCCGCCACGCCAGCAGCGGAAAGCGTTGCGCCCTTGAGCAGATTGCGGCGAGAAATGCCCTTCTTCAATTCTTCCATAGTTCCCTCCTAATGGAATTTCTTGGAATGCCGCGCCCGAGGAGACCGCTTCAAACGCCACGGCAAGCCGCGCAGGCCCAAGACCGCGCAGGCGTATTTCATGGCTTTGCGAAGACGTGCCCTCCCTGACGCTTGCATCTGCACCCTCCCTGGATGCGATGCGGTCACTATAGAGGCGAGATGGGGCACGACGCACCACATATTATGGGTTGTTTTATTGTTTTACCTGGTAGGGAGCTTGTTTAACTTCGTATTATCGGGGTAGTAACCCATGAAATCCAGGGCTGAAAAACAAGACAACCCACCTCGCTTCGACAAGATGGGTTGGGTTTTCTTGGATATGAAGGACGGCGGAAAGACTAAAGGCGGGCTAATTCAAAAGATCGATGAGCTCTTGCTTCGAGTGGATTCCGAGTTTGCGATAGATGCTTTTCGTATGCCCGCGCACCGTGTTTTCCGAAATGTAGAGACGGCGAGCAATAACCGCAACGGTGTTCCCATGCCGCATCAAATCGGCGACCTCGCACTCGCGAGCAGAAAGCGGGTCGGCAAGATCAAGCGAAGAAAGACGCTCTTCAAGGGAAGTCGGCAACTCATCGGTTGGCGTCATGGGGGCGGCGCCATTTGAGCGGCGAAGAGCGGCCGAGGGCTTTTCTTCACACTGTTGAACATCACGCGATGCCTCTTTGCTCGACGGCTCCTTCTGAACGCATTGGCCCCTTTCAACCACGCTCGCGCCTTGAACCGGGAATTCCTCAGATTTTGTCCGAACGACATTTTCCGCAACGGATTCCCCAGAATCGCGTTCACCTGAACCAGACTGAGGAGCCGCGGTTATCGACCGGCGCACATCGCTCCTGTTGCGGCCAAGCGACGCCAAAAAGAGCGCCGCCGTAAGCACATACACGCACACGAACAGCACGTCGACCACGAGCGTGAAATCGAGCACCGTATGCGCAGCGGCAACCTGCCCCACCGAATCGCCCAAAAGCAAACTCACGAGCGTGGGGGCCACGCACAGCGCATACACAAGCGACGAGTCGATGGCCTTGCGGCTTGCATACGCCGCGCACGTAATGAGCAGCAACAGATTCACCACCTCGAAGCCGAACATGGTAAATACCGAAACCGCGCCAAGCCATTCAATGCCAAAGAACGTGGGCAACAGGAACACGCCAGTGATGAGCGGAAAGAGAACCTGATACACGCGCAGCATGTCGAAGCCACGCTCGGTGAATAGCTCGATGGCCGCAACCACAAGTGTGGCACAGCTCATGCCGAGCATGATGCCCTCGAAAGAGCCGAGGTTGCCCTGCGGAACCACGTAGCCAATCATCTTCCACACAAAACCGATGGCGCACACGCAAAACACGGGGCGCGCCATATCGCGCAGCAACATGCGGCGACGCTCACGAGTGAGAGGCTCCGCTTCATAGGGAACGACCTCAGCAAGGCTTTTGCGCAGCGTCCAAGCGCCAAGCGCGGGCAAGACGATGACGCCGCAAACCACAAGCCATTCCGTCGGCAAGAAGCCAATGGCGATGCACAGCACAACCGAGCACAGCGCAGAAAGAGGGATATAAACCGTGGTGCGCGAGGTGCCTTCTGACGCATAGAAGCTTTGCCACATCACGAAAAACGCGCCCTGCGAAGCTCCTACCAGCGCCGATGCGATTGCGACCGAGGCAACCGAGAAATCGGCCAAAAAGAACGCAAGATAGTACAAAAGAGACCCCGCCGACAGGGCGATGCCCGCGATATACGCCGACTCGGGAGAAAACGCCTTGCTGCCGCGACGGACCGAAAGCGTCGCCGCCACCACGACGGCAACGATGGTCGAAAGTTGCTTTCCCACGGAAAAGCCCGTGCTTGCAAACGCGAACTCATCGGCAGGAGCCATGAGCGCGACGAACGTGACGGCCCAAAAGAAGCAGAAGCCCAAGTGGTGCCACTTCAAGCCTTTGACGATACCCCTCGCCTGCGCAACAGACATGCGCGCCTCCCTTATATCTTCTCCCCAGAAAACTGCCCCATGATAGCAAAAAACCGGCGGCGCGGCTGCGCAACCGGTTTCGACGCGTCTTTGAGCAGGCGCAATTGCCGCCCTGGCAAACAAAATGGACCAGGAAGATTCCCTGGTCCATGCAAAATCCGTTTCACGCTAATCGCAATCGAGCAGTACTCGACAAATGCCACTTTCGCAGCCCGGGTCAGCGAGCGGCAAGCTGGCGAGTCGAATTGGCTCGAAAGAGAAGCGACGCGTAGCAGCGCTACGCGAGCGACGATTGAGAGTCGCGCGCGAATTGCCGCAGCAAAACAAAAATCGCTTCCGCAAGCAACGTCAGCGAGCATGGGTTCTGACGGAGCAGATTGCCTTGAAGCCCAAGCGCATTGGCCTTGCGGCCATGCGCGAGGGCTGAATGGCAAGATGCTTTCGCCCCGGACCAAACAAGAGCCACTTTCACAGCCCAGGTCAGCGAGCGGCAAGCTGGCGAGTCGAATTGGCTCGAAAGAGAAGCGACGCGTAGCAGCGCTACGCGAGCGACGATTGAGAGCCAAGTCGGCCGCCAGATTGCCGCGCAGCATCAACGGTTAGCGCCGTTCGGCAGAACGGCGCAACCTTTAATGACGGAAGTGGCGATGCCCCGTGAACACCATGGCAATGCCGTGCTCGTCGCACGCTTCGATGCTTTCCTCGTCGCGGATGGAGCCGCCAGGCTGGATGATGGCGGTGACGCCAAAGCTTGCCAGCGCATCGATGTTGTCGCGGAACGGGAAGAACGCGTCAGACGCGGCAACAAGGTTCTTCGGCTCAAGACCCATGCGCTCGCACGCCTCAAGCGCGCGCTCGCCCGCCAAGCGGCCCGAGTCGACGCGGTTCGGCTGACCAGGGCCCATGCCAATGCCCGCATGGTTCTTGGAAATGAGGATGGCATTGGACTTCACGCCCTTGCACACCTTCCACGCGAACAGCAGCTCGTCCATTTCCTCGTCGGTGGGCTTACGCTTGGTGGGAACGGTGAATTCATCAGGCGTTTCGGTCACGGCATCGGCGGTTTGGGCCAAAATGCCGCCGTCGACCGAGCGATATTCAACGCGAACCGGGGCATCCACGCCGCCAGTACGCAGAACACGCAGGTTCTTCTTCGCCTGCAGAAGCTCAAGCGCAGCGGGCTCGAAGCTCGGAGCAATAATGACCTCAACGAACTGCTTGTTCGCGTTCATATGCTCGATCATTTCGAGCGAAACCTCGACGTTTGCCGCGATAATGCCGCCAAAAGCGCTCTTCGGATCACACGCGAACGCCTTGTCGTAAGCCTCGGCGACCGTAGCGGCCGTAGCCGAACCGCAGGGGTTCTGGTGCTTCAGAATAACCACGGCAGGCTCGTCGAACTCGCGAGCGAGCGTCCAGCACGCATCGGTATCGAGAATGTTGTTGTAGGAAAGCTCCTTGCCGTTGAGCTGTTCGGCATTCACGAGGCTATGCGCGTCGGCATTGGGCAGGCGGTAGAACGCAGCGCTCTGATGCGGGTTTTCGCCATAGCGCAGGTCCTGCTGCTTTTCCAAGTGAAGGTCGATAACGTCGGGAGTCTTCTCGCTGAAATCGGCCTTGCCGTTGAGCTGCTCATCCATCCAAGCGGCAATCGCGCCGTCGTAGGCATTCGTAGTTTCGAACACCTTCAGCGCGAGCTTCGCACGCGTCTCGCGCGTGGTGGCGCCGTCGTTGGCGCGCATTTCCTCAAGAATGGCATCGTAAGTGGAGGGCTCGGTGACCACGGCAACGCTCTCGAAATTCTTCGCGGCGCTGCGCAGCATCGACGGGCCGCCGATGTCGATATTCTCAATGCAGGTGCCGAAGTCAGCGCCCGAGGCAACCGTCTTTTCGAAGGCATACAGATTCACGACCACCATGTCGATCATCTTGATGCCGTGCTCTTCGGCCTCGGCCATGTGCTTGGCATTGTCGCGCTTCGCGAGCAGGCCGCCGTGCACCATGGGATGCAGCGTCTTCACGCGGCCGTCCATCATTTCAGGGAAATTCGTCACCGCATCGATGGGCGTCACATCAACGCCCGCTTCGGCAATCACCTTCGCGGTGCCGCCGGTCGAAATAATCTCAGCTCCGAATTCCTCGTGCAAAGCGCGCGCGAACTCAACCACGCCCGTTTTGTCGGTCACAGAAACCAGAACGCGTTTAACCTGGGGGTTAGTCACGTTTCCTCCTCCGTTTTCCTTCCGTTGACTTTTGTTTACCTTATCAGCCGAATCGCCCATACGCCGCGACATCAACGCGAGTGGGCGAAAAAGACACGCATCGGACCGCCGCGTCATGCGGCGAAGCCGAAATGCACGCTATCGACCCAAATTCGAGTCGTGTTTCGCGCGCGCGGCTTCCGAATAATTCTGCTTATATCGCTCATCGACAAGCTCGGCAACAATGGCGATGGCGAGCTCGGCAGGCGTTTTTGCGCCAAACTTCAAACCAATGGGGCGTTTGATGCGCTCCCACCCTTCTTCAGTGCCGCCCTTTGATAACACCAGGTCATGCACGGTATCATTTTTACCCTTACATCCCATCATGCCTATATAGTGCAAATTATTCCTAATAGACCACACGCACGCCTCGGGGTCGAACATATGCCCGCGCGTAAGCACGCATGCGTAATCAGCAGGGTTCGCAGTGATGCTTGAGAGTTCATCGAAGTTGCCGCCGCCGAGCAGCACGCGACGAGCGTTCGGAAAACGCTCTTCCGAAATGTATGCAGGGTCGTAGTCGACCGCCACAACGTCGAAGCCCACATGGTGCGCAAGCGCAGCAACCTCCGCCGACGCGTCGGAAGCGCCCAAAAGCCACACGCGAACCTTGTCGAAAAGCGCAACAGCGAGCCATGTAAGGCCATCGAACTGCTCGGTATGCATGGCAGGACCGCGCGTGGCATCTTTCATTTGGAAGATATCGCGCGGGGAATGCTCGCGCCCGCACACGATTTCCTTGGCGTCGTTGCAAAAGAACACGAACGAATCGCCGCAGCCCGAACCCACGTCACCGTATTTCTTCGTGACTTCATTGTCGACGTTTTCGCAGGCAGCAGACGCGTCGTATACATATTTGAAGCCAATCCAGGCAAGGTCGCCCTCGTCGATTGCCTTTGCCGCGCGTTCGAACACGCACGCATCGGCAGGCGTAAGGCCAGCAGAAATTTCCGCGAGCGCTGCAGGCGTCACATGCGCACGGCCTTCGAGCGCCTTAGCCGTGAAACACGGAAAGTCGTCAAAAGAAAGCTCAACCGGCCTGCCTGCAGCAACATCCGCCGCGAGCGAGCGCAGAAATTCTGCCGTTACCATACGCACCACAAACCTCTCATTAAAACTGCGCTACCTATTTCGGCGTCCCGTTCGCGAACGGGACGCCGAGGGCATCACGCTATTTTTCCGTTTGTCGAACCTTATAGTAAAAAGATCGCCCCTTTTTCTCATGGACAACTACACCGTTTGACTCGAGCTTCTTCATTCGTTTTTGTATAGCGCGGGGTAATACCCCAAAAAATTGAGCAGCTTCCTCCGCAGTTATCCCTTGTTCTTTTCGGCAAAGCAAAAGAAGGGTATCCTCGTCCACTGTACCGCGAATTCCCGCATCGCCAGCAACCGAACAATCAATCGGCAGTTCAAAAACCACCTTTGCTGGCGCGTATGACTCAGACAGCCGAGGAACTGACCCATACCTCTTCTTCCATGTCGCATAAATAGTGCATAGACCACTTCCCGCTCGGTCGCTTATGCCAACCATTCCAAAAATTCTCATAAGTGTAGGATTCCTAGGGTCTGAAATGCCTCCAGCAATTGCGACATTACGATCAACGAGAAACGATCCGGCGTTTTCAAAAACAATTTGTTCGTCTTTGACAATTACACGTACAGTACTCTGCCCGCCGTAATAGGCATGCACAAGAGCATTCGCAAGCGCCTCATGAACAGCATCTTTTACGTCATTCGTAAAACGATGCGAAGTGCCATCTTGAGAAACGGACAACGGGGTCAACAGCAATGCATCTATTTTCGGCATTACGGCAAAATAAAAATCAAAAAGGTTTCCACTCCAGTCTCCGCTATTCGAGGTAAGACGGTCATCCCAGCGAGCGCTGCCTGAAGATTCATTCCGATAATCAAGCAAAAAGTACGGAAGATGGCCAACTATTTCATATTCGTGGCCAAAAGCAAGCAGCCCCGCCAACGTTGGACACAAACGCCCAGTTCGATCCTTCGCTAGCTGTTAAGTGCCAAGACGTTGTTTACATCCGCGGGTGACAAATAGGGAGGGTTCCC
>ERZ827108.1149-NODE-1149-length-37509-cov-6.376729_pt1 | contig 37509 bp, 17 predicted proteins | sample MGYA00519921_ERZ827108 | MGnify/ENA primary metagenome ERZ827108 (study PRJEB31778, sample SAMEA3449258) | human gut metagenome | biome: human gut; feature: human-associated habitat; material: faeces | place: United Kingdom | collected 2010/2012 ...
AAGAGCATCGTCTCCGGCTGGTTGACCGTCGCATACAGCGGAAGCTCAACCGTCGGCTCTGCCGTGGGTTCTTCCGTAGGAATCGGCGTTTCCTCGATAATCGGTTCTTCCGTAGGAATCGGCGTCTCTTCGATGATCGGCTCTTCCGTAGGAATCGGCGTTTCCTCGATAACCGGTTCTTCCGTAGGAATCGGCGTTTCCTCAATAACCGGTTCTTCCGTAGGAGCAGGCGTTTCAAAGCCGAACTGACTCAGCACGGCGTCGGCTTCCCCTTCGGTCATCGGCGCGGCATAGCCGGCACGCATGAGCGTCAGTCCGGAAGTCGGATCGAGCGGATTAGCCACCGATATCGGGTAATCCAGCGTGTTATCCAGTCCCGTTCCGACAAGGGGCATTTCGCTGTAAATTTCGCCCGTATCCGTCACCAGCCTGAGCTGTGCGTTCGGGAGCGCGGCGCGCTCTTCGTCCGTAAGCATGCTGTCATCAAGCCAATAGACGGTGCTGCCCAGCGTCGTCGTCACGGGCGTCACATCCAGACTGAACTGGCTGCCGTCCCCCAGCGTAACGACGATCTCAACCGACAGCCATGTGCCTTCGGGCGTCATCAGCTCCTGCGCCTGCGCCTCGGTGATGAGGCCGCGCGCCAGATCGCGCTCCATATAGATATCCAGGAACGTGGAAATGCGCCCCACGGACATCGCCGCGCCGTTCTGCGTCTTGATCGCGGCCAGATAGCCGAAATACAGCCACTGGCAGGCTTCCTTCGCGTTGGCCGCGGGCTTGCTGATGTCAAAGCCGTAGGCGGCGGCCATCGCCTTCATGCCCTTGAGCGCCTTGATCTGCTTGGCGATTTCCTCGCGCAGGCGGATGACGTCCTCGGTCATCGTGCCGTCGCCGCAGTTGGCCAAATCCTTCGTCTTCTCCTCGATCAGGAAATCAATGCCGTAGAGCGCGACGCGGCGGTAGTCGCCGACGATGCGGCCGCGGCCATAGGTATCCGGCAGGCCGGTGATGATCTTGTTGTGGCGCGCCTTCTTCATCTCCGGGGTGTAGGCCATGAACACGCCTTCGTTGTGGGTCGGCGCGTACTCGGTGAAGATCCTGTGCAGCTCGGGGTCGGGCTCATAGCCGTAGTTGCGGCAGGCTTCTTCCGCCATCTTGATGCCGCCGAACGGCATGAACGCGCGCTTGAGCGGCTTATCCGTCTGCAGGCCGACAATCTGCTCAAGCGCCTTGTCCGCCTCGCTGATGTAGCCCGCCCCGTAAGCCGTCAGGCCGGAGACGACGTGCGTCTCCATATCCAGCACGCCACCCTTCGCGCGCTCCTCCTTTTGCAGCTTCTGGAGGATGCCCCAGAGTTTATCCGTCGCCTCCGTCGGGCCGGCGAGGAAACGCTCGTCCCCCGCGTAGGGCTTGTAGTTCTTCTGAATAAAGTCGCGAACGTTGACCTCTTCGCGCCAAATACGGCCCTCGAAGCCTTCCCACTGCTCAAAATGAACCATGCAAACTCTCCTTTATGGGTGGTCGTTGATGCTGATGAAAACGTGGTTATTGTAGCATGGCCGAAATGTTCGCACAACTGACGAACTCGCCAAGGAAACGCCGCGCGCTTTGACGTTGAACCGTTTTCCCGTTTCTTTGTACAGAATCCATCCGCTTAAATCGGATAAACCGCCGCATTTCCCGCGTCGGACGGCGGAAAACCGGCCTATTCTTAACGGTTTTCTAACGCGGCTTCCCCGCTTTTTCGTCCTTGTCTAGTCTGTCCGTTTTTCCCGGACACATTCAGCCGTCTGCTCGCCCCGATGATACCATAAATCCCGCGCTTTTGAAAGTCCTTTATTCATATTTGTTAGAATGTGCAAACAATAATCCGCCGACAATGTTTGATATTGACAGTGTTTTCACATTTTTGAATGTACTAAAAAATGCAGGAATTTGAATAACTCATTCAAATTCCTGCATTTTAAGGGAATTGATTCCGTTTTATCTATTCTTTTACACCAGATTATTCACAAAATGCTCGATGCGGTCAACGCCCTTGTCGATCTGCTCCATCGAGGTCGCGTAGGAGATGCGGCAGTAGCCCTCCGCGCAGAAGGCCGTGCCGGGGGTCAGCGCGACGTTCGCGTTTTCCAGCAGCATGTCGGCAAAATCCATCGAGCCGCCGATCTGCCGGTCGCCCAGATGTTTGCCGATCAGCGCGCTCATATCCACCATCACGTAGAACGCGCCCTTGGGCATCACGCAGGTCAGCCCGTCGATGGCGTTGAGGCGCTGCACGATATGGCGGCGGCGCTCGTCGTAAGCCCTGTGCATGCGCTCAATCGCTTCGCGCCCCTTCGGGGAGCGCAGCGCTTCCTCGGCGGCATACTGCGCAATCGAGTTGCTGCCGCTGGCGACCTGGCTTTGCAGGCTGCTCATGGCGCGGATCACCTCAATCGGCCCCGCGGTGTAGCCGATGCGCCAGCCCGTCATCGCGTAGGATTTGGAGACGCCGTTGATCACGATGGTCTGCCGGAAGATATCCTCGTCCAGCGACGCGATGGAGACGTGCTCCTCGCCGTCGTAAATCAGCTTTTCATAGATTTCGTCGGAGACGACGTAGAAGCCCTTCTCCACCGCCAGCTTCGCGATGCCCGCCAACTGCTCGCGGTTCCAGATGCAGCCGTTCGGATTGTTCGGCGAGTTGAGAATCAGCGCCTTGGTGCGCTCGGTGACGTAGGGCGCGAGATCCTCCGCCTCGGTGACGAAGCCCTTCTTCACGTCGCCCTGCACCAGCACCGGCACGCCGCCGACGATGCGCACGATTTCCGGATAGGAAACCCAGCACGGCGTCGGGATGATGACCTCGTCGCCGGGGTTCACAATCGCGGCCAGCGCGGCATAGATGGAGAATTTCGCGCCGTTGGAGACGATCACCTCAGAGGGCGAATACTCCAGCCCGTTGTCCCGGCGCAGCTTTTCGCAGATTGCGCGGCGCAGGCCGAGCGTGCCGGCCGCCGGCGTATACTTGGTCAGCCCCATATCCAGCGCCTCGTGCGCGGCGGTGCGGATATACTGCGGGGTGATGAAATCCGGCTCGCCGACGCTGAAGGACACCACGTCGCGCCCGCTCCGGCGCATTTCCTTCGCCTTTGCGTCGATCGCCAGCGTGGGAGACGGCGCAATCGACGCGCACATACGAGAAAGCTCCAAGGACAAGACAAACGCCCCCTTAAACCGGGTCAGCCGACTTCATTGCCGCCCGAAATGAATTTCAAGAACATTATACATCCATTTTACCCGTTTTGCAATCGCCATTTTGCCTTTATTTGTCGTTGTTCTTCGTCCACTTTGCACATTTCAATTTTCATTCCTGCAAATTTGCCTTTGAGCGTCATTTTCCCCCGCTTTTTGCAGCTTATGCGCCGCGCCGCCTTTTTGTCCCGCGCAATCAGGCCGTCGGCGCCTTTACAGCCTCGGCAGAAATGAAGCCGGGCATCATTTTCCTGAATTGTTTGTTTCCAAACTGCGTCTTTTTGTTAAAAACACTTGCCATAATCTTTTTTTTGATGTATCATTGTTTCGGTTGGTATCTTTTTGAAACATTTTTGGAGGTGTTATTTTGCATCGCATGTACAAATGGTTCCTCGCGGCTGCCGCCGTCTGCCTGATGGGCACGAGCGCTGTCGCCGCTGCGGAGGATTCCTACTACCTCGAGCTGCCCACCAAGGGAATCACTTCTTCACGAAAGATCTCCGTCAATGTGCCGGATGAAAACCCGGTCGTGGACGGCATAAATCCGCTGACCGGCGAGAGCTGGTACGGCAACTATTACCCGATCCTCGTCAACATCGACGCGCACCCGGAAGCGCTGCCGCACTGGGGCGTCGCTTCCGCCGATATTTCCTATGAAATGCCGGTTCAGGCCGACGGTTCCACCCGCTCCGCCATGCTCTTCATGGGCACGATCCCGTCCTTCGCGGGTCCTGTCCGTTCCGCGCGCGTGCCGATGGGCAGCCTGCGCGAGATTTGGGATAGCGCGTGGGTGTTCTACGGCTGGCAGAACTGGGCGAACGGCAATAACATCGTCGTTGACGTGGACGACTGGGCGCTCTCCGTCCATTCCGACGCGCGCCAGAAGGGCCGCTGGGTGTTCCCGTTTGTCGAGGGCAGTGAGCGCAATTACAGCGATCTGTTCCATCGCGAGAACGACGGCGAGCACGTCGCGCCGCACAACGTTCAGATCAACATGAACGCCGTCGCCTCCCTGTTCACCAACGAATCGACCAAGCACCCGTTCAAGTTCACCGAGACCGGCCTTGACCGCGGCGTGGACGTTTCCGCCATCACCATCAACTACAAGACCACGAACCCGGCCTACGTCTCTTCCTACGAATACAACGAGATGACCGGCCTGTACGAGCGCTATCGCAACGGCGCGCCGTACTACGACGCTCTCACCGGCGCGCAGACGGAATACGCCAACGTGATCGTGCTCCGCACCGATGTTAGCTGGTTCAACAACGCCCCGCAGCGCCCGGTGATTCAGCTCGTCGGCCAGGGCGTGGCCGAAATCTTCCAGAATGGCAAGTACATCCGCGGCACGTGGGTGCGCACCCATGACGGCAAGACCGGCGACGACGCGAAGTCCCTCCCTGCCCGCATGATCTTCTTCGACGAGAACGGCGAGGAACTCGAAATGAAGGTCGGCAAGACCTTCATCCAGATCGTCAACAACGATCAGGCCGTCATCGTGAACGCGGGCGAGCAGATCGAAGGCGCGACCGCGCAGGCCACTCCGGCCCCGACCGCGACCCCGAAGCCGACCCGCACCCCGAAGCCGACCCGCACCCCGAAGGCCAGCGCCAACGCGACGCCGGCGCCTGTCGAGGGTGAGGACAACGCGGACGAGGATGTTTCCTTCGGCGGCTAATTGAACAAACCCATCAGGAAGGCGAATCGACTGCGGTTCGCCTTCTTTTTTTGCAGAAAAATGGAGCTACAAAAAAATGAAGCCGTCAAGCTGAAACCGAACATTTCAAGAAGCAAATATCTAAGCATTTTTGGATATGGGGCTTTGCCCCATCGCCCCACCAAAGGGCTTTCCGGTCGCCCTTTGGAAACCTTCGGGCGCAAATACTTGATTTTTCCTGAAATATCGGTTCTGTTAGCTTGACAGCCCATTTCGTTTATGCTTGTGTGCGGGGAATCTCTCAATCCTCGACGGGATGATCGGCGCGGTACTTCGTCAGCAGCTTCTCGATGCGGTTCCACGGGTTGAGCAGGTAGCTCAGGGACTGATCGTGGTTGAGCGTCGCGATGACGAACGCCATGTATTTGCTCATATCCGCCTGGCTGAACCACGGGCGTTCGAGCACCTCTTTGGGGGTATAGGTCAGGTTCGTAGCGAACACGTGGTCGATCATGCCCTCGGCATACGCCTTGTCAAACGCCTCCAGGCCGCTGGTGAAGAACGCGAACGTCGCGCCCGCGAACACGCGCTTGGCCTTGCGCCGCTTGAGGTTATACGCCAGATCGAGGATGGAGTCGCCGGAAGCGATGATGTCGTCGGCCACGAACACATCCTTGCCCTCCACGCTGTCGCCCAGATACTCGTGCGCGACGATCGGGTTGCGGCCGTTGACCACGCGGGTGTAATCGCGGCGCTTATAGAACATGCCCATGTCCACGCCCATCGCGGAGCTGTAATAGATGTTGCGGTTGAGCGCGCCCTCGTCCGGGGAAATGACCATCATGTGATGCTTGTCGATGCGCAGATCATCGTAGGTGTGGCACATGGCCTTGAGCATCTGGTAGGTCGGCATGATGCTTTCAAATCCGCTCAGCGGGATGGCGTTCTGCACGCGCGGATCGTGCGCGTCGAAGGTGATGATGTTGGAAACGCCCATCGCGACCAGCTCCTGGAGCATCACGGCGCAGTCCATGGACTCGCGGGAGGTGCGGCGATGCTGGCGGCCTTCGTAGAGCATCGGCATGATGACGTTGATGCGGTAAGCCTTGCCGCTGACCGCCGCGATGATGCGCTTGAGATCGGCGTAGTGCTCGTCCGGCGTCATCGGAACCTCGCGGCCATAGAGCTTGTAGGTGCACTGATACGCCCCCACGTCGCAGATGATGAACAGATCATAGCCGCGAACGGTATCCTTAATCATGCCCTTGCCCTCGCCGGTGCCGAAGCGCGGGCAGTGCGCCTCCAGCAGGAAGCCGTTCTTATCCGAGCCGTAGAAGCTGTGGAGCTTCTGGTCGGAGGTCGCGTCCACCTGCCAGTTCATCAGATACTCGTTGACCCTGCGGCCCATTTCCTCGCAGCCGTTCATGGCGATGACGCCCAGCGGCGCGACAGGCCGCATCGGGAATTTCTGGGACGACTCGATGTTCTCGTTCATGCTTGAATACCCCTTCATAATGTCGATGAGATTCTCCCGTTTGACAGTATTGAACAGCCTGATTATAACACATTTCGCATCGAATTTCCGCACCAATTTGTTATCTTTATAAAAATTCGTCCGCTTGTGACAAATTTCCATCCGCTTTACGGCAACGCTACACCAACTGAACACTTTTTTAACGCAGTTTTCACGCCGCGCCTTCCCCTTGACCCTCCGCTTTTTGCTTGCTATAATATAGCCAAATCAACTCAGGGAGGTCTTTGCGTGAAACGCATTGTTTTAACCGGCGGCGGCACGGCCGGCCATGTCTCGCCCAATCAGGCGCTCATCCCCCATCTGCTCGAGGAGGGCTGGGATATTCACTATATCGGCACGAAGAACGGCATCGAGCGCACGCTGATTGAGCCGATGCAGGGCGTGACCTATCACGCGGTCAGCTCCGGCAAGCTGCGCCGCTATTTCGATTGGAAAAACTTCACCGATCCCTTCCGCGTCATCGCGGGCGCGTTCCAGAGCATCGGCGTCATCGGCAGGCTGAAGCCGAACGTCGTGTTCTCCAAGGGCGGCTTTGTCAGCGTTCCGGTCGTCTTCGGCGCGGCCATCTGCGGCGTGCCGGTGGTGATGCACGAAAGCGATATCACGCCGGGGCTGGCCAACAAGCTGTGCAAGCCGTTCGCCAAATCCGTCTGCACGACGTTCCCGGAGTGCGCAAAGCTGCTCGCCCCGAAGGGCGTTCTGACGGGTACGCCGCTTCGCGCGCAGATTTTCTCCGGCGACCGCGCGCGCGGCCTCAGGCTGGCCGGCTTTGACGGCCAAAAGCCCGTTTTAATGATGATCGGCGGCTCGCTGGGCGCGCAGACGGTCAACGCGGTGCTCCGCGAGGCGCTTCCGGCGCTGACCAAGCGGTTCGACGTGCTCCATGTCTGCGGCAAGGGCAATCTGGATGCGTCGCTTGAAAACACGCCGGGCTACAAGCAGTTTGAATACCTCTCCGACGAGCTGCCGGATGCGTTCGCCTGCGCGGATATCATGCTCTCCCGCGCGGGCAGCAATTCGCTCTCCGAGCTGATGGCGCTGTGCAAGCCCGCGCTGCTGATCCCCTACCACAGCGGGCGCGGCGATCAGGTGCTCAACGCCAATTCGCTCAAGGCGCGCGGTCTGGCGCACGTCATGCCGCAGAGCGAGCTGACCGCCGAATCCCTGCCGCCCGCCATCGACGCGCTTTGGGCGGATCGCGAGCTGCTGCGTCAGCGCCTCGCCGCCCTACCGGACGCGGACGGCACGCAGCTCGTGCTCGACCAGATTCACAAATACATGAAGAAATAAGGGATCGCTATGGAAGAAAAAAGGGCAGGATCGCTTTCCATGTCCGCCCGCGTCAGCGAGCTGGCGCGCCTGCTTCGCTCCGGCGGCCAGACCGACGAGCAGCTCGCCGCCGTGCTGCACGACGCGCACGAGTGTGACATCGCCGCCGCGCTCGAGCTGCTCGACATTCGCCAGCGCGCGCGGCTGTATCGCCTGCTCGGCGTCGAGCGGCTGGGCGACGTCTTCGCCTATGTCAGCGACGCGGGCAAGTACCTCCGCGAGCTGCCGCAGGAGCAGGCCGCCGATATCGTCGAGGCCATGGACGCCGACGACGCGGTTGACGCGCTGGAAACCGTCTCCCCCGAGCTGCGCAGCGCCCTGATGGAGAAGCTCGATCCCGAATCGCAGCACGACATCCGCCTCATCTGCTCCTACCAGCCGGATGAAATCGGCAGCGCGATGAGCACGAACTTCGTCTCCATCAGCCGCCACCTTTCCGTCAAACAGGCCATGCGCGCACTGATTGCGCAGGCCGAGGAAAACGACAATATCTCCACCCTCTTCGTCAACGATGACGACGGATCGTTCTATGGCGCCATCGACCTCAAGGATTTGATCGTCGCGCGTGAGGATACCGCGCTGGATTCGCTCATCAGCCGCCATTTCCCGGCCGTTTTGGCGCATGAGCAGATCGAAGCGTGTCTGGATCGCCTGCGCAGTTATGCCGAAGCCTCCATCCCGGTGCTGGGCGAAAAGCGCCGCGTCATCGGCGTCATCACCACGGACGACATCGTCGAGGCCGTGGACGACGCGATGGGCGACGATTACGCCAAGCTGGGCGGCCTGACCGGCGAGGAGGATCTGCACGAGCCGCTGAAAACCAGCCTCAAAAAGCGTCTGCCGTGGCTGATTATCCTGCTCTTTCTCGGCATGGGCGTTTCCTCCGTCGTCGGGCTGTTCGAGTCCGTCGTCTCGCAGGTCGCGCTGATCGTCTGCTTCCAGTCCCTCATTCTGGATATGGCGGGCAACGTCGGCACCCAGTCGCTGGCCGTCACCATCCGCGTGCTGATGGATGAAAGGCTGACGGGCAGGCAAAAGCTCGGTCTGGTCTTCAAGGAAATGCGCGTCGGCTTTTTCAGCGGCCTGCTGCTCGGCCTTCTGGCGCTCGTGTTCATCGGGCTGTACGTCTGGCTGCTCAAGGGCAAAACGCTGTTCTATGCCCTGTGCATCTCCGGGTGCGCGGGCGCGGCGCTGGTGCTCTCCATGGTGCTTTCCAGCCTTGTGGGCACCGCTGTGCCGATGTTCTTCAAAAAGATTCACATCGATCCCGCCGTCGCTTCCGGCCCGCTGATTACGACCGTCAACGATTTGGTTGCCGTCATCGCATACTATGGGCTGGCGTATATTCTGTTCTTTCAGGTGCTTCATCTGGTGTAATTCGCTCCGTCTCTTTTTCCCCAAAACATTGAACCCCTTCCGCGGCCGCCCGGCCATGGAAGGGGTTCGTTTGATATACCTGTGTTTGAGCGGTTACTCGATGATCTCAAAATCATCGTCGCCGAAGTCGTTCCCGCCGTCGATCTTCATGTCGTCGTCAAGGTCCAAGCCGCTCTGCACCTCGTCCGGCGCCGTTTCAACCGGCTCGGCGATATAGGCGTAAAGCACCGCTTCCGGCCAGTTGATCTCCGAGCCGGCGTAGTAGTTTTGCAGCCAATTCGTGTGGAAATCAAAGTAAACGTTGGAATAAATCGGCATCGTCGGCAGAAGCTCGTTGTAATACTTCTGGAACTCGATCCACTTCTGCTCGTAGGTCAGCACGTCGTATGGCTCAGTCTTGTGCATGTCCCAAGTCATGTCGATAAGCTGCTCATCGGTCATACCGCTCGTGTTCATCGCGCCCACAAAGTCGGGATCATCGGTGAACGTCATGAACGGATCAAACGTGGAAACGAAATTCGTCGCCATGAAATTCATGTCGTACAGCCGCTCGCCATCCTCACGGTAATAATCGCTGAGCATTTCGTTAAAGCTGACCTCATGCACAACCAACTCGATACCGACCTGCGGCAGCGTTTCGCTGAACTGATCGACGACCAGCTGTGCGAAATCGTTGTCCTTCACCTGCGCAAAGTCGAGCGACAGGCGCATCAACTCGCCGTCCACATCCTTGCAGCGCACGGCGTCGCGCGTTTCGTCAAACGGCTCTCCGTTTTCGTTCAGCGTCCAGCCGTCTTCCTCCAGCAGCGCTTTCGCCTTGCCCAGATCAAGCGTATAGGGATTCAGCTCGTCGAGGTTCAGCGCATCCCAGACTTCTTCTTCCTCCGGGGTAATGCCTTCCGGGCGGATGGTGCCCATCGCCGCCAGCGTCATCCACTGGCCAAGGCCGTAATAGCCGTTGACCGTCACGCCATAGCCCTTGAGCGCGTCGCGCACAAAGCTGTCCGCGTCAAAGCAGTAGTCAATCGCCTGCCGCACCGCCTTGAACTGCTGCGGCCCCTGCTCGCAGGCAAAGGCGCAGAAGCCATATCCCAGACGCGCATAGTTCAGCAGCGAATAGCCTTCGCTGAGCATCGGGCGCATGCTGTTGACCACGTCGCCATCGACCACTTTATTCAGCAGGTCGATTTCGCCGCTTTCCAGCTTCTCCTTCATGTCCTGCGGCAGCACCGGGACGAGCGTCACCGTGTCAATCACGGGACGCACGCCCTCATAGTTGCCGACGTAAAATTCGTTGATCGCGAATTCCACCGTGCCGCTTTCGCGGTCATAGCTGACCAGCTTATACGGCCCACAGGTCAGATACGGGTGGGACAGATACCCGTTTTCCGCGTCCAGCACCGTGCTTTGCAGCAGCTCCGCCGTAAAGACCGGCTCGACTGCCGTTTCGTCGATATTGGCGATATACGCGCCCTCTCCGTCGTCGCGCACCTCGCATCCGGGCGCAATCACGCCGATTAGATACGGATAGACAGACAGATACGACAGCTCGTAGAAATACGGTTCATACTGCGCCTTGACCGTCACGCTGAACGTCCGCTCGTCGATGAGCCGCACGCCGGAAAACACGTCCGTCTCTCCCGCGCTAAACGCCTCATAGCCCACAACGTGCGCATAAGCGCCCGTGTTTGCGCCGAGGGCCGCAAACTGCGGCGAGGTCAGCAGCAGATAGGAAAACACGTAATCCTCTGCCGTCACCGGGGTGACGCCGTCGTTGTAGGTCAGGCCGTCCACAATGCGGATGGTGTAGGTTCTGCCCGCTCTCGTATCAGCGGATTCCAGCGAATCCACGACCATCGGATCGGTCGTGAATTCAAGCTGGTTCATCCATACGATGGGGTTGTAGCCGTGGAGCATGTAGCGCACGTCGATGTCGCTGGTGTTGTTGCCAAACTGCGTGGTGAAAAAGCTTCCGCTGACCTTCGTCGAGTTGCCGACGGTCAGGTGCGTAGGCTCTTCGCTCTCCGGACGCATCGTCAGCGCGATTTCAGCGACGGTCGGCGCGGTTTCGGTCTGCACCTCTTCCCCTGCCGCACTCACGGAAACCATGAGCAGCAGGCAGAGCGCTAAAATGAGTTTTTTCATGGCAAAGTCTCCTTCTTGATGGCCTGCGTATCAGGGAAGCGGGGGCGCCGCTTTTAGTTGAAGCAGTCGCCCTCGTTCATGTTGATACCGCCGCCCAGAGGCACGCCGAGGTCGTCAAGAATGGTCAATCCGCCGCGACGTCTGTTCTCCGGGTCAACCGGAACAAAGCCGTCGTCAATGCGGTGCGTGTTGATGACCGTGAAGGTCGTTCCGCGCGTCACGACGCTGGCCGTATAGCCCTCCGGCACATCGTTTTCCACAACGTCGTAGTCATACGCCTCGCCGTTGTCGTCAACCATCGGCAGCTGCGTAAGCGTCTGCGTCCAGCGGTTCGCCGCGTTCAGCGTCAGCGTGGTGATCGTCTGTCCGTTTCTCGTCACATCGACCGTCACGCTCTGCGGACGCAGCTTCTGCGCGTCATTCGCGTCGTTCCACGCCTTGCGCACAATCAGGTCGGTGTACGCCTGCGTCATCGTGTTGACAAACGCCGCCATATGCCCGGTTCCTTTGATCGCGCCTTCGCTGCCCGTAGAGCTTACGCGCATATCCTGCGCCGCGCGCTCAGTGACGGTGTAGCTCGTGCCAAGCGGAATGCCGCTGAGCGTGACGCTCTCGCCGTGGCTCAAGCGGATGCTCGCCGCGCCGCCGTTAAAGTACAGTCTGCCCGTTTCGCCGCTCGTCCTGGTCGTGCGCAGCGTTCCGGTAAAGTCCTCGCCGTCCTCAAGCGTCAAGGCGATGTCAAAGACGAACTGCGTATCGGGAATCTCCGCGCCGCCGATGGCTTCAACCGTCTTGGTAACGGTCAGCGCGCCGTAACCCGGATTGGCTCGCGTGTTGAGGAAGGTTGCGCGTACCGCCGCCGTTTCCACCACGCCGACAGCGCCGGTGCTCGTGGTCGTGTAGCGATCCGCCGTGTAATCCGCTTCGGAGACCGTGTAGCTCGTGCCGGACGGAATGCCCAGAATCGTGAGCGATCCGCCGCCCGCAACGCGAACCCGCGCCGTCACGCCGCCCGCCGCGTTGTCCTCAAAGGCAACCGTGCGGCCGCTCTGCGTGAGATACGCGCCTGCCAAAGCGATATTGTCGTTTCGGCTCAAGGTAACGGTAAATTCAAACTCGCGCCCGAATTCCGCCGTTCTGCCGTCCAGGTTCTTGACGATTTCAAGGCTTCCGGTGTCGCGCGTGTTCACGAAGCGGAGCGTATCGCCCGCGTCGGTCATCACGCCGCCCTGTTCGCCCTGACGGACGACATAGCCCTCGGTCTGATAGCCGTTTTCATCCTCGATCACCGTGTAATGGGTATCCGCGAGGATATTGCCGATGGTCACACCGCGCTCCTCGCCCGTCGCCGCCGCGCCGTCCGCCATATCCACGGTGACATGCGCTTCGTCGTAGGTGAAGCCGTTTTCCGTCCGGGTTTCAAGCGTCAGCGCCTTTCCGTTCAGCGTCGGCCGGTTGTCGCCCGTCAGCCGGACGCCATCCTCGCGCCAGAGCCGCACCGTGAAGCCGAAGCTCGTGCGCACCGCGTTGCTTACGGCCACGCGGTCGTTATAGCCCGTGCCCTCCAGCTTCTTGGTGATTTCCAGCGCGCCGACATTGCGCGTGTTGGTGAAGACTGCGTCGCCGGTCAGCGCATCCGCGATGGTTCCGGTCACTTCGCTGCCGTTCACCCGGCCGTTCTGCGTCGAAACCGTGAGATAATAGCCGTCCTGCGCGTCAAACACCTCGCGCACCGCGTACCGCGTGCCCTTGAGGATGTTTTCCACAGTCAGGCTGCCGACGCGCGCCGCCTCCGTCACCGGGATGGAGAGGCTGAGCGTCACCGTATGGTTCTTCGCGTCCACGGTCATGTTCTTCGGGGTCTTGCCATCCACCGTGGGCAGGTTGTTCGTCTGCGTAAGATCGATCCAATCCGCATAGGTCAGCGTGGCCGAGAAGCTGAATACGGCTCTGCCGTTTTTCTCGAACTTCACCGCGTTGCCGACCGCGTTCTTGGTTACGCTCAACACGCCGACGTTGCGCTCGTTGGTGAACGCAGCCGCCGCATCCGGCGTCTGGCCGTTGACCGCCGCCGTCTGCGTACTCACCGCTTCATAGCCTTCCGCGGTGTAGTCGTCCTCGGCTACCGTCGCCGTCGTGCCGTAGAGCACGTCAAGCAGCGTTGCCGTCTGGCCGCCCTTGAGCGTCAGCACGTATTCGCCGTTCGCATCGCGCGCAACGGTCGTCTGCACGTCCGCCTTGTTCGCTTCGCGGATGACCACGTCATACGCGTCGCGCTGGGTTGCCGTGTCGAACCGCGCGTTTTCGAGCTTCACGTGGAACGTGAACGCCTTTTCGCCGTCCGTCGCGTTGCCCTTGAGCGCCTTGCTCAGCGCAAGCGTGCCGCTCTCGCGCGTATTCGTGAACGTCATGGCCTCTTCGCGGCCCGCTTCGTTCACCACATCGATGAGACCGGAAGCGTTCTGCGGCGCCTGGGTCGTGTAGCCGTCGTCCGTATAGTCGCGTTCGACAATCTCATAGCACGTATGCGCCGGGATGTTGGTGATGCTCGCGCTCACCGGCTGTCCGTCCGTGCCCATGGTGATGCTCACCGTTCCGGCGTAAACGTCGTGCCCGTCGCGCTGCTCGTTCGTCTTCGTCAGACCGTCCACGCCGCTGGGCATGGTGCTCGTCTGCGCGTTCAGCAGGTCGAGGTTGCGTTCATTCCACAGCTTCACGTCAAAGGTGAACGTCTTGCCGTAGCCCTTGTCGCTCCCCGTTCCCGCAAGCGCTTTCGTAATCTCAATCGATCCGATATAGCGCTCGTTGGTGAACGTGTAGCCGATGATATTCGGCTTTTCGTTGATCTCCTTTTGGGTCGTTTTGAGCGTGTAGCCCTCGTCTTCGTGCTTCTCGCTCATCGCTTCCGTCACGATGATATCCGCGCCGTCCGGAACGTCATCGATCACCGCCGTCTCGCCCTTCTTCAAGGAGATAGTCTGTACGTCCCTCCGTCTGAAATCGATCGTTTCCGTTCGGCCGTTCACCGTGTAGGTGTACTCGCGGTAAACCGCCTCATCGGACAGCGCATCGTCCTTCTTTTCGATTCTGACGTTGAAGTCAAACGCATCGTCCTCGTTGGCCATTTGGCCGAGCACGTTCTTCGTGATGCTCACGCTGTGCGTGTCGCGCACGTTGGTGATCTGAACCGAGGAGGCCGTTTCTTTCGAAATCGTTCCCTTGTTCTTTTCGGTCGTGCTGCTGTTCCCGTCCGCATAGCTGACGGTAAAGCCCATGTTGCGATACGGCTGTTCGTCCTCGACAACGGCGTAACTCGTCCCTTCCGGCAGATCCTCAAAGGTCACGACCTCGCCGTTATGCAGGTTCAGCCTCAGCGTCACCTCCTGGCCGACCTGCTCCTGCTTCACCGGATACGTGGTCTTTTCGCCCTCGCTCGGCATATTCGAGCGGCCGACGTGGCCTTCCAGCGACACCGTCTCGTTTACCAGCGTCAGTTTGACGTTATACGTTTCCGTACCCGCCGCCAAGCCCTTGCCCACGCCCGTGCCCGTCGCGGTCTTGCCGATTTTCAGCTTGCCCGCGCTGCGCACGTTGGTAAACAGCGCCGTCTGGTTTTCGGCGTTCACAACCCTGTTCGGCGTAGACTCGCCAAACTTCATGTCCTCATCGTAATAGGCCGCATAGCCCCACTCCGCGAAGCCGTCGTTTTCGGTTACCGTGTAGCTTGCGCCATAGAGGATGTTGCCAATCGTCACGTTGACGTCAGGTTTCGTCTGCGAAACAGCGATCCGGATGTCCTTAATCGTCACCGTGCGGTCTTGAACGGTCATTTGGCTGCCCATCGGAATCTTCGGCAGATTGTCCGCGTCCTCCAAATCCACGTCAGCCGGATAGGTGATCGCCGCAGTAAAGCTGAACTCGCGCTCGCTGATCGGATCTTTGCCTTCGATCTTCTTGCGGATCTCAAGCGAACCGGCGTTGCGGACGTTTTTCAGTTCAACCTTGGCTTCCGTGGCTATCACACCGCTTCCGCCGGACGTAAAGGCGCTTGCGTCGATGTTGTAGCCCTGCGCCCGCTCGTCCGTCTCCTCGACGGTGTAGGTCGTGCCGACCGGAATATCTTTGATCGTCACCGTCTGGCCGTCGCGGATGGTCAGCGTCGCTTCGCCGTTCTTCACGGTCAGCTTCGTCTCCGCCGCGCCATCCATCGGATAATCGCCATCCACCGGCACAATATCATTGCGGCTGAGTCTGATTTTCACGGTAAACGCGTCGCCGCTCAAAACCGCGTTGCCCGCCGTCGTCTTGGAAATCGTCAGATCGCGGCGCGCCAGTTTGTTCTTCAAAACGATGCTTCCGTCCTCGCCGCCGGAGATCTCCGCTTTCGGGGTCAGATGGCCCTGTCCGTCGTCTTCAAGCGTCACGGTCACAGTGTACTTCGTCTTGTCGTAGGTCACGCCGTCGAAAGCGGTATCCACCTCTTCAATCTGATAGGTATACGTCATGCCTTCCCAGTCGCGCTGTGTCCAGCCCGTCTCCGGAATGGTCGCGTAGTTCATCGTCAGGTCGAATTTTCCGTTTTCATCCGCCTGCACAAAGACCGCGTTCTCCTCGACTGTGACGTTTCCGCCCACCGCAACGCGTTTGGTCAGATTCGGGTCATCCGGACTGGTGACCCAGATGCGGAAGAGGTTGGCATACCGCTCCAGCTCAACCTGCGTTCCCTCCGCAAAGACCTTCTTCTGCGCCGTGAGCATATACGTGCCCGCCGCGCTGTACAGATCGGTCGCGTTCACGCAATAGGTCTTTCGGCTGTCGGCCTTAAAGTCGCCGGGCAGCGTGTTCATGCCTTCCAGCACGAAGCAGCTGTGCTTTTCGCCGCCGATTTCAACCTCGCCGTGCGCCGCAATGCCCTCTCCGCTGAACGTCGCGCCCGTGCTCAGATACGGCGCGGGAGCGCTCGTTTCAACAACCAGATAGCTGTCCGCATAGGTCAGATACGCGCTCTGCGTGCTGACAAAGCTGTACACATTGCCGCTCGACGTCATCTTGCCGACCTTCTTCGCCGCCGAAACCGCGGTCAGATTGTCGAGTTCATCCGTCGTATACGGGCCGTAAATCGCGAACACCGCATCGGAAACATCCGCGCCGTTGTTCGCCTTCTTGGTGATTTTAAGGTCGCGCACCGGCACGAGGCCGACGTCCACCTGCTGATAACCCAGCTGGTCGTTCTTCACCATCTCTTCGGTGGGCACCGGCAGATAGAACCACTTGGTCGCCGCGCTGCCGTTTCCATCGGCCACGAAATCGCTGTCCTTATCGGAGGCGATCGGGTTGTTCACGCCCTTCCTTGTGACCATGAAGCTTTTCGGAATGCCGCTCAGCGCAAGCTGATACGTATAGCGTTCCGAACCGGACAGGTTGGTCGCCACAACGTTCCCGGCCGAATCATTCGGATCGTTTTTCAGGCTGGCAAGCTTCACCGCCGCAAACAGCTCGTCAAACTGATAGCTGCCGTCGGTGATCGTCTGCGTCTGCGTCGTCGGGCGGTAACGGTTATACCGCTGGCTGAGCTGCATGGTCAGCTGCTTGCCTTCGCCCGTGTACGCGTAATTCGGTTCGACCGACAGGTCTTTGGACTGAATGCCGTCTCCGTTGAAGTCGATCCAGACGCGGTTGCCCAGCCATACTTTCTCCGGGATGATCGCCACGCGCGTCACGTCGCTCGCCACGCCGCTGTGCTGGTCATAGCTGAGCCGCGCAATGTTGTTTGCCGTCGTGAAGTAAACGGAAGAATCCGTCACCTCAGGCGCAGAGCAGGTGTATTCAATCAGCACGCGCTCCTTGGCCGCCAGCGGCTGGGTCAGCATCACGGCAAAGCCGTGGACATCTGCCGGGGCCATGCTCGTCGCCCAGCTTTTTCTGATGTTGTCGGCGCCAAAATAGTCGTTATAGGTATTCCGGTTCTCAGACGTGATCTTCTCCTTCGTGAAGTAGACCGTGTAATCTTCGCCGGGTTTGAGTTCCGTGGAGCTTCCGTCCGCCGCGTATTTGGTCACGCTGATGGCCGTGCTCTCCAGCGCCACATCCCATTTGGAATCTCTGGTGCTGCTGTCGTTTCGCCAGTCGTCCGTGTGCGGCAGTTCGTCCATCACGGCGACGCTGGCTGCCGGCGAGAGCGACGGGTTCTCCACCAGAATTCTGTAATAGATCCGGTTGATTTCGTTGTCCTTTTCGGTCTTCGCGCCGGTCACGGCCACGTTCGACCCGCTGACAAATTTGTTCTTGCCGGTAATCGTGCCCGCCACATACTTGGAAATCGTCAGCGCGGAAGGCTCCGCCGACCTGTGCTCAGCCTTCGCCGAAATGCCGTGCTGGCCTTCAAAGCCGGGCAGTTCGCCGCTCTGGCTGTCGCCGGGCTGCTGCTTCACCATGCCGGTGATCTCGTTGCCCGCTTCATCGACAAACGGCACGCCGAAGGGGTTCTTCGTGTTCTTCACGGTCTGCACGCCGCTCATCGCATAGGCGATGTTGGCATCCATGCCCGTGTTGTGCGCGATAATCTGCTCCAGAATGCGTTCGCCGACGAACAGCGCGTCCACCGTCAGGGTGATCTTCTGGCCCGCTTCCAGCCGGCCGTCGCCCCGAACCACAACCGTGTAGCCGTCCTGGGATACCGTCGTCGTCAGCTTCAGCGCGGCGTTGTCGCTCCTCGCTTCCGCCTTCACGGCCATGGCCTGACGCGGCAGCGTATCGACCAGAATCGGCGCCTCGATTGCGGGCAGGTTCTCCGCCTGACCGGGGATATTCTCAAAGACAATCGTATAATGCGCGCCGGAACCCGCGCTCACCGTCAGACTGTCGCTCTTGTGGTTGGTGGCTTCCGCTTCCACGGTCACGACATAGTCGCCCGTGTTCGGGTTCTGCACAATCTCCGCGCGCTGCACCTGTTTGGTGATTCTGGCTTTCGGCAGGCCGATCGACGAATCCGCATCGCAGTTCGCCGCATCCGTATAGGTCTTGCTGACGCTCTCCTGCGACTTCGCGCCGATGGCATAGGCCAGTTTGAGGCCCGCCGTATTGCGCACACCGCAAACGCGGTCGATTGCTTCGCCGGATTCCTGATGGAAGCGCATCGTCACCGCAATCGGCGTATCCTGCCTGAGGCCCGCAGGGATATCCCGGCTGTCCTTCATATGATACGCGATCTTGAAGCCCGTGTAGATGCAGCCGCCGTCTTCCGCTTTCAGGGAAACGTCCGCGCGGCTGCCGGTCACGTCGATGTTCGACCGAATCAGCGTCTCCTGCGTGCCGATCAGGCCGTAAACATCCGCATAGATTTTGTCGCCTTTCGCCGCCGTGCCATAGGCCTCCTCCAGCTGCGCAAAGCTCATCTTGCCGACGGTCACGCTTTCCACAAAGTGCTGCGTCTGCACGGTTTCCTCGTCGCCGTCGAGCCAGCCGTTCTTATTGCCGTGCGCGTCCACCGTCTGATATTCGACCTTGTTGTCCGTAATCACGAAGCGGCTCATCGGGTAGCGGATTGCGTCGTTCGCGTCCTCCGCGCCGCTGTCGCTCGTCGTCTTCCGGATTTCAAAGGTCACCGTCTGCCAGCTTCCGTCCGCCTGCGTGTTTTGCAGGTTGCCCAGCTTTCCGCCGGCCTCGCCGTTGACCGCCGAAACGGTCTTATCCAGATACGGATCGCGGTTCGGGATGTTGGCGAACGCCGCCGCGGCAAAGCCGCCTTTGTTCGTCAGCTTCGCTTCTGCCTCCGTGTGCCACGGCATGCCTGCGGACTGCGAAGCCTCGGTTTCGATATAGCCCGCCGGAGTCGTCGTTTCCGCGAAAGCGTAACTGCCGTGCTCAACATACGACGTGATGACGTAGGTATACCGATACTCCCCGTCCGTGTAATACGTTCTGTCCTTCGCAAGCGTATACGTCTTTTCGCCGATTTCAAGCGTCTGCGGCGCTTCCGTCCTGTCTTCGGCGGTCGGTTCGAGGTTCGCAAACGCATATCTGTGCGTCTCGTCCGTGCCGTCCGTCTCCGCCGCGCTGAACTTCGCGCCGCCGACCAGCGCGCTCTTGTTTTCATAGTCGCGCTTGAGGATCACCAGTCTGCCCTTCGGCTCGTTATATGCGTTGAAGTGCAGCGTGCTGAACAGCTCGTTCGGATTGGCCATCAGCTCTTCGCCTGTGACGACGGTATAATAGCCCGCCGCGCCGTCAAGCTCGGAAACATCCTGCTCGGCCATGCTGTGGTTTGCGTCCGTCTTTTTGAAATCGTAATAGGCCTTGTAGCCCCGGCTCACCGGGTTCAGGTACGGCTTGTCGGGATCGTCGCCGATCGCGCCCGCGTCCGGCTGCTCAAAGACGACATACGCCTCGCCCTCTTCGAGCCTCGGCAGATACGGGAACAGCACGTCGCCGTTTGCGTCGGAGGTCACCGTCTGATACAGATACGGCTGTCCGTCGCTAAGCAGAACCTCGTGCAGTCCGCCGTCCGCGTCTTTCTTCATGATGTGAAGCACAGCGCCTTCGACAACCGGCGTATCATCGTTGCGGTTGATTCTCACGCTGCCGAACACGCGAACCTGAATGGATACGCCGCGCGTATTCACCATCGAAACCGTGTCGGCCGCGCTGCCCGCCGTCAAACCAATCTCCGCGTCATACGCCAGCTGATAGCTGTAATCCGGCGCGGAAATCTCTTCGACGTAATAGGTGTACACCGTGCCGTCCGTCATCGCGTCTTCCGGCGCATAAACTTCGTTCAGCTGCACCATGCCGTCCGCGCCGGATTTGAAGCGCACCGCGTTTTCACGCGCGCCCGTCCAGTCGCCAAACGGCGTGCCGTTTTCACGACCCACATAATAGCGCTTATTGTTCTGCTTGTCCAGCGTATACAGCGAGAAGAAGCAGTTTTCCAGCGCAGTCGGCGTTTCGCTTTCGCTCAGACATTTGGTCTTCTCAATCTGACCCGCCATCAGCGTGCCGGCGTTGACAAAGTCAACCTTCATCTGGTGCTGAACGTCCATCGCGTTGTAACGCGTGACGGTCACGTCCCGGCTGCTGGTGATCCGGTTGTTCGCGACGGTCGTGCCGTTGTAAACCGGCGTCGTCTCCGGGTTTCCATTCTGATAGGCCGCGGACTTGGCGAACCAGTAGCCCGCGCTTTCGTCCGTGCTTTCCACAACGGTGTATGCGCCCGGATCGAGCCGCACGACGATGGACTGACTCCGTTTAGTCTCGGTGAAGCCGCCGAGCGTAATCGGCTGCTGCGCCACCTTCTGCCAGCTTTCGGTTCCATGGGCATCGACGACGCGCATTTCCAGTTCGGCCGCTTCCGTCGTCCCCTTCTTATAGACATAGATGGCGACGCTTTCCGGGATGCTCTGCGTCTGAGAAGGCTCAAACGTCTTGGTGATTTCCAGATACGCGCGCGGCGTGTTGGTCACATCGATGGTGTGATCGATGATCGTCACGCTGTTGTTCGCGTCCTGACGGCCCGCGTCGCTCCGATTTTTGAGCGTTGCGGAAGCGAGGAGCTGAACTTCGCTCGTGTAGCTCTTGCTCTTTCCGCTCTTGTCCAGATGCTTGTAATCCTCGTCGCAGATGACGCGGAACCACGTCGTAAACAGCTGCCCCGCGTTCACCTGTCCCTGCGGAATCGTCTCGACCAGCTTATACCAGCCGGAATACAGGCCGTCAAACGTAATTTCGCCCGTTTTGGCGTCCGTTGTGCCCGTACACGGCAGATACACATAGCCGATCTGCGGATAGTTCAATGGATAGTTCGATTTGCCCTCGAACTCGTCCTGCGATTTGAACGGGCAGAAATACAGGGCAAAATGCGCCGCAATCGGCTTCAAATCCGCCGTATCGCCGCTCCGATCGCTGACCTTGTGAAGGGTGACGCTCGTCGTCGCCGGGTTGTAAACCGTAATCGGTTCGTCAGCCTTAACGTCCGCGCCCGCGATCGTCAGCTTTCCGCCGTTGAGCAGCTTGAAATACCGGTTGACCACTGCGTTCGGGTTCCAGTATTCAGCCACCGGCGTTTCAACCAGCGCCTCGGCAATCGCGTACTCGGCCTTCGGATAATTGCCCGCCTCGCTCGTGCGATAATCCCAGATCGGCAGGCTGAAAATGACCTCGCCCTTTTCGTTCGTGTTCTGTCGCGTGTGCGCCAGCGGGCTTCCGTTGCTGCTCAGAACCGCGCTCTCGCCATCGGAATAACCAATCTGAATCGGCGCGCCCTCGACCAGCTTTTCATCCGCGTCCCGCTTGATGACGGTCAGCGAATGGAAACGCGTATTCGTGGAGCAGACGGCAATCTGGCTCTTGTACTCGCCCGTGGTGAACGTCAGTCGGTTGGCCGACGTGCCGTTCACCTTCTCGCCGTCAAACACAAAACCGCTCTTGTCGGTCTGCACGCCCTCGATTACCGGCGCGGTTGTCTCTTCAATCGTGAACGTCGTCTGGCGCGGCAACTGCACCGTCGTCTCATAATGGTTCGCGTTGTTCAGCGTGACATGGGTATACACCTCGCCTTTTGCATCCGTGATGGTGTAAACCGCATCCGTGCTTCCCTCTCCGCCGTAATAGCGCTCGCCGTCCACATACTTGGCGACCGTCAGATAGGTCATCTCGCCGAGAATGTTCTTGATGGAGTTGCGCTGTCCGTCTTTGTTCAGATAATCGTCTACAACCGTCACGTAATCCGCATCCTGCGCATTCTTGACAGCCTTCACATGCAGGGCATACCGCTCCTGCATATAAACCATGTTAATCGGGTAATCCTTCTCGCGGAGGATAAAATCGGCCTCGTAGAAGGGTTGTCCGTTTTCATCCTTGTCCAGCTTCACCGGGTTATCCGGATTGTCCGCGCCGCCGTTTTTCGTATAGAGCGTCTCCAGCGAAACGGTGATGCTCACGCCGTAGCCCGCGCTCATGCCGCTCTCGCAGCCTGTGACAAATTCTGTGCTGAACGCGCCGCTGCCCTTGACGGCCTCCAACAGGCCGTTCGCGTTTTCGCGCGCAAGCAGGAGTTCAAAGGTCACGCCCGCCAGCGGCTTAAGCTCGCCGACCCGGTTGTTGTCCTTCGCTTCGGTGGACGGCCAGTATTCCTTATCCAGCTTCACTTGGAACAGACCCTTGAACTCGGTCTCCCCGCCGCTCACCACATCGGCCTCGTTGTATGCGTCCACTTCCGTCACGGCATTGACCTCTGTCGCCGCAGCAGACCACACGCCGCCGTAGACCTTCTGATAGCCGCCTGCGTGGTTGATCTTCACCTCCCGGAACAGGAAGGTATATTTGCCGACGTCGTCGCCCAGCTCAAAAGCGTCCGTCATGAACGCGCCCGTGCCCATGCCGCTCGCGCCGGTTTCATAGGTAATTCCGTCAGTAATCAGTTTGCTCTTCTGCGGTTCGGCGGTGAAAATAGCTTCCAGCTCCGCTTCCCGGCCAGTATATGTGCCTTTTTCCACCGTCTTTCCCGCCTGCGGCGCTATAAACGCGCTGTTGCGGGCCAGCAGTTTGCGCTGTGGTTCCGTCAGGTCGCTCGTGCGGATGGCGTAAACCTCAAACTGGCAGTAATCCAGCGACTGCGTCTCGCCGACGACAACGCCTTCCGTCGCCGCGCCGTCTTCAAACTGAACCATGTAGCCGCTCTTGTTCAGCTTCAGCTGCACATAGTCCTTGTAATTGGTGATGCTGCTCTGACTGTCGTTCTGATTATCGGTCTCTTTGCCCGTCAATTCAACATAGTTGAAGTTATCCAGCACATCCTGATAATCGTGCGGCTCTCTGTTGTACGCCGCGTTGTCGCTGTGCGCATGAACCTGATCTTTGGATTCATAGGCGCAGTATCCGTCCGGAACTTCCGTTTCCACGAGCACATAGTGCTTGAGGCCGTGCAGATCGGAGATCGTCGCAGTCGGGTTCGTCATGTTGAACGACTCAACCTGTTCAAGCGTGCCGTCGTCCTTCACTTCATAGAGCGTCATCGTCGCGCCCGTCAGCGGATACTCCGGCGCGTTGCCGCGCTCCAGCTCATATTCCTTCTGGTAGTTCAGGCTGACGTTGAGAGCGGCCCTCGGCTCATTTTCAAACGTCAGCGTCTGGCTGGCATTTTCGTCCAGCTTGAACTGCTGCCCGTCTTCCGCCTTGAAATATCTCTGCGCCGCCTGCTCCTGCTTCACCGTGTACGTCAGCGCCGTGGTTTTGTCGTTCGGATCGCCGTAAATCGGCAGGCTGGACAGCTCAAACGCCTGTCTTGCGCCCTTTTTGCCCGTGTAAACCAGCGTGTTCGTCGTTTCGTCGAGCACAAAGCCGGTTCCCAGCAGCGCCCGATAGGCATAGCTGTCCTTCGCGAGGTTCGACGCGTCCACCGAGACCGTGAACTTCGCCAGATCCGCCGCGTTCACATAATCGATGGCCGCGGGCTGCGTGCCCAGCTTTTTCTTCTTCTCGTCGCGCAGCTCAACCGTCAGGCTGCCGACGTTCGCCTTGTTTGGAACAGTCAGATTCTCCGCCTGATCCGTCTCGCTATACGTCAGCGGCCCAAAGACACTGTCGTTGAGCATCATGTCGCCGGAAACCGCCGTTTCCCTGACAAAGTACTTGCCGTAAGCCGGGATGGTGAACACGCCGACCGCCTGATCCGGCTTGCGCACCGTGACCGGCTCACCGACCTGCCGCTTGTTCTCGTCGTACAGGGTAAACGTCGCAAAGCTGCCGTTCGCCACCTCGTCCGGGAAAACTTTGGTCACCTCAAGCTGATACTTCCGCCGGTCAACCTGTCCGGCCTTCTGGCTGTCGTCGCCCGCCGCAACCGTCAGCCAAACGAGCTCCGTATTCAAATAGTAGTTCTCCGGTGCGGCCAGCTCCTGCAAATAATAGGAAGTTCCTTCCTCCACCGGGAGCACCAGTTCGATTCTGCCGTCCGCGTCCGTCGTGAAGCGATACGCTTCCGCCACATTTTCGGGCTGGGTCAAGCGCCCCTCTTCATCCACAATGGCCTCCGTCTTTCCCGTCAGCACGCCGTCCGTCGGCGTCCGCCCGACCAGATAGGTCTTGCCATCCGCTTTCCGGGTCAGCACGGCATAAACCGCGTCGGGCAGTGTCGCGTTATCGCTGCCTTCTTTGGTGAAGGTCGTCTTGCCGACCTGACGCGTGTTGGTGACGGTGATCGTCTTGTCCGTACCGTCGTCCAGCGTCACGCGCTCCTCGCTGTACGTCACCGCATAGCCTTCTGCCGCTGCTTCGCCGACGGTATAGGTCACCACATGGCCGTTTTCGTCCCAGCCGCGCAGCGAAAGGGTCTGGCTTGCCTCGTTCTGTTTGCCGTCGGTCGTCAGTTTAACCGTCCGGCTCGGCAGCGCGTCGCCCGCTTCGCAGGCAGCCTGAACCGTGATCGTCCACGTTTGTTCTTTGTTCAGGCCGCTCACATCGACAAGCCGCTTCGTGATGGTTAGCTCCTGCTGCTTGATGAAGAAATAGTCGGCGTTCTGGATTCTCGCGTCGTCCGTAAAGGTGATCTGAATCTCCGCTTCGGGCTTCTCCTCCTCGCCGTTCTTGCTGCTCGCGTAAAACAGACCGCCCGTCTGTTCGTTGCTCTGCACCTTCACGCGGTAGGTGATGAGGCGCCCGTCCCCGTCGAATCTCGGCAGATAGACGGGTTCCGCCTCATCCAGCGTCGTCTGCTTCACCGGCTCCGTCTCGTCGCCGCGCGTGATGGTCACCGTGTAATGGCTTTGATCCGCTTCCAGATTGGCGCCCTGCTCATACTTGCGCAGATAGGCTTTCAGGTTCAGCAGACCCTCCGTCGAATAGTTCTTCACGGCGTTTTCGTCCGTCATCCGCGTCTGCCTGCCCGCCTCGATGACGACAGTCCTGTCATCCGCCTTGACAAAACCGTCGGATACGCCCGTTTCTTTCATCGTATAGGTATCCGCGGGCAGATAAACCGTGGTCGGTTTTCCGTTTTCGACCTTCACCGTGTAGGTGCGGCCGTTCTGCCCGGTCAGCGTAAACTCCGCGGAAAGGCTGGAGTTTGTATTCTGCGTGCCGTCCGGCGCATAGAACATCTTTTCGAGGATAAACTGGCCGTTCTGCGCGTTGTAATCCTCGAACTCGGCTTTCACCGCTTTTTCTTCCGCTCCGGCCGTCACCGCCACAAGCTGATACGGATAGAACGCCTCGCCGATTTTGATCGTCTTCTTGTCGCCCGGCTTGACGTTGGTATAGCCCGCTTCCATCCCCGTGCGCACCACATAATAGTCGCCTTCGGGCAGTTCCCGGCTCGTCTTAAACGCGCCGATCCGGTCGGAAAGCTTCGCGTTCTCGCCAAGCACCAGCTCGCCCTTTTCGTTGCGCTTCACTTCGCTGGCCTTATAAATCGCAAAGACCGCGTCGCTGCCCGAATAGGCCGTTCTGTCCGCTACATCTGCCGCCAGCTTCACATACTGTTCCGGCAGGATGTAGCCGCCCTGACGCACGAAATGATAATACAGCGTTTTGCTGCTGTCGGCCGTCTTTTCATCGCTGTCGCCGTAAACCGTGTAGTTCAGCGTCGAATCCAGCGTGACGCCCAAGCCCTTAAAGGCGGCGTCATCCAGCCGTTCGTCGTCGCAGTCCAGCTCAAAGTCCGCCTTGTCATAGATCAGGTTGACCGTGTAATTGTTGTACGCATAGACCGACGGATGAACGGTATTATCGCCGTCCAGCGCCGCCGTGTTGTGGATCGTGTTTCCTCCGTTTGCGGGCATTACGAGGCTGCGCGTGCCATCCTCGTTTTCCACAATATCGCAGGTGTAGGCGCTGTCTCCAAGTGTCACTGTGGCCTGCTTCGGATAGACCTTCGCGCCATTCTTTCCCTCAACCGGCTGAATCGTTTCCTGGAGCGTATAGCTGGAAAGATCGAGTACGCCCTTATCCACGTAGTCGCTGTTCTGGCGCAGAATCTCGCCCTGCGTTCCCAGCGCGCCCGTGCGCACCTGATAGGTGAAGGTTACCTCGTCGCCGTTTACCGTGCGCTTCTCGGCCTCGTTCTGCACAGCCCACGTCTTTGCTTTCGCCGCATTCTGGAAGGCGTTCGTGTGGATCGTTGCCTGATAGTCAATCGGCGTACCGGCGTAAACTTTCTCTTCGCCGTTTTTGTCATAGTAGTGCATCTTCGGCGTGATCGACGCGGAGAGTGAAACCGTCGGCGTGATGAGATCGCCGTTGGCATGTTCACCGTTATCGATCATGCGTCCAAAGAACGTATAATTCAGCGTCACGGCGTTGCTGCCGTCCGCGGGAACGACGCTTTGGACGCTGTCAACGTTCAGGATATCCGTCCAACCTCCGTTATCGGTCGCGGAAATCCGCAGATTGCCGGGCGCGCTGATTTGCAGCTTGATATCGTCGTAGGAATCGAACGGACGATATCGAATGTACTCGTCGAACGTCATCGAATTCAGGTCAAACGCCCTGTATTCGGTCAGGTTCGTGGCGAGCTGGAAGGTCATGCTCAATGTAAAGGGGACGACCTCGCCCGTCTTCCACTGCGCCGCGTTCTGCGCCGGACGCAGGTTCGCGTAAATCAAGGTATCTTTTCCATTCTTTTCGACATCCCGAACGCGGTCGGCGAAAGACATGTGCGTTTCGTCCGTCGTCGTTTCAAACTCGGCTTCATAGGCTTCCTGCAAAGAGCCATACGTTTCGCCGCTTCTGAGGGTCTGCGCAACCGGCTTCTGCACCTGGCTGACCACTTCATCGGCAATCGCCGTCGTCGGGCAAGAGCTGACGAGCATCGCGGCCGTCATCACCCAAGCCATAACCCTTTTCAGATGGTTCATCCTTTCCATCCTGTCCTCCAAAAACATGTCGCTCAGTCTTCAACCGATACCACAAAGCGCCAGTAATATTGCGCGTTGATTTTGTCGAGCTTTACCGCATAGCGCATCTCGTTTGCGCCTTCAACGTCTTCAAAGTGTTCGCCGTCCTGGCTGTACTGCCAGCGGATCGACCACTTCGCATCCGTCGGCTGGACGTTGACCACGGCAGTCATTTCCAGCGTGTCGCCATAAGCCAGGCCGTCGCTTCCGTTGCTGATCAGTTCCGTCTCAATCTGCACCGGCTGCCGGACGACCTTCGCATCCCAATGCGCCTGCAATTTGATTCTGTCGTCGCCGCTGTTGCGCAGATCCAGCTCGTTGCCGTCGCCGTCCAGCGCCGCAAGGGTGAGCATCGTTTCCGCATCGCCGTTTCGGCTCAGCGTCAGCGTCAGCCGACGGCCGCCGCAAAGCACCTCGCCGCCCTGCGCCACGCCGTCGTAGACCCACAGAACGATTTCGCCGTTTTCCCAACTGAGGGAAGCGCCGTCCATCCAGAAATCATCCGCCTGCCACGCGTCCGTGTCGCCGCCGATGGCTACCGCAAACGGCTCCAGCCGCACGCCGTCCGCGTTGTTCACGCCGATCACCAGCCGCGCCGAATCGCCGTTTCCGTCCAGTCTGAGCTGCGCCCAGTCGATTGTTTCGATTTGCTCCTCCGGCTCAGGCGTGGACGTGGGTTCGGGCGTCACTGTCGGCTCAACCGTCGCCGTAGGTTCAGGCGTTGCCGTCGGCTCAACCGTTGCCGTAGGTTCGGGCGTTGCCGTATCTTCCGGCTCCTCCGTCGCTTCCGGTTCTTCCGTCGCTTCCGGCTCTTCCACGACTTCCGGTTCTTCCGTCGCTTCCGGCTCTTCCACAACTTCCGGTTCTTCCGCGGCTTCCGGCTCTTCTTCAGCCTCTTCCGTCTCAATCGGCGTTTCCGTCTCGCTGTAAACTTCAGATTCCGCTTCAGCTTCGGTGTATTCGGGCTTTCCGCCTTCTTCATACAAAACGATTCCTTCGCTCTGCTGCTCATCCTCCGCGTTCACGCGCATCGGAGACGCTGCGCCCAGCAACACCAGACACAGCATCCATGCAAAAATTCTTCTTTTATTTTTCATATCGACATGCCCCTTTCGCCGATCTTTTTTTCATCTTTCCATTGAAAGCCGCATATACTTCCCATAGGGGGAGATATATACCCATTTCTTCTCTATTTTATTCTACCACTCTTCCTTGTTTTTTTTCAACTTACAAATGCACAAAGGAAACGTTTCAGATCTAACAAAAATGATAATTTTTCCTTTTATCCCAACTCATATATAACGCCGCCAATTCTATACAATTCCCAGCGGAATACTTTCAATTTTTCTCTTGACAAGCCGCTCAATATCCTGTATAATGACCTTGTTGTTAGTGATAACTAACACCTCCCTGAACAAAATGGCGGATGAGGTTTGACGCGCCTCTCCGCAGCCTTGCAGGCTTGACGCACCTGCCAGGTATGCGCCCCGCTTGAGCGCAACCCAATCGAGCGAGGATCACTCCTCCCCCCTATTTTCTCCCTGTTTCTTGACAGAAAGACCCTGTCGGGCATTGGACGCCGCCCGGCAGGGTCTTTCGCATGTTTACGGCTGAACCGTGATCTTCTGTCCGTCCGAATAGAGCGTCATCACGCCGTTTTCCTTCGCGGCGTAAACCGTCGCCCCGGCCTTTTGCAGCCGAATGCGCACGCTGTTGGCGGGGTTTTTCCCCGTGACAAACGCAACGCCCGGCTTGGCTGCCTCCACCCATTCGGTGCAGGTTGCCGCTTCGCTGCCCCCGCGCGAGGCGATCAGCGCGTCGCACTTGACCGCCGCGCCGGAGGCGACGATCTCCTTTTCGCCGCTCGCGGTGATGCAGCCCGTCACCACGGCGCTCGTCTCCCCGTAGTCGATGCGCAGCGTCAGCCCGTCGTCGCGGCTGTCCGTGTGCTGCGTCCGCGCCGGGCCGATGAATGTCACGCGCGCCCGCCCGAGGGTAAAGGCCATGTTCTGCGTCGCGGAGACGATCTGCGTCCCCTGCTTTTCCGCCGCGTCGATCATCTGCGCGTAGGCCTTGCCCTTCGTCTGCGTCGGCGGCACAAAGAGATAATCCGGCCGCGTCAGCCCCAGCGCCATTTTCATCGCGCCGAGCTGTTCGTCCTCCGAGCCCATCGCAACCGCCGCGCTCAGGTGGTTCACGCCGCAAAGCAGAAGCTGGCCGCAGAGCGCCGCGCCCGTTCCGCTGCCCGCGCCGACGAGCATGGTGTATCCGTCCGCGCAGACAAAAACCGCCTCGCCGTCGCCCGCGCGCAGCGTCTTGATCGTCAGCCCGTTGGGGTTCACGCCGTATGCCCACTTGGGCAGCTTCTCCGTCAGCTTCGAAACGTCCGGCAGCTCGATTTTGCTCAGATCAAAGTCGCCGAGCTTGATTTCCGGCAGATTGTCAAAGCGGAGCGTCGGCGCGCCCGTCTGCGGGTCGCTCTTCACAAAGCCCAGCACATGCGCGCCGACAAACAGCAGCGCCGCCACGCCGAGCACGAGCAGCAGATTCGTCAGGCAGCCAACCAGACAGCCCTTTTTTCTCTTGCGCACATGAGACCGCCCCTCGCGCGCCATCAGGCCATCGCCTCCAGCGCGGAGACGAGTTTCCGGCAATCCTCCGCCGTCGTCGCCCAGCTTGTCACAAAGCGGACGGCCACGCGGCCGTCATCCAGCGTTGCCCAGCGCTCATAAGCGAAATCCAGCGCCAGCGCGGCGTTCTGCTCCTCCGTCAGCACGGCGAAAATCTGGTTGGTCGTCGTCCGCTGGAAGAAGGGAATCCCCGCGCGCTCCATGCCCGCGCGGATGATATCGGCCATCTCGTTGGCGTGTCTGGCCCATGCGAAATAATCGTCATGCTCCAGCGCCGCCAAAAACATCACGCCGCCGAGCCGTCCCTTGGCGATCATACCGCCGTTATGCTTGATCATATAGCGAAAATCTTTTTGCAGCGCCGGGTTGACGATCACCATCGCCTCGCCGAAGAGCAGGCCGTTCTTCGTGCCGCCGATGTAGAAGCAATCCGCCAGCGCCGCCAGATCCCGGAGCGTCACGTCGCATTCCGCGCTGGTCAGCCCGCTTCCCAGCCGCGCGCCGTCCACAAAGAGGATCAGTCCCAGCCTGTCGCAGACCTCGCGAAGCGCTTTCAACTCGTCCAGATGGTAGACGGTGCCGATTTCCGTCGGCTGGCTGATGTAGAGCAGCCGCGGCGCGACCATGTGCTCGTCCGTGTGCAGCGCGCAAACGGCCTCCACGCCCACCGGCGTCACCTTGCCGTCCTTCGCCGCACAGGGGAGCACCTTGTGCCCCGTCGCCTCCACCGCGCCGGTTTCGTGCACGTTGATGTGCCCCGTCGGCGCGCAGATTGCCGCCTCGTAGGGGCGCAGGAACGCCGCAATCGCGATGCTGTTGGCCGATGTGCCGCCGACCATAATGTGCACCGCCGCCCCCGGCTGGCCGCATTTCTCGCGAATCACGTCCGCCGCGCGCAGGCTGTAATCATCCAGCCCGTAGCCGCAGGTGTGCTCCATGTTGGTTTCAAGAAGCCGCTGCATCACAATCGGGTGCGCGCCCTCGCCGTAGTCATTCATAAAAAACGTCTTCACAATTCTTCCTCCCGTTTGATGGTGCCGACGATCATCGTCTCGTCAACGGTGATCTCCGTCACGCCGCTCAGGTCAAGGCTCTCCGCGTCGATGTTGGCGAGCATTGGGGTCATTTTCGCCAGATGCAGCGCCAGCGCCCCGCTGACCGGCATCGTATAGGTGATCGTCCTCTGTTCCAGCACGTTCAGATGCGCGTGCGCGTAATCCGAAACGGGCGCGCCGTCGTAGGCCGCCAGCCGTCCGCCCGCCGCCTCGCGGAGCTGGCGCAGATAGCCCGGCCTCGGCGCGAGCTTGATGAGCACGCCGTCCTTTTTGAGGATGCGCCCGAACTGCGCGTAGTTCGCCGGCGTAAACACGTCGAGCACCGCGTCGCAGAAGCCGTCCGCCAATGGTATGTTGGCCAAATCGCCGACGAAATACGTCGAGCGCCTGTCGCCCTTCGCTGCCAGCAGAACAGCCTCCTTCGACAGATCAAACCCGATTCGGATCATGTCCCGCTCCGGGCAGACGCTCCGCAGATAGTATCCCTCGCCGCATCCCGCGTCCGCCACGACAGGGCGTTCGGCGCGCACATATTTTTCCAGCGCCTCGCCGACGGCGGCGGCAACCGGCGCAAAAACGCCCGACTCAAACGCCTTCGCGCGGCTCTCAAACAGCTCCTTTTTGTAGAAGGACGGCTTGGCGTTCGGCGCGAAATTGACGTGCCCCTGCTTGGCGATGTCGTAGCAATGGCGCTTGCCGCAGAGCAGGCTTTTGCCCTCCTGATGAAAACTGCCCGAACAGATCGGGCAGCGAAGAAGCGCGACCGCTTCGTTTTGCATGGTTGTAACGCCTCACTCTTAGAAATAATCCGAGAAATACGGCTGCTCAATGGGGATGATATCCTCCAGAATGCGCACGGCGGTGTCATTGGCCTGCAGCCGCTCGACGCGCTTGAGGTAGGTCGGCCGCTTGTAGCCGTAGAACATGGCCGTCAGCGTCTGAATGTCGCAGCGGACGGTTTCGCCGCGTGTGCCGCCGCGCTCCAGAATGGTGTTGCCCGCCGCGTCCCAGCGCAGGGAGAAATCGCCGCAGTTGCATTCCATGATCGGGTCGTCGATGATGAAATGCAGGTCGTCGTGGATGGAGATGATATCAAACGGATACTGCCGGATAAACTCCTCGAAATCGACGATGCGCGCCATGATATACGGCTCGATTTCCTCCTGAATTTCGCTGTCCTCCAGCAGGAACGCCATCGGCTCGTTGGTGTAGTTGTTGCCGACCACCTTTTCGATCATCGAAAAGTGCGCGGAGATATAGTTCCACAGGCCGTGGCGCGCCTCCTGATTGACGTACACCAGCTCCTTGATGCGGAACACGTCGTTGGCGATGTAGTAGACGAGGTAGCCGGTCGGCTTCTCGTTCGCGTCGTAATACACGGCGACGAGCACGTCGTCGGCCTCCCACCGCCAGTATTCCTCCCACTCCAGCTCGTTGCGCTTGAGCGCGCCGTGGCGCATCGCGGAGAATGCGTCGTGCACCCGGTGCACATCCTCGCTGTCGATGTCCACGCGCTCGACCATACCGCCGACCTTGCGGTGCTTGGGCAGCTGCGTATCCTTGATGGTGTAGGTCATCTTATCCGAAACGATTTCCCAGCCCTTTTTGCGGTAATACGGAATCAGGTACGGGAAGAGCATCGACACGCACTGGTGGTTTTCGCGCATGTTATCAAGCGCTTTTTTCATCAGGTGCGCCATCAGCCCGTGCCCCATGTATTCCGGATAGGTCGCCACGCCGGTCACGCCGCCCATGTTGTACATCGTGCCGAACAGATTGACCTGCATCGGGTAGACGCTGATCTGCGAAGCCAGCTTTTCCCCGTCAAACCAGCCGAACGACTCCGTCTTTTTGAGCACGGGTTTTTTGCTGCGCTCCATTTCCTTCTGGTTCCAGCCCAGCGAGGCCAGCTCGCTGTCCGTCACCTGAAACGCATAACGGAGCAGCGCGTTATACTGCGCGGTATCGTCCACCGTCAGCCTGCGCATCTGCAATCGGTCTTCCAGCTTTTCCTGCTTCATGGTATCCTTCCTGTTCGTCGCGTCGTTTCAAAGTCCGCCAAAATCGTATATAGTATAGCATAAAACCCGCCTTGATTTCAAGGCGGGTTCTTTTTGCTTATTCCTCGTCGTCGAGATTCGGCAGATCGTCCATGCCGTCGTCCGTCGGCCTCTCGTCGTCATCATCCGCCGCGCTCTGCACGACGGGCGCATCCTTGCCCATCAGCTCGGCGCGAACGAGCTTGTCGATTTCCGCGGCGATTTCCGCGTTCTCCTTGAGGAACTTGCGGGTGTTCTCGCGGCCCTGACCGATGCGCTGGTCGCCGTAGGAGAACCACGCGCCGGATTTGTGGATGATATCCAGCGCAACCGCGCTGTCCAGCAGGCTGCCTTCCTTGCTGATGCCCTCGCCGTAGAGAATATCGAACTCTGCGGTTCTGAAAGGCGGCGCGACCTTGTTCTTGACGATCTTCGCCTTCGTGCGGTTGCCGACGACGGTTGTGCCGTCCTTGAGCTGCTCGCCGCGGCGGATGTCGATGCGCACGGACGCATAGAACTTGAGCGCGCGGCCGCCCGGCGTCGTCTCCGGATTGCCGTACATCACGCCGACCTTCTCGCGAAGCTGGTTGATGAAGATGCAGGTCGAGTTCGTCTTGTTGATGATGCCGGTCAGCTTGCGCAGCGCCTGGCTCATCAGGCGCGCCTGCAGGCCGACGAACGAATCGCCCATTTCGCCGTCGATTTCGGCCTTCGGCACGAGCGCCGCCACCGAGTCGATGACCACGACGTCAATCGCGCCGGAGCGAACCAACGCCTCGCAGATTTCCAGCGCCTGCTCGCCGGTGTCCGGCTGAGAGACGTACAGCTGATCGACGTCCACGCCCAGCTTGCGCGCATAGACGGGGTCGAGCGCGTGCTCCGCGTCGATGAACGCGGCCACGCCGCCCATCTTCTGCGCCTCCGCGACGATGTGCAGCGCGACGGTCGTCTTGCCGGAGGATTCCGGGCCGTAGATCTCCACCACGCGGCCGCGCGGCACGCCGCCCACGCCCAGCGCCATATCCAAATCCAGACAGCCCGTCGGAATCACCTGAATATCGCGCACGGCGCGCTCGCCCATGCGGATGACCGCGCCCTTGCCGAATTGCTTTTCAATGCCGGCCAGCGCGATATCCAGCGCGCGCTTTTTTTCGGTGCCGTCGTCGTTCGCCGGAATCGCCGTGACCGTCTTTGCGGATTTTTTGCCCTTATCGCTTGCCATATTGCCCCTCCTGTTTTTACCCTCTTATCGCCGCGCGGCGCACCATGTCCAGCGCCTTGAGCGTCGCCAGCCTGCGCACCCGCGCGCGGCCGCCGCCGAGCTGAAGCCGCTCGACCGTCACGCCGTGCCTGTCCGCGCAGGCGACATATACCAGCCCGACGGGCTTTTCCTTCGTCCCGCCGCCCGGCCCTGCGATGCCGGTCGTCGCCACGGCGATGTCCGCGCCGCTTCTTTCGCGCAGGCCGCTCGCCATTTCAAACGCCGTCTGCTCGCTGACCGCGCCGAACGCCGCCAGCGTCTCCGGCTTCACGCCGCAGTATTTCACCTTCGCCTCGTTGGCGTAGGTCACATGCGCTTCATACAGACATTCGGAAATGCCGGGATAATCCACCAGACTCGCCGCGACCATGCCGCCCGTGCAACTCTCCGCCGTCGAAACGGTCAGCCGCCGCGCCACCAGCGCGCGCCCCGCCGCTTCCTGCATGGAGCCTTCGCTCGTCTCGGTCACGTCGTAAACGCAGTCGCCCAGCACGCCGCAGATCGCGTCCACCACAGGCTCGACCTGCCGCAGCGCCTCGTCCTCGTCCCTGCCGCGCGCCGTCACGCGGAGCTGACACTCGCCCAGCGCGCAATACGGCGCGACGGTCACGCCCTCGCCGTTTTCAATCCACCTCGCGCACGTCTGCGCCACCTGCGATTCGCCCATGCCGTAAATGCGAATGAACCGCGAGGCGATGCAGCCGCCGGTCTTTTTCGCCAGCCTGCCGTAAACCTGCCGACCGAACATATCCGCCATCTCGTGCGGCGGGCCGGGGAGCTGGACGACGATTTTTCCGTCCTTTTCGATCATGCAGCCGGGCGCGGTTCCGCATGCGTTGGGCAGAATCGTGCAGCCCTTGGCGAACATGGCCTGCTTGCGGTTGTTCATCGGGCAGACGCGCCCGATTTTTTCGAAATACCGGCCGATTGCGTCCCAGCTTTCGGGGTCAAATTCCATCGGAAGCCCCAGCAGCTCGGCGGCAATTTCCTTGCTCAGGTCGTCCTGCGTCGGCCCGAGGCCGCCCGTCGTGATGACCAAATCGCTTCTGGAAAGCGCCAGCGCCAGCGCCTCGCGCATCCGCTGCGGGTTGTCGCCCACCACCTGATGGTGGTACACCGCAATGCCGAGGCTCTGCAATTCGCGCGAGAGCATCTGCGCGTCGCTGTCCGCAATCTGCCCCATCAGCAGCTCCGTGCCGATGGCCACAATCTCCGCGATCACTTCGCGCCTCCCAGAACCGCGCGGTTCTGCCAGACGTATTCGCCCATCGAGTAGAGCGTCATCACCGCCGCGGCAATCGTCAGCAACGCGGGCAGAAGCCCCTCGCCCGTGATCGTCAGCACGACCACCAGCATCATTTGCAGCACGGTCTTGATCTTGCCGCTCATGCCCGCCGCAATGACGTGTCCCTGCTCCACGGCGCACAGCCGCAGGCCGGAGACGACAAACTCCCGCGCGATGAAGATGATGCAGGCCGCGACGTTCAGCCGCCCGATGGCCGTCAGCATGATAAACGCCGTGTGCGTCAGCAGCTTGTCGGCAATCGGGTCCATGAATTTGCCAAAGTTGGTAATCAGGTTGCGCGAGCGCGCGATGCGCCCGTCGAGCATATCCGTCAGCGAAGCGGCGACAAACACCAGCAGCGGCCAAATCTGCATCGACTTGTCGTTGTCAAAGAACCACAGCAGCACCAAATACAGCGGCACCAGCGCCACGCGCAGCAGCGTCAGCTTGTTGGGCAGGTTCATCGCGCGAATCGCCCGCCCCGTCTGTTTCAGCGTCTCCACAAACTTTTTCATACGCGCTCACCCATCAGGTCATACGCCTTCGCGGCCGTGATCTTCACGTTCACAAACGAACCGATCTCGCACGGCTCCTCCGAGCCGAAGAAGATGCTGCCGTCCGTCTCCGGCGCTTCGTATTCGCTGCGGCCGACATAGCGGCTGCCGCGCTTTTTTTCCACCAGAACGCGGCAGGTCGTGCCCACGCGCGCCTTGTTCTGTGCCAGCGAAACGCCGTGCTGGAGCGTCATCAGCCGGCCATAGCGCTCCTGCTTCACCTCTTCGGGGATCTGGTCGGGCATTTCCGCCGCGCGCGTGCCGTCCTCCGGGCAGAACATGAACGCGCCCATGCGGTCGAACTTGATTTCCTTCACGAAATCCATCAGCTCGTCAAAATCTTCCTCCGTTTCGCCGGGGAAGCCGACCATCAGCGTCGTGCGCAGCATCATGCCGCGCTCCTTGAACATGCGGCAGACCTCGCGGATGTGCGCGCTGGTGTCCGTGCGGTTCATATCGGTCAGGATATGCTGGCTGATGTGCTGCATCGGCAGATCGAGGTAATCGCAGACGTTCGGCAGGCGCTTCATCGTATCCAGCAGGCGCTCATCCACGCGCTCGGGATAGCAGTACAGCGCGCGCAGCCATTCCACGCCGGGAATCGCGGCGATTTCCTCGATCAACTGCGGCAGCTGGCTCTCGCCGCCGTCGTCCGTGCCGTAGCGCGTCGTGTCCTGCGCGATGAGCGTAAATTCCTTGACGCCCTGCGCCGCCAGCTTCCTGACCTCGGCCAGGATATCCGCCTTCGGGCGGCTGCGGTAGCCGCCGCGGATCATCGGAATCGCGCAATACGAGCACCAGTTGTCGCATCCCTCGCCGATGCGGATGTAGGCGCTGTATTTCGGCGTGGTCAGCACGCGGCCAAATTCGTGGAACTTTCCGTCGTCGTCGGTGTAAACGGGGCGGCTGCCCTTTGCGGCCTCCTGAATAGCCTGATCGAGCTTTTGATAGTCGTTCACGCCCATAATCACGTCCACCTCGGGCATCTCCTCGCGGATGGCCTCCGGGTAGCGCTGCGCGAAGCAGCCCGTCGCCACCAGCAGGCGGCAGCAGCCCGTCTGCTTGTAGCCCGCCATTTCAAACAGCGTGGAGATGGCTTCTTCCTTCGCGGACTGGATGAAGCCGCAGGTGTTGACGATGATGACCTCCGCCCGCGACGGGTCGGAAACGATCTGATAGCCGTGCTCCTTGAGCACCGCGAGCATCTGCTCGGAATCGACGCGATTTTTGCTGCATCCCAGAGAGATCAGCCCAACTGTTGTTGCCAAAATGATTGCTCCTTTAACTGCCGCTCGGGCAAACTGCGTTTATAGTCATACAGGATTATTTTATCATGCTCCGGCGGCAAATACAAGCCTCACACGCGCAAAGCGCACAATTCCCAAAGGATAAAAGAGAGCTGTCAAGCTTAAACCGAACATTTCAAAAAACAGATATCTAAGCATTTGGGGATATGGGGTTTTACCCCATCGCCCCACCAAAGGGCTTTCCGCTCGCCCTTTGGAAACCTTCGGGCACA
>ERZ827108.1152-NODE-1152-length-37450-cov-9.943843_pt1 | contig 37450 bp, 38 predicted proteins | sample MGYA00519921_ERZ827108 | MGnify/ENA primary metagenome ERZ827108 (study PRJEB31778, sample SAMEA3449258) | human gut metagenome | biome: human gut; feature: human-associated habitat; material: faeces | place: United Kingdom | collected 2010/2012 ...
CGACATCCCGGCGAACCTGTTCCTTTGTTTCGTCGATGCATCGGATCATGCCGAGACGCTTCTAAAAAAGGGCGCAATACCCCCTTGTACCTTGAGGGCTTGAAATTTGCCTGTGTGGAGGATTCGTCAATCTATCTATGAAGCTGTCGGAAACTTCTACAGTTCCGACAGCGGGAGAAAAGGTATAAAAAGCAAAAAAGCGGAGCCTCTGTCTGAAAAAATCAGACGGAGCCCCGCTGCGGCGGATCTTACTGCGGTTTGCCGTTTGGACATCTATGGTAAAACGGTTTCCTGCATTTCGCTCAAAAACCCCAAAAACCCGCATAAGCATTAGAAAAATTGGGTGACATCTTTTATGTCACCCAATCATGGGATTACGCGACGGAAAAGATATCATCGTAAAATGAGAACGGAGGGTTCTGATCAGACCGACCTCATAGTACAGAACGGGTGTCGAAAAAATTTTCGCTTTACGCTTGACAACATTGGTTATATCCCATATACTGATTATAGGATATAACCAATGTTACCAAGGAGAGCACGATGCCAAACTTTGATGTCGAATTTTTTGAAAAGTCAGACGGTACATTTCCGGCCGAGGAATTCATACTTTCCCAAGATGTGAAAATGCAGGCGAAACTTTTTCGCTTACTGGAACTCTTGGAGGTAAATGGAAATAATCTTCGAGAGCCATACTCAAAATCCCTCGATGACGGTATTTTTGAGATCCGCGCAAAACAGGGGAATAATATTACGAGAGTTCTGTATTTTTTCGTTATCGGCCGCAAGATTATACTCACGAATGGCTTTACCAAAAAGACTCAAAAAACACCACCCGGAGAAATTGAACTGTCCAAGAAGTATCGTTCCGAATATGAACAGCGAAAGGAGAATTTATAATGGGCAAAAACTTTAGAGAAACCCTCAATAAGCAAATGGCAAATCCGGAATTCAAGGCTGAATATGATGCACTTGAACCGGAGTTTCAGATCATCCAGGCAATCGTCGACGCCAGAAATCGTTCGGGTCTGACCCAAAAGCAGCTTTCGGAAAAGACCGGTATCGCACAGGCAGATATCAGCAAATTGGAAAACGGCAACGCTAACCCATCGCTCCGAACACTCCAACGCCTCGCTGCCGGTATGGGTATGAGAGTCAAAATTGAATTTCAATCCACAAACGCGCTGTAACATGAAAGATGGCACTCGGAACTCTTGGTTCCTGGTGCCATTTTTCGGTCTGAAACAGGCTCAATCGCATTGTCGCTGCTATACGACTTTTTCACTTATTCTATTCGTCATTAAGAACCGGCTCGGTCAATCTGATTATGATGGTATGATTGTTGGATCAAGCATTTTCTCTCACCAGTGGTGAGAGTTTTACGTTGTCGCTCTGATTTTTGTTTTTGATGTCTCGTTTTTGAGTTTCCAATTCCGACCTCTGTTTATTTCTATGACTAAATTCAATGTCTAATCTATGACTTCCTATGACTAATTTTAGTCGATTTTTAACTATATCACAAGTATCTATTCCCGTCATAAGAGATTAAATTGAAAGAAATTTTTTCTGAAGGTGCTGAAATAACAGTTAACCTGTTCGGAACTTTCAGACCTACGCATCTTGTCAACGCTTTTTCGGTAGGTGTTTTACCAATTGGAACGAAAAACAGACCACTGTGACAAAATAGAACAAATCGCTTTTTTGAGGTGATAATATATGGGTAGAAACTCCCGATATAAGTGGATAGCTTGTGGGCATATGTGATATTTGCAATATTGGGAGAATAAAGAAAGAATGTGTTACCGATGTACCAAGAAGAGACGCCCGAGTTGTCGGGTTCCGGGTATATATGTTGAGATGTAGCCGGAACATAATTCCTATATGCAATTCATGAAAATTGAGGAATACAGATGCACTCCTCATGAATTCATGGATTGCAAAAATACACGGCGAGTTGAAATACTCCGAATTTAAGATGGAAAGGTGACGCTAATCATGAAAAAAGTATTTTCGCTGCTGTTAGCATTATCAATGTTGATAACAGGAAGTTTTGGCGTAATGGCTCAGGCTCAAACGATTGAGCCGACAAATTTTGATGAAATCAATTTTCAGATCACGTCAAAAGAAAATCCTGATGCCTACATTGAGTCGAGATTTGTTCCCGGAAATAGTGCGTACGCTCGTTCTTCAGAAGAAGATGGAAAGACATTGGTGGGCTATGTCGATGCCACAGTATATGTTGAAGAAACATATACAAAGGGTGAAGACGGCAATATTTTCACCACAGATAGTAGGCTTCTGTCAGAAGAGGAAGTTATGTCCATTGGAAAAAGTGAATTTGATGTTCCCGTACAGTCAGTGCAACCGAGGATCAGTACGATTGGTGATAAAACTACTTCTCGCGGTAAATTGACAATACGGTTTACAGTAATGGCCTATAGTCAAGCTCGTCGCTACCAATTGAATCTTACTTCGAATTGGTCTGGCCTAAGTTGGTTGTCTACCGGTGATACGAATTCTCCTGGTTGGGGGGATGATATCATGGGGTTTGCCTGGGGCGGTGGATACGATTTTGATGGCTATGGATATGACCTTCTTGACGCATTTGGCAATCATGGTAGAGCGGCATATATACAGTCGAAAGCTAATTGCGGCGTCGCTTGGAATTTCAATGAACATACCACAGAAGCGGAATATGATGACTATATTACAAGAGCACAATGCTGGACGAATATAAATAAAAATGTTGCGACAGGTGGTGGAAATACGACATCTGTAACAGGAGAGTATCTTCATACTTGGGCAGCTGTGAGTCCTTCTGTTTCATGGTCTGTGAGTGGAAGTGGCGGTAGTGGCAGTTTTGGGCTGTCTTCTCCATCAAGTCAGAGTTGGTCCATCCAAGCGGTAGTTACAGGCATACCATACTAAGAGTTGTTGAAAATGGGGCTATGGATAATTTGTTCTATAGCCCCATTTTCATGTTGATTAGGAGTTGATTATATGATAAACAAAAGAAGAGCCATACCTTTGATAGTTGTTATATTCCTAGTTTGCATAGTGTTAGCCTTGGGATTGTATCACGTATTCACAAGTTTTGACATAAAAAGAAGTGAAGATATAGTTGGAGCGATCAATGTTACAACGACAGGATCTTCTGAAAATATTCCTCTTGCTACAAGTAATAACGGGGATTTTTCAGGGATATTTTTTCAAGAAGCAGAATATAATAAATTGATTATCCTTAAAAAGAACTGGATGACCGGTAGGTATAGTTGCTGGGGAACAGCGAGTACATTGTCTACAGTTGGAACCTATCAAAGTGTTGATTCACATAACCGCATAGTTGTTGTATATGGTAATAACTCGGATATATGTGCTACGTCGTATATGATAAGTAATGGAGATGATACTTTTATGAAAAACGGGCTTCAAGATTATATTTTGGATATATATATTATTCAAAGCGATGATTCTCGGGCTTTCACGGGCGAGCTCTATAAGGATGACGTCGTGTTGCAAGATATAGATGCTGCATCACGGTGAAAAGGAATTGTAATTGTTAAATTCAAAGTATCCCTCCTGGACGATTGCTTTATTGAAGAGACTTCTCGGAATCATGTCACAGATCAATCAAAATCAACTCAACGGAAGTGATATCTCGAGTAGTTGCGTTACCCTCTTGCTCCAAAGGATACCCTCATTTGATCAAAGACAGGTGTTTACTTATATCCCCAGTGCCCTTTTTCTTCTTGCGCTGGAACATCAACTACCCAGAACCTACCGGTAGATACCCAATACAATTCGCCTGAAATCTCTGTATAACTGGCACACTCACCATCCCAATCGCTAAGATGTTCATGGATTCCTTCTATTGAAGTATATATTGTGCCACATTGATTGCATTGATATGCCGGATCACTTTTCCAATAACCATCTTCTTCCCAATGTCCCTGTTCCTCCTGCGCAGGTACGTCTACAACCCAGACCTTTTCGGGTTCCGGCGTCGCAGTCGGAACAGGTGTGGGCTTCATGGTTGGTACAGCAGTGGGCGTTGAGGTCGATTCTGCCGTAGGCTTTGGGGTGGGTGTAACGACCGGCTTACTTGTCGGCTTTGGTGTTGCCGTGGGCTTCACCGCAGGCTTCGCACTGCTATCCGACTTACTGCTTGCAGTCTTATCCACGTCACCTTTATCCGGCGCACTTGTCGGTTTCGCAGTCGGCTTGACGGCAGGCTTTTCTTCCTTACGGCTCTCCATTTTACTGCTTTCAACCTCGCTTACAACAGAAGATTTCGAGTCGCTTTCGGGGACGCTACCGGCATGACTGCTGCAAGCCGAAACGCAGAGCATAATCAGAATAATGAGCACCGCAATTCCCAGCGCGATGCCGACGACCTTCTTTTTGCTAAGTCTCTTCATGATAAAATCACTCCCTTTTTGCAATCTTTCAACTTCTCACACCAATTATAGTTCAAAACTTTTTTACTGCAAGCGAAAACTCCGAACTCGTTTCCACTTTTTATTGATTCTCTCGAACCTTTTTTGATAGAGCTCTCACCAGTACAAGAACAGCGCCACCTATAATGAAGCCGAAGAAAATTCCTTCAATATACTTCTCCATCCAAGTGGAGGCTTCCGGCTCAGTAGCCTTCGTCTCTTCGGTGATTTCTTCCTCGGTCAGCTCGATCCTGTGTCCGCGTACCAGCAGTCGGTGGGTGTTGACGCTGTAGGGCGTGCAGGTGACGAGCGTCACAAGGTCTTTGTCCTGCCGGATCTCTATGGCTTCGATGTCGGCAGGATCGGTGACGGTGATCGTGTCGACCGCATAGGCGAGCGTATCGCCCAGCACATGAAGCAGGATCAGATCTCCTTTTTGCACCTTGTCTAAGTCGGTAAACACATCCGCGCGTCGGACATCCCCGAATGTGCGGAGATCACGGCGTGCGTGCTTTTGCCGCCGATTGGCAGGGAGGTACCCGGCATATGACCGGCGCCTTTCTGTAAGGAGGATTCCGCGACCGTATGATAGATCGGCAGATTCACATCAATCACAGGAATCTCCACATAGCCCATGATACCGTTCCCGGAGAGATTCAGCAGGCTGTCATACTCATCCACCGCTGCCGCCGGGTCAAGCTGCACGCTGTATAGAGATTCGTTGTATTCCTGTGCGGCCCTGAACGCTTCCCGGATGCTTTCATCCTCCAGCTTCGCTATGGCCTCGTTGTACTGCACCTCAACCGTAGACCGTACCCGCTCTCCGTACCAGTTGGAGATCAGCGGATAGAGCATAAGCCCTATGCCGATCAGCAGGAGCAGAATGAAACATAGAAAGGGGAACAGAAACTTCTTTTTCATTTGGATCAATCCTCCGTCTTTTTCGCAACAACCAGCAGCCGCCCGTCATTTTGGCTGTACTCACAGGTCGAAAGTGTGATCAGCTTGTCGCCGTATTCGGCGTTCACGCCGGTATCATACAGCGACAACCTTTTGCAGTCGGAAACATACTTCTCGAACTGCTCTTGAGAGCCCCCTGTGTACTCGTAATACCGAAAACTGTCCGGGCGATACGCCGTCGTCACAATGACCGCAAGGATCTCATACTCGGCGATCTCATCCAGCGTGTCAAAACGGATGGTTTTGTGCTTTTCCCAAAAGGACTTTTTCTTATACAAATCTAAATCGCTGAACATCCCGCCGTCCAGCATATGATGACCGTAGAGAATGAGGTTGTCACTCGTCTTGAGATCACAGTTCTCTTGAATATACGGCGTACCGAGATTGCTGTACTCCTTGTCGAAGTTCCTGCGCAGATAGAAATTGAAATCATCCGGCGTCTGCATCACCGGGTAATCGATCGTCGTTCCTTCAATCCGTATCCACCCGACCATGTCGGCGTTCTGTTCTGCGAGAGCGCGGTACACTGCAAGCAGACTGTTTTCTGTTTCAGCAGGAGGCTCATCCGGAGCTTCCTGCTTTGTCGTTTGCGCTTCATTTACGGCCGACGCCAGCTCCCGGAATGCGCTTCGGCCCTCATCCTTTTGATGCTGACTGTCAAGCAGCAGATAGCCACAGACGACCGCGATCAGCAAAAACAGGACGGCAAGGGTGCAGTAGATTGTTTGCTTAGTTATTCTCATAGACAGCTCCTTCATTTTATTTCAACCAAAACCCACACGCTGCGGTATGGGCTTTGGTTGGGGGTCAGCAGTCGCCCGCTGACCCCGCGGGAATGGGGAATGTATATCGAAAATGAGGTGTACGCTTACTGTTCGTCAGTCTTTCTCTTCTTCGCAAGAATGAAGAAGATGAAGGCTGCACTCAGGCTTACGATCAGGACGCCGCCGACTGCAAACATCCATGTGCCGTTCTCGCCGGTCTGCGGGAGATCGAAGCCGCGTGTGTTGACAACGCTCATCGGAACAATGGCGCTCAGAGAGCCATTATCCTCGATCATACCAACTGCGTCACCGTTTACGGTTGCTGTCGCCGTAATACCGGACTTGCCGCATACGTCGCAGACAATGCCGTTCTCAGCAGATGTAATCACAACCGTGATCGCATCCTTGAGCAGCGTGTAGCCATCGTCTGTCGCTATCTCGGTGATGATGTATTCATCATCCTCAAGACCCCTGACGATGATCTTACCGGTGGAAACCGGGATAAAGGTCGTCGCGTCTGCTTCATCAGCAGCCTGATCCTTGACGTAGTAGATGCCCTCCGTCTCGTTAAGCTCTGCGGTTACCCAGTACTTATCGGTATTGTTGTAGAGCTTGAACTGAACATTTGCAAAGTCACCCTTGCCGTCAGAGAACTGCTTGAGGAGATCAAGACCGTATACATAGAAGTGGCAGTCGTCCTCCAAAGTATCAAAGTATTCAGTGTTTGTACGCTTCCATGTCAGTACAACGTCGTTGGGGTTGCCGTTGTCGCCGTAAACGGTATCAGCGAAACTATTGACGGTTGCCTTGTAGGTGATACGCATGGTGCAGTCGGAATAACCTCTATACAGGCTTGCTGCGAGGTCATAAACAGCGTCGCTGTTGTTGATCTCGTTCAGACCTGTTGCTGTCATTTCGATTGTCATGGTTGTGGCGTTGTTTGCCGCCGTGCCGTAGGTAACCGCAAACTTGTTGTCTGCTTCCGTCCATGTCGTGATGAGATTTTCCGGAGTGCAGGTCTTGTCCTTGAACCACTCAATCTGAACATCCTGCTTGTTGTACTCGATACCCTTGGAGAGCGTGTCAACATAGGTGTAGGTCGTCAGAGCGGTCGCATTAGAAGTGATTGTCGGGAGTGTGGAGATAATCTGGTAGTCAACAATGTCACCGTCAGAGCCTGTACCTGTGTGATCATAGCCGTCGGTAATATCGTCTGTTGTGCCGCCATGCTTACCTGTATCATCCTTGTCCTCACGCAGAGTCTTTTCAAGGGTCGGCATACCGGTTTCGTTCTTCGGGTAAACAGTAACGTCATAGTTCCAGTCATCACCGTCGATGGTTGTCATCGGCAGAGAAACGAGGAACGGAGAGGTTGTGTCCTTGACGTTCTCCGGCACATAGGTTTCAACAAGGATGTAAAGCCCCTGATCCATGCCTGTCTTACTGGAATGGCCGTTTGCGTCCGTCTCGGTCATATCCGTACCGCCGTTGTCTCTTACGAACTTCTCAAGAGCGTTCTTTGTCTGGCTCTCAATCGTCGTGAGCTGACCGGAAAGACCGTCGATGAGAACATCGGATACGAAGTAGAGATTACCGCCGTCCGTTCTGTAAGCGTCGGACGCGTCCAGACCAAGAGCTGTGAGGAACTGGGTTGTCTTGGCATTGTCGGGCATCTCATAGAGCACCATGTCCTTGTAGCCGTCTGCTTCCGGTGCGGAGTATGTGGTCACGTCCGCGACCTTTGCATAGGTGAAGACAACGCCCTGAATGGCGTAGTCTGCCAGTGCGGTTTCAACCGCATCATCCGGCAGGCCGGTGGAAACGTAGGAATCGGTGTTCAGCACACCGTCCTCATGGGCTGCCGTAAAATCGTACTTGTAAAGTTCAAGAGACGTTTTACGAGTTGTGTCGATCGTTGCATTGGGGACTGTTGCCGCCGATGCAGCAATGCTGGAGCACGCCATGACTGCTGCCATAGCTGCTGCTCCGAGTTTTGCGATAATGCTCGCTTTTTTCATTTTCTACATTCCTTTCAAAGTTTATTTCTATATTTCAAGGGGTGTAGAATCCCCTCGAATCCTGTTTTACCGGGCCTTGCGTAAAACCCGAATCGAACCGACACAGAAAAACAGACCGATAAAGATCAGTACTGTGCCGACCGAAGATACAGGGAAACCACTGCCGCCCGAATTGGGCAGTTCCAGGTTCCGGTTATTGACCGCCGTGATCTTGACGTCGGTGATCTCCGTGTCGCCGTTCACATCAGGCAGACTGCCGTCATACAGGACAGTCGTCATGAGTGTACTGCCGTCACGGGTCGCAATCTCGGTCAGACGATACCGAATCTTCACAGTCTGATTGTCGATCTGTAATCCCGTGAATGCCGCGATACCGTCATCTCCTGTAACCAGCACACCGTCCTTGAGGCCGGAACTGTCACAGCCGCCAATCGATACCTCGCTGCCCGCAGGACGGGCAACGACCGGCTTCCATGATGCGCCGTCATCCACAGAAAACTCCAATAAAAAAGAAACACCGGACATGGGTGTTCCTGCGGAGTTCACTTTGCACACCGAGATCGAGCCGACGCTCGGTGTGTTTTCTCGGGTAACGGTAATGACCTGTTCGTCATACCCAATGGCGAAATCATAGATCGTACTGTCGAGATCGTAGCCCTTTGGCGCTTCGATCTCCTGATAGTGGTATGAGCCGTACCGCAGGTTCTCAACAAGGATCTTGCCGTCCTTGCCGGTTGTCTTCGCTGCAACGGCCCTACCGTCCGCATCTGTGATCTGATACTCCGCGCCCTCAAGCGGTGTTGTACCGTTGTGGTCGACCTTGATGATCTGCAAACTGCCGCGAATAAGCTTGTTATGGAATCGTACAGGTGTAGCCTGCCCCTCTGTGAGTGTGACAGTCTGAGATGCGGGCTGCACATAACGATCCGGCGTGTCGATCTCCGTAATGGTGTACTGGATCTTCTGCTTACCGTCGATGTCCGAGTAGATCGGGAGATTACTAACCGCAATTTGACCGTTTGCGCCTGTCGTGACGGTCTGCGACCAGTTATCGATGTTTCGTGTGATTTTGAATTTCAAACCCGCAACAACACCATCGTCAGATGTTTTGACGATATTTGCTGTACCGGGCTTCAGCTCATTGCGAAGATTCACCTCATACGGAGCATGCGTGGAGCTGTCAGCACTTACAGAGACGTCGAAATCGGCGGCAAACTTACGGCCTGCGCCGCCCGCGACCTGATGGACTGTATAGGTGCCGTACGGCAAGAACTTCGTCGTCGCTGTGCCGTCTGAGCCGATCGTGATGAGATCACGCTCGGCGGCTTTTGCGTTTGCATAGCTGCCCGCGCTCTTGAGGTAGACCTCAAACTTTGCTCCGGGTTCAAGCATATCCGGCGCACCGGCCATCTCGGCCTTTTTGATGACCTTGATCTTATTGAGAAAAACCTGCTCGCGGAAGTCGTCGAGAGGCTCCAGCTCATATACAGCAGATGTACCGGCGGAGTTAACGGTATAGGTGTGTACCATCGTATCGAGCTTATAGCCAACCGGGGCTTTTATCTCCTGCACTTTTACTGTACCAAGCGGAATATCGAGGAACATCACTCCGCCTTGCGCATTTGTCGTTCCCTGTACCTTTGTGTCTATTCCGTTCACCTTATAGGTCACTTCATAGACTGCTCCGGCCAGAGAAGCGTTGCCTTGCGGCACACTCTGGCCTGTTCCTGCATCTTTCTTTACAACCGTTAATTTAATTTTTGACGGGTCGTCCACAACATTCAGCGTGGTATTACCGCTGCTGATGTTGACAAAGTGGATGGTTGGGTCAAGGACATACCCTTTCGGAGCAGTAATTTCCTTTACCGCATAATCGCCATCTTTCAGCTTCTTGCTGAGATTAGCCTTACCGTTGGTGTCTGTTGTAAATGTAGCCTGTACCGTATCCTTTGAGTAGTCATGACCGGGTGTCGCATTTTTTGTGTATACGTTATACACCGCACCCGCCAGACTGTAATTCGGGTTTTTGTTCGTGATTGTCACGTTCGCAGAGGTCTTTGTGAGCGTGATATCAAAGGTGTTTTCACCGTATTTGATAACGATGAACGAGTTGTCCGGGGACTTCGGTGTGATCGTCGATATGTGGTTGCCTGAAAAATCAGAATGCCACATCTTGTCCTCGCTGGAGCTGTTACCCCAAAAGAAACCGATGTGAGAATCATTGAAACCACTGGAGGATGCTGCTTTGGGGATCATGACAATAATATCTCCCTTTTCAAGCACACCCGAACTTAACATGTCAGCTTTCGTCGCAAATGTGTGCGCAACGAGATCGGCGTTGCGTACCCACAGCGGATAGTTTGCCGCGCCGCACATCAGCATACGGTTATAAACTGGAGATACTCCATCCCAGTCCCACCACGCGCCGCCGGTGATGTCTGCATTCTGTGTCATATACCATTGGACGGAACCTACCGGATCCGCGCTGTGCGTCCAAAGGTCCGATGTTCCGCTGTTCAATCCGCACTTGCTGAGTACATAAGCCACAAAGCCGCCGCAGTTTAGTCCGGCTCTACCGTTGTACGACGGATCGCCATTCGGTGACTGCCAGTCGCGCCCCTGATAGGGTGTACCCAAATAGTAGGAGTCGGACACATGAGCAGAAAGCTCTGCTATAACTTCCTCTCGCGTCACGCCGAAATCGGAAATGGTTCTTGTTCCGTTCGGACGATTACACCATTCTTTAACCGTGGCATACGGAAGGTCTGGAGACAACAGCGGCATAATGTCGGATGCAAGGAGCCAGTCTGGACTCACCTTTCTGCCGCTGGATGTAATGAACTCAAAATGCAAGTGCGCCCCTGTCGCATTTCCAGTATCACCGATACGCCCGATGCGCTGACCGCGCACGACCGTATCACCTTCCTGTACATTGATCTCCGACAGATGTGCGTATAGCGTGGTTAACTCCTCGCCGTGCTTAATTTGAACCATGTTGCCATAGCTCATAGAGCCGGTTTCATCTTCTGAGCCATCCCATATCTGAACCTGAGTCACTACGCCATCATTCGCAGCAACAACCGGAGAGCCAATATCTCCGGCAATATCCCACACCGGATGCTCGGTGCTGTATGCTTGTGTTAAGTCGCCTCCGTACGGAGCAGGGAACACATATATACCGCCTGTTTCAGATTCGGGCAGATATTCGTATTCGAGATTTATTGGACTTGGGGTTGGCGTCGGTGCAGCGCTTGCATCAGGTGTAGGGGCTGCACTTGGCTCTGCTGTTGCCATGCTGTTTTCCGTGCCGTCGGGATTTTCATCCACATTTGGTTCGGCTGACGGCTCCGGCGACGGCGGCGGACTTACCTCTACAGCACTCGAATCGTCTTCGGGCGGCATCGGAGATTCATCCGTTACTGTTTCATCGATAGATGCTGCTGTATCTATCGGCAAACTTTCTGCCGCTTCATCCGCAAACGCGGTTAGCGGTAATGCAGTAACGAGTACAAGTACCGCCAGCAATACAGCCAGCGACCTTTTGAGTTTTCTCATTTTTTGACCTTCCTTCTCTGATATATTATTTGAATCCATTATTTTTAAGGCTGTATGCTTACAGCTCCGGATCTCTTGTTTTCACGTTCTTTCCAGCTTTCGTAAAATGCCCGAATTACAGGGTCTTCTAAAAGCTCCGGCCGATCCTCTAAGGTCTTTGCTTCAAGAAACTTTATTTCCGGCTTTACCCATGCTTTTTTCTGTTCCATTTTGATCTTCTCCTAAATTGAAAAATTCCATCATTATTTACGGCTTGTTTTGTTGCTTAATATCGCTGACACTGCGAACGGTATAGCCCCAATCGAAAAGCAGGGACAAAGAAATACCGGCAGCACAGGATCTGTCGGTATTTTTCTATGCCTGCTTTTCAATAAAGGGGCTGAGTGATTTCAAAACCGCCTATGAAACGGATTTTAATTTCTGCACTGGAAAGTACAGTGACTTTTTCAACGATACGGTAAACAAGGGCATCAGAGTATTCCGTCAAGTTAAGATCTTCTGCAGAAATCAGCGCCATGATCTCTTGGAATTTAGCTTCCATTACCTTAGAGTGCTCCGTGCTGTATTCGATCCGCTTTTTCTTCTGTTTTAACTGAAGGATGGATTCGCTGACTTGTTTTAGCTTTTGGTCAACGATGTCATTCTCATTGACGGCAAAAATAAGCAGACGGTCAAATTCACTTTCCAACTCTTTTATTTGGCTTTCGATTACAGCGGGATTGCTCTCATCATCCTCTTCGGCCATGCAGCGTATCAGTGTGTCCTGCAGCACTGCTGCCATTTCTTCCTGCTGGCCGCAGATCAAGGAGCGGATAGCATCCAATATAGATGCTTGAAGGGCGGATTCCTTAAGACTGGGAGAATTTTCGCATGCTTTTGGTCCGAATTCCAGCCGGTTGATGCATCGCCAGACAATCTGCTTTCGCCCATGGATGCTCCAAGTCACCCTACGGAAATAGCAGCCACAATCCCCGCAAACCAGTCGTTGAACCGCACCAGATTATGCGGACAGCACAAAAAGCCCCCATGTAGGATCTTGAGTTTTAAGCGGAGTGGCGCAGCGACAGCGGTGCCACTCCCGTTTTTGTTTGGATGCGTTCGTGGTTATAGAAGTAAATATATCTGTCGATCAGTTCGTTTGCTTCTTGGAGCGTCTTTGGCTTGTAGCGGTAGATGCACTCTGTTTTCAGAATGGAGAAGAAATTTTCTGCCATGGCATTGTCATAAGGATTTCCTTTCCTTGACATGGACGGCGTTATGCCGTAAGATTGTGTTAGCTTGAAGTATACTTGCGATGTGTATTGAAAGCCTTGGTCGCTGTGGAGCTGCAACTCCGCAGCGACTTTCTCTTTCTTCATTGCCAGACGAATCGTGTCCAGAACAAGATTCACAGTCTGCCGACTTGCAGTCTTGTAGGCCACAATACTGTTGTCATACAGATCTCGGATCATGGACAGATATAAAATGCCTTCTTTTGTGTGGATGTAAGAAATGTCCGTGACCCATTTCTCGTTTGGCCTGACCGCCCGGAACTGTCTGTTCAACAGATTTTCGTATTTGTGTACCTGCTGACCAAGATTTACCCATTGGCGGCGTCGGCGAACCTCAGACAATAATCCATATTTTTTCATGATTCTGAGCACAGTCTTCGGATCTCTTTGAATATTTCTGCCTTTTAACCACTTCCATACACGTCGATAGCCATAGGTCTTATCTGTCCTGCGCTGACATTCCTCGATTTCCTTTGCCACAACAGCATCGCGATCCGTCTCTCCCAGACGCTTTTTAAAGCAGTAGTAACCACTTCTGGATACCCCGAAGAATTTGCACATAACAGATATTGGGTATTCTCCCCGGTGACGGTGAATGACGGCGTACTTTGCCTTTGGCCTCACTTCCTTTCTGTGGACTGCAGAAAATCCTGCAGTAATTTCACTTCCATCTTGAGCCGCTTATTCTCATACTTATATTCCTGCAGCGTCTTTGCAGGCTTCCTGCCACGAAACTTCGGCGCACCCTTGGCGGCTTTTTTGCGTTGCCGCTTCAGCAGATTGTGAACCGGACGGTCTCCCTCCAAGCCAAGTTCCGCTTCGATTTCCCTGTGGCTCTTCCCTGATTCTAACATCTTTTCTATGGTCGGTAGTAGAACCTGCATATTGGTGTATCTTCGTTTGCTCATAATGAATCCCCCCTGATGTACTTATTATCCTACATCAGGGGGGATTTTGTCTATTGTCCTGTTTTACTGGTTCTGTTCACGTTCGGAGAGGGCGTATTTGCTGGTATATCGGCCGCGGTTCGTTTTTGTCTTTTTGACACTTGAGGGCTTTTTGCTTCTTCTTCGGGCAAGTTCTTCTTGGATCTGATAAAACGTTTCTCTTGGAATAATGGCTGGATGGTTATTTTGAATGTAATACTGCGGAAGCTCTCCGTTATTCTTCTTGACCTTTCCCTCCAGAAAGTCCGAGGTGTAGGTTTTTTGAAGCAGGACGTCACCTGCATATTTTTCATTTTGCAGGATTCGGAGAACCGTCTGCGTCGTCCATTGAGGCTCTCCGGCAGGACTTGGAATACCGGCTTTCTCCAGCTTTTCTTTGATTCCTTGCATGCTGTCGCCATTCAGAAAGCTTTGCGCGATCATACGAATCGTTTCCGCATCCTTCAGAATGATTTCTGGCTCTCCATCGGGCCCCCTCTGAAATGCGAATCCGGTGTAGCGAAAAGTGAATCTCCCTTGCTTGTAGCCCATGCGGATTCCCTTGGTAACATTACCGCTGATGGATTCACTCTCGGCTTGGGCAAAGGCGCTCAAGCAGGTCAGAATCATCTCGCTGTTCATGTTTGAAGTATCGATGTTTTCTTTTTCAAATATAACAGGGATCCCCCAGCTTTTGAGGATTCGGATGTGCTTGATACAATCAAGGGTGTTTCTGGCAAATCGGGAGATGGATTTTGTTAAGATGAGGTCGATTTTTTTCTGCTTGCAGAGCTCGATCATCTTGTTGAATTGCTCTCTTTTTTTGGTTCGCACCCCGGAGATCCCGTCGTCCGCGAAGATCCCGGCCAGCTGCCAGCCCTCATGATTGCTGATTTTTTCGGTATAGTAATCGACCTGTACTTCAAAGCTGTTTTGCTGTTCTTCTTCCTCAGTGCTGACTCGGCAATAGGCCGCTACCCGTAGCTTTCGCTTTCGATGTTGTAAATTTGCAAGCATAGGGTTTGCAGGGATTTCCGTAACTATCTTTCGGTCCATAAGAGCGCTTTTCCCTTCATATTATTTTTTCGTTTATCAGCCGAAGTTGTATGGAGCCATCGGGTCGCAGGATGACCTGTTTCACGGTCTGCTCAAAAAGCTCCCGATCCAGTTCTTCATCGCTGTGATGCTCGCGGAAAAGAGCTTTTAGTTTAAGCGTGAGGTGGTCGGATTCTATGATTTTACATGCTCTATATTTTTCAGCGGCACATTCTAAAATCATAGGAAGCAGCCTGTCCGGATCTACTTCACGCTGATCAAACATCTGATTGATTTCGTTCGTCAATCGAACGGCCTTCATAGAGAGAAAATTATTGGAAATTCTCTCCAGCTCTGTCATCTGCGGGTCGTGACACACGGACAGGAATTTTTCTTTAATAGCATCCAGTAATTCGTTATCCGCAATTGGCCCGATTTTTGTGCCGCAGTCTTTGCAGTCCCAGTATATTTGGGGAAGACTTCGGCTGTTTCTGCTTAGTGGCTTGCCGCATTGAAAGCAGATTATCTTCTTTTGCAGAAAATGGAGTGATGGCTTCGGCGACGCCTTGCTGCTTTTTAGTTCCGATACTTGTAAAGCGAGTTCTTCCTGTATGATGGCAGGAAACAATCCCTTTTGCCAATAACGCTTATCATCCAAAATTCTGGAGATCATATTCTTGTTCCAGACATTTGCATTTTCTCGAAACTGCAAACCGGTCTGTTCCGCTAGCTTTGCCAGTTGTTGCAGTGACGCTCCGGCGAGATAGCTGCGGAATATGTTTTGTACAAGGTCGCTTTCTTCGGAAATGATTTCGATCTTTCCGCCGATCATACGGTATCCAAAAGGAAGGTAACGCTTTTTCTTCATCGTAAGCACCGTCCTTCGTCGAGCGCCAAATTGTTATTAAGGTAAAACCGAAATTTTTCCGGGTAAACGACAATTTCCTTTACCATGATTTTGAATATAGAAGGCTCAAATTCCAGCAGGGGAGAGGCTTTATCCAGCAGATCCATCAGCAGTGTGGTACTATCAATAAGGCTACTGAGTTCGTCCGGCCCTTGAAGCTGGCGTAATTCCCGACGCATTCGCTCAATCCTTTGATTGTTGCCATTGCTTCGTTCTATAAAAATAACGGAATCAATATATCCCTTGGCTTGGAGCCTTGCGAGCGAATGATTCTGCTTGACTAAATCTGCTATTTTTTCATTTAATGCTACGATGTCCGGCCTTGCGAATGTAACCTTGGTTTGTAATTCCAGTAACTGATTCAGCATAACTTTCAAAATGGAATCTCTGTTGTCCAACAGTTTATTATGAACCTTCAGAAAGCCTTGATAAATTTCATATTCTTGCACGATACCCATGGGACAGAGGTCTTTGTCCTGTAAGTGTTTGTAGCAGGACCACCGAACGATTCCTTTCTGAATACGGCGATGGAAGGTTGATCCGCATGCCCCGCATTTCACAATTTGGCTAAGCGGATAGCTGCTTACAGTTGATTTTGAGATGGTCTTCTGCTGAAGCAGCACTTGTACAGCTTCGAAAATCTCCCGAGATATGATAGCTGGATGAGAATTTCTAATATAGTACCTTGGAAGCTGACCAACATTGCGAATCTTTTTCAACGGTAGCTCGTCAGGCGTGAAGCGCTTTTGAACCAATGAATCGCCGACATATTTCTCATTGGTAAGTATATATTGGATTGATGTGCGATTCCATTCAGAGTGTTTTTCGGATGTTATAGGCTTCTCGTTTTGAGTTAATTCTTTTGCGATTTCAGATAAACTCTTTCCCGAAAGATAGCTATTGAAGATAAATTCAATAATAGGGACTTCATTTGGATTAGGAACCAGGGTTTTGCTCTTGTAGGAATATCCGAAGGGAGCAATGTGCGTTGTGAAGTCTCCGTTTTTCATCCTGTGTCTGTAGTTCCACTTTAGATTTTTCGAGATAGAGAGGGATTCCTCCTGTGCGGCAGCTCCCAAAACACTCAGCAGCATCTCGCTGCCCATGCTTCCTGTATCAATATTCTCTTTTTCGAATTCAACCGGGATATTAAGCTGTTTCAGCTCTCGAACCGTTTGAATACAGTCCAGAGTATTTCGTGCAAACCGCGAGATCGACTTGACAAGAATGCGATCAATTTTTCCGGCATGGCAATCAACAAGTAAGCGCTGGAAATCGCTGCGTTTGTCTGCTGTTATGCCGGATATCGCTTCATCTGCGTATAAACCGGCGAACTCCCATTCATCTTTGGATTGGATATAGCCGGTGTAATAATCAACTTGGGTGGCAAAGGAGTTCAACTGGTCGGCTGAATCGCTGCTCACGCGTGCGTACGCCGCGACCCGCAGCTTTTTGCTCGGTTCTGATAAGGGTTGTATGACTTTGACTTGTGGCACTTTTTCGCTCCTTTCCGATTGGACATCTTTTTTGTCTCACACAACACTACCACAACCCATCAGGAATAGCTATTACAACAACCACTAAATATAGAGCGGCAAAACGCCGTATTTTTCGGCAAGAGCAATATTGACCAGTCGGAAATTCTCCAAAGTGATTTTCTCCTGCTCTAGCAGCCGTTTTATTGCGAAGAACATTACAAAATATTTTATTTCATTGATTGCCTTTTTGTTTTGGAGATAGAGGGTGTCCATTTATGCTAGACTCCTTTATGACAAAAAATAATCCGAGCTTTTCTTCGCCCGGATGAATTCTTCCACTTCTTTGATCTTTCGGGTGATGCGAAGATTCGGCAGGGCTTCCAGCACAGCCTGATGATACCGTTCTCCGGGAGCAGCTCTGTGATCCAAGATACTTATCACGCAGGTATCGGTTTCGGTACGGATAGCCCGCCCAAACCCCTGCCGCAGCTTTACCTGCATATCGGGGATAATTACCGCTCGAATATAATCTTGCAGCGACGGGTATTGTTCTCTCTCCGCTTCACTCAAGGGATTGGGAACAGAAAACGGCAGCCGTACAATAATCAGCGAGGATACCATATCTCCGGGAAAATCCACGCCCTCCCAACAGGAACCCGCGGCAAACAGCACAGCGTTATTGGAGTGCTTGAATTTATGGATCATATCCGATGAATGCCTCCATACCTCCAGTAAAGGAAAAGGCAGTCGATCTTTGACCTGATTGTAAACTGCACCCATAAGAGCGTAAGAAGTAAAGAGTACCAGTGTGTGGCCACGGGAAGCTTCAACCAAACGGCAGATCTGCCCTGCCAGATATTTAACTTCTTTTTCGCTGCCGATCTGCACATTAAGCGGGTTGTCAGGAATGTAAAGCAAACAGTTCTCCTCGTAATTGAAGGGCGACGCTGCGATAAAATTCTCTACCCGTTGATTATCAGATAGGCCTATGATTTTTTGTGGGCGGTCAAAACTGCCTCCGGCCATGAGCGTACCGGAGGTTAAGATGGCCGGAATATTCTTAAGCCACAGTGCCTGATTCAGCTGCTCCGGTATTTCCCGGCTCGCAGCGCAGAGGCTTGGCGCTCCTGCTCGGTCGTACTGAATATACAGGATATATTTTCGGTCTGTGGTAAAAAACAAATTCAAGATATTTTCCGTTGCTTCCAGCCGGTAGGAAATCCATTGAGGGAGATACAGAGCAAGTTGTTTTTGAGTTTGCCGTAGAAGAAAAAGGCAGTCCCGAAGAGCCGTTATTCGATCCGGCGTTAGGATAAAAGCAGTACGTCGATCTTCTTCCAGCGGTTCGTCTCGGCACATGGAACGCATAAGGGCAGAAAACTTCTCCTTTAGATGTTGGGCGGCAAGAATATGTTTTTCTTTTGCAAGCTGATCACAGATCTCACGAAAATCCTCTGCCGAAAGACTTTGCCCGTACATCTGGCGGGCGGCGTCCGGCAGCTTATGAGCTTCATCGATTACCAAGGCTTGATAATCATTGAGAAGGGGATGCAGTGCCTGCAAACGGTGTGCAGCATCGGCCAGTAAGTAATTGTGATTGCAGATCTGGATGGAGATCTCTGCACTTTTAGCTTCTTTCAAATATCGATGATACCGGCATAGACTGCGCTGCGGACAGTTTTTTTCACAAAATTTGGGAACACATACCTGTCGCCGATCGAAACCACTGAGGCCGGTTACGGCATCCAAGTCATAATCGGTGCGAAGGGAAAGCAGGGCCTCCAGCTGCTCTGCATTCTTTTTCTTGTCTTTCACGGCTTCCAGCCGCTGGGCGAGGCGGATATCGCATACAAATCGTTCTTTGCCTTTGCGTACGATGGCTCGGATGGGCTTCTGAATGATGTGATTCTCCAGAAAAATGCGGGATAAAAAAGGGATATACTCCTCAATAATGGCGTCTTGCAGAGCTATACTGGAAGTGGAAACCACTACCGGCAAGGAGCCGACCGCTCTATGAGGGGCGTTTTTCCTGAGTAAAATGCAAGCGGTCAGGTAGGCATAGGTCTTGCCGATACCGACTCCGGCGTCGCATAAAGCGATATTATTTTTGAGCAGGGCATCCAGCATGATGTGACAGAGGGCAACCTGTTCTTCCCGTACCGCCAGTCCGTTTCGGGGCAGAAGGGTTCTGAAGATTTTCTCAATCTCCTCGTGGATCTGCCCCTTTGGGGAGGGGGTGTTCATTTTGGTACATTCTCCTTAGATGAATTTGCTTTTATTGTTGGCGGCAAACTAATGCGGCGCAGGTTTTCTCTGCGCCGCATGGATTCGCAGTCAACGACAATCTGAATAAAAAAGGTTTGATTACGATGTGCCGTATTTGCAGCTCGCTCCCCGGCGCATTGGGAACCATGTGGGCAGGCTTGCGGCTAACAAGCCGTTCACTGGCATTCCAAGGGTCTTGCTGATTACAACCCGAGGTTGGCCAACCTATCTGACGTGTGGGCAAACGATAATGTGTATCATAATCCCCCGCCTAAAGGTCATAGCGAAAAGGGATGCCACTCCCTCTTTTAGGTCGAAATACATCGCTCGAAACCAACAACACAAGCTGCCATCCCTCAAAAGGATGGCAGCTTAGTTGTGGTCTGTCCTGGCGCTTTTTCCTATGTCGCTCACTTAGGCGGGAACGTACCCGCATGGCTGGTATTTATTTTTCAAGCTACAGGTGAACGCTTTTCCCCGTTCGCCCTATAGCCCAGGAAAAAGGCCGGATAGCTTCATGCTTCAAAAAAAAATTTCAGTTTTTTTCTGAGGCGCACCATTCTTAGATTTACAGCTTTTTGTGTAAGGCCGGTTTTTTCGGCAATTTCATAGCCGTTATATCCGGACATTTTTAAAAAAGCAATCTGGATGGTGAGTTTATCCTCTTTGGAAAGGATTTTGAGTAACTCCATGTCCTCGATGCTGTCCAGCAGGGACTCGGGATCCTCAACGGGCAGCTCCAGATCCTGCGCGGCTACCCAGTCCACATAGGAAGACCATTCTACCTGTCGCTGCAGATACTGGCGTTCCTTGTTAAACTCTGCCCAGTCGTATGTATGCAGGCGCTGGATGGTTTCCTTATCCACGCCCAGCTCCCTGAGCTTCTTTTCTTCTGCTTCTTTCCATTTGAGCCATTGTTTTTCGGCTCTGGCTTTATTGTAGGCCATGATTATTTCCTCCGATCAATCTGTAATTTTGTAGAAATTCAGATTGTCGAAGGCGGCGGCCTGCCGCTATGAGCTCTTAGCCAGAGCTTCTGCCTGTGGGTATGAAAAAAGCGCACCCGCCCGTAGGCGGATGCGCATAGGATGGTTATTATAATGTTGTGGAAAAAGCCTGATGAGGGGGTGCCGCTCATCTCGTACTACCTTAAAATTCTTCCTCTCCAAATCGGATCATCTAATTTGAAACTTACGGGGAATTTTACATAGATACAATTTGCTGGATAGCGGTTGTTCTAGTGCGGAATACTTATATTCGGCATAAGGGATTTCACATAAAAAAGGTTGCCCGATTTACAGGCAACCTTTTTTACGGCTTTTTACTTTCTGAGCTCTTCCGGCAGCTCGGGTTCGTAGCTCATACCATTAGAGGCAGCTCCAGCTCCAAGATTAGCAAATGCCTCGATGAAGGAAGCAATTGCAGACCACAGGTTCATCATTTTACTCGCTCCTTTCCTGAAATTTGGAAATTATCATCATAACGGCAACCGCCGCTAAAGATACGATTGGAACGGATGTGTATGTAAAATCACATCGAAGTAAGATAAGGGAAGTCAATACCAGTGCTTCCAGAGTTACTAAGATTCTTGCTATATCTCGGTTTTTCCGATATACCATTTCAGAAATAGGATGTTTTTTATTTCGGATAGGTGAAAAGGCAAAAATAATGAGTCCGGATAAAAGTGTAAGCACTATTGCGGGAATTGTTGACTGAAAGGCAATAAATACCCGCGACACGAGATAGACCATCAGATAAACCGAGTTTGTCAGTATGAAGCACCGGGCGTATGTGGGGGCATGATAGCCGCCCGCAAATAATCTAAGGAAAAAGAAAATTCCAAGAAACAGACAAGCCGATAGAACATCTCTCAAAAAAATTGAGATTAGCAGTATTGAAAAGGCTGAGCTTAGCGTAGAGGTTGTGATCTCAAATCCATATTGGAAAATCGGACGCTTCTGTGGTGACAGTGGACAATGCCGATATAGAGTGTCTGTCAAGTATTTTGCAAAGCTTTGCAGCATAGTAGTTCACCTCTTGTTTTACTATACCAGCTTCTGCATGAGAAAACAGGGTTTTTGTCTGAATTGTAGGATTTTATGTATTATTCTGGCGAAAAGCAGAGCAGGACCGTCGAAATAAACATCCCGTCTTGATATTTTGTTTGCATCGAACCGCTGTACTTTCTCGCTATATCACTGATGTTTTTTAACCCAAGTCCATGCATTCGAGAGGTGTCCGTTTTTGTGGTGAGCAGCTTGTCTTCATATCGAAAAGGATTTTCGCGGACGGTATTCATAACCTTGAAAAGGGCGAAACCGTTTCGCTGCCGTATTTCAACTCGAACGATCCGCTTATCTGGGTCTTCGATCTTTTCACAGGCCTCAAGCGCGTTTTCAATCTGATTTGCAAGCACGGCGCATATATCAACAGGCTTTAGATTTGTCGGTTCATGAAAATCGACGTGATATTGAAACTCAATATGACTGCTGCGCGCTTCGAGTGCTTTGCAGTTGATCACGGCGTTGATAATATCGCAGCCGCAGTTGCAGAATTCGATGGCTTCATAGGAAGTGGACAGCATGGAATCGATATAATCAATGATCTCATCGGTCTTTTTTTGTGCCGCCAATTCCCGAATCGCTGCGGAATGATGGTGAAAATCATGGAGCAGCCTTGCGTTCTGATGCACATCCTCATGCATCCGCTGGTAATTCTGCTCCATCATCTCGTTGGTACGCTGTAAGATCTCGTTGTCGCTGCGGCGCTTTTCCAATTTCGTCACAGACAGTAAGGCGAAAATGACGACGGACATAAAGCAGAGGAGAAAGAAGAAAGAGATTATGGAAGCGATTTGTAAGGATACATAATCACCGTATAACACAATACTGAATAGATACTGCATCGAGCAATAGGATAAAAGAGAAGCGCCGAAGAGCAATCCCTGCAAAGAATTACGAAGACTGCTGAGCTTGTGCAATTCTTTATGAAGCGAAATGAATACAATAATATCCGTAGCTTTATTTAATAATAAATAAATACTCCTTAAAGGACCCGGAGACATAAATGTGCTAAACATTTCATTAGGAGTGCCATGCAGCAACCCCATTCCGATAAAAAGGATGTAATCGATACTTTGGATAACAAAGTAGACCGTAACACATGCTGTCGCCCGAAGCAAAAGCGCTCCGCTGGACAGAAATCGGGATATAAGCAAAACGATCAGCATGCCTAAAATGGGTGTAATAAAGGAAAACATCTCAATACGGTTCAGTCCGCTTACCGCAAGCGACATTGCCGCAACAGCGGCCAAAACACAAAGGATGTGTTTTTTTATTGCATATCGCCGCCCTGAAATTGCAACAACTGAGCTGATAATTATGGCGTCTTCTATTAAAGTTACCGTTACCTCAATGAGCTTATAAAAGATTTCCATGCTGTCAGCCCTCGCAAAGTCGGATGATGGCCTGCTTAACGCTGGGCATCATGGGTCTGCTGATCGGCACTTTTTTGCCGCCCTTTAGGATCATCCAATATCCTTCGATTTGACGTGCAAAGTCAATGTTTACTAAATAGCTTCGATCCGTAAAGATAAACCGCGAGTCATTCAAAACGCCGTAGAGTTCCTTTAAGCCTCTGTTATCTTGGATCATCCCCTGCTCCGTGGTATAGATGCTCAGACTTCGATGCGCTTTTTGTATATAAACAATATCGCGGAATAACACACGGGTCAGATTTCCATAGTGTAGAACAGTCAAGGATTTTGTATCCGCTCGCTCAAGTGACAGACAGGCCTCACTGAGGGCTTCGGGAAGATCCTGCTGATATTTTAATTTCTGAACATAACGTAAGGCGCGTACCTTATAGCCTTCATCAGCGAATTCAAAGTGCGAAGTTAAAAAAATAATGCCTGCGTCGGGCTGATAGACACGCAGCTTTCTGGCAACTTCAAAACCATTCAGCTCAGGCATTTCCACATCAAGAATATAGAGATCGAATCGGTCGCCGTCTGCAATGGATGCTGCCAAATGCTCGCTTTTGGTAAAAGTTTTGACTTCTGCACGCTGTGTTGTCTTGCTGAAATAGCCAAGAACGCAGGCCTCAATGTTTTCCAGTACAGCTGCATCGTCATCGCATAGAGCTATTTTCAACATATTATTCAGCCTCCCAAGTTTGTATAAATTCTGAAGTGATTTTCTTGTTTATATCGTACCACAGGATACGTTGTTCAGCAATGACAAGAACATAGAGGTCATTTAGGCTTCGTCTGTTCTTGTTGTTTAAATTGCTGTTATACTGATATATTCCCAGTTGATGTTGGCCTATTTTGCGCTGTATATCCTTTATGACTTCTGTAATAGTATCCGTATGATATTTCGAACATGTCCACCGGGAAATTGATTTTTTAATATTTTTTATCTCCGGCGTAAAAGATTGCGAAGGAATTGGCGACCATGCTAGAATAATTCGCTGATCATCCTCGGTAAAAGGGGCGAAGTTCATGTACAAGGACAGCAGATCATAAAAATCACAGCCTGCTTGTATCAACAAATCACATTGTTCGGAAAATAACTTCTTGATTTCCGATATGCCTGTTTCCTTATAAGTACAAATCAACGCTTGCAAAAAGTCTTCTATAGGATTCTTAATATTGAGTAAGTATGGCAGCTTCATATTGTATCCGTCCTTTCAATTCTTTAGGTACATTATAAAGCCGTTTTGCGTATATGTAAACATATATTGCGTTTTAGCGCATGGCATACTTCCGCGTAAATTGGTAAAATTGTATAAGAGATGGGCAAAACCAGAGCCAAGAAAACGCAAGAACAGTAAAGCTCAAGTTATTGAACGGTATGTCGGCGGAAAAGGGGAACACAAACAAGACACAGGGGTAAGACTGTGCCAGAAAAGAAAAAGTAAGATTTTCAGGCAGCTCTTCGCAAAGCTTTTTTGCTGCGGTATGAGTGAGTGCCGGGCAGCAATATTGCGGCACAGGCTATAGCCAGTGCGGAAATATGCGCGATGGTATTTAGGTTTGTAGCACTTACGCTGTTGTGAACCCAGAGGCGTTCCTGTCCGGTGCATTTGAAGCGTGAATTATAACGTTCACACTCAGTCCGCAGAGCATAGGTTCGTTTGAACGACAAGCAGCTTCTGTCAATAGAAAGTCTGTAATCATTCGGAATGGTTTTGTATTTGGTACATCCTCTGTTTTTCTTGCCGTTATTCCAGTTTCTGTGATTGCAGGGACATTGTCCGGTTTTGGACTGTCGGAAAGGACAGCAGTATTTTTGTCTGGTACGACCATTATCTGTCGTCTTGCCGTCCTTGTGCATGGCAAGGCCTGCCTCACAGATCGGGTTTCCGGATGCGAGTTTTTTGGAGTTTTTGGTGCTGTAATTTTTAAGCGGAATAAACGCTTCTCCGTCGTAGACATCTTTTACCGTATTGTAAATACTTCGCGCATCGTATCCTTTATCGGCAATGAAAGAGCAGTTTTGCAGAGAGATGGTTTGATTCGCATTGGCCAGGATCTCTGCCGCTACGTTGGAATCCGGCGTATTGGCAGGTGTCGTCAATTCATATAACGGCAAACCCGAAATGCAATCCACTAGGACGTGACTCTTATAGCCCCAGTAAAACTCGTATCTGCGTTCATTATGCTGATTTGAAGCGGAATGAACGCCCAGCGCACAGTCGCGGTCACGTTTCGGAGGATTCTTCTTTGAAAACTTGTTCTTTGCAAATGACTTCGGATTATTGTATCTGGTGTTGGCGGAGATCGGTGTGGAATCCAGTCCGATAAAGGAAGCATCCACGATCCCCTCATCGTATAGTTTGCGTACAAGAGCGGCCATGATTTCTTTTAGCTCGCTGTTATTTACTTGCCGTAAAAATCTGGCGTAAGTCCAATAGGACGGCAGTGGCTTCATGATGTTGAAGCCGCAATAATACGCTATGAGGCGGTTATTTTCCAAATAGTCCACTAAATCGCTGATTTGAGAGAAGCCTTCACATTTCATAACCAGAAATGCGCAGAGCATTGCTTCTTTTGGAAACCCTTTCCTTCCGGTGACGGCTCGGGGAAGTTTATAATCCAGCGTACTGAAGAGTCTGTCGTAGAATACGGCGGTGCTCTGGGATGTGAACAATGTCACATCCTGAATAATTTCCTGTCGGTAGCTAGCGGCCAGCTCCTTTCGGTTTGGTTTTTGTGTCAACTTAATTATATCGCTTAGGAGCTCCGCTTTCTATATCATTGAGTGATTTTCAGTTTCAGCCATGTCTGAAAACCCGCTCTGTTCCTGCGCTTTTCGCGTTTTGCTCATGGCTGGAATTGTATTTATTGGGAGGTGACAAGCATGATGGATAAATCTCTTGGGAAAAGAATTAGAGCATTACGAGAATTAAGAAAACTATCGCAAGAAAGGTTGCAGAGAAGTGCGGAGTTGAAACATCTTCTGTTTCTCGCTGGGAGACAGGCGGCTTGTCTCCAAATAGCAAACACTTGACACAGTTAGCTAAAGCGCTAGAGGTCAATAAGAGCGATTTTTTCATAGCTCCTGAATCCCCTGTGCCGGAAAATGTTTTGTTAGCTGAAATTCTTAAAGTTGCGCATGATTTGTCGCCGCAAGAGCAAAGCCTTTTGCTCGATATAGCTTATGGATTAAGAAAACTTAATCTTTCCAAGTAGATTATACCATATCTTTTCATTTTTTAAGGAGTTTTGTCTGAATAGTAGGAATTTGTGTATTAAACTGTAAATATATTTTGTGTTTTCGCCTTTAGGACGCGGATGTTCTTTTTGAACAGCCAGCGTCCCGTTTTTTTTGTGTCTACAATTTAAGCATCAAATTCAACAGTTAAGACAAAACCTGTGATTTTTGAGAAATATCATGATATATTTAAGTCAACGAAAACAACGTGTAAATCGAAGAAAGAGAAGATATGCCAATGCAGAGTTTTTAGTTCTTGTTTCTCTAGTTCAATATTCATGAACTAAAGAAACAGGGAGAAAGTTGGGACAAAATTCAAAACCACGTTGTGCTGTAAAGTGAAACTGTGAAATATGATTCAAGCATATACGGCTCTACGCTGCGAATGAAAATTTGCGCTTGCATTTTTAGCGTAGATTGAGAGCGATACCTACAGAGCTGAGATCGTATTGAGCTCTGGAACGAACCACAGAAGATTACCTTTCATATCGCAATATTGGTAGCCGGTGTAACATTAAGAAGGTGGGATTCTGCATTCTGTTAACAAGAGGAATTTTACCATCTATGTAGTGTTTTCGATGCTTGTTGGAATCATATTGCTTGCATCCGTGTCTTAATGGCGATGATGGTCTTTGCTAAGTAGCAAACTCTGGCTTGTTGATATAAGTCAAACTGACTTTTCATCTTGAGTTTTCCGTGAAGAACCTTAGGCGGTGCTGGAATTTATGGCAAAGTCATTGTATTGTTTGCACTCACGGAGATTTGGCTTTCGTTTATCTTTACAGTCTAAAATCTTTTCTATAGGAGGAAAAATCATAAAGTTAAAGAGGTTCGCTATTATTTTGCTGGCTGTGGCGATATTCGCATCAGTGCTTGCTGTTTCGGCATCGGCGGCTGAGATTCAGCCATACAATAACGTAGATCAAGCATACTCGTTTAATTTCAATGGTAGTTGGTGGCAGGATGACCTTCACCAGTACTGGAAAGAAAACAGCACGAGTGTCTATATCTATTCAAAAGCCTTTCCCGGCCGCTACAATATCTATACAAACGGATATGTAAACGGATCTTGGGGCGACTATACGCAGCGGCCTGCTGTGGTTCCTGGGGTAGGTGAATACCTGATTTACAATACGATTTATGAGAGTAATGGTTATGAACGTACCTATGCTAGACTGGGCGGATTCCGCGCTGGCGGAGGAACTGCTTCTGGTCTCTGGAGTCCGGACAGCGTGGGTTCTTATCCTCACATTAATCCGTAATTAGCTAATATCGTTAGGACAATTTGGGCGCTAGATAAAATATTATCTGGCGCTCTATCCCTATTCAGAAAGGATATGTTTATGAAAAAAAAGATAAGAGTTGGGATGCTGTGCGCATTATTTTTAATTCTTATTGGCGTAGGAGTACTCGTTGTAATAGAATGGCCGCGACCGACGATTGTTGAGATGGGAACACCGATCACATTAAACCAAGAGGAAAATTTGGAAACTAGCGGTATATTCAATTCCTTCTATAGGCCGTTTAGTTGGAATGAAGGTTCTTGCGAATTCACGCTAACCGATGCGGTGGTTTGTTCATCTCCCGAAGAGGCGGGAATTGAGACAGAAGATATTGTAGATACCGCTGTGTTGACTGGGGATGATGTAGAATTTTTACTCTTAACAATTCGTGTAAAGAATATTGATGCAACAAATATAGTCGACAGCGGAAATAGCGAGGACTTTAACATTGGATTCATATCCTTACTTCCAGAAAATTATTTTTTGGGGTTAGGTGTATTTAATACTAGTGCAGGAATTGATCACGGGGAAATCAGTCAAGAGTATGATCCTAATATGGTTTATTTCAGCCACCATGCGGTTATGCAGGAGGGAGACAGAACAAATCCTTATTTCCATTTCAAACTTAAACCGGGGGAGTCGGCCGAGTATAAAATCGGTTACTTTGCTAGACAAGATTTCATTGACAATGAGCAAATGATGCTTTCGTACGGCATTAATAAATATGCTTCAGAAATTGAGGTAGTAAAATGAGTAAACGAATTTTTCAAATAGAATGTTGTAAAGCCTTTAAGAACCGTTGGTTTTTTATTTCGCTAATAATTAGCGGAGTCTTTGCGTTTTGCGGTGCATATATCATGATTAGCAACTATTTTTTTAGGATTGATATGTGGAAGCTGCTTATGGATGAAAATGGAGTATTTATAAAAAATCCTCATGTTAATGCCGAGACTGTTTTTAACTCTTGGATTGGGGGCGATGTTGGAACGTGGTCTGCTTCTACATTCTTCTTTCTTTTCCCAATGCTTGCGGTTGTTCCATATGGCTGGTCGTTAATCTCAGAACTGAAAAGTGGATACATCAAAAATATTTTCACACGAATGGACCGTCGGGATTATCTCAGAGCAAAGTATTTAGCAGCTTTTCTTGCTGGAGGAGTCTCCGTTGTTTTGCCAATGTTAATGAATTTTCTCACTGTTGCTTGCTTTATCCCCATGCGCATGCCGGAAGCCAGTGAAGATATGTATTATGGGGTTTTTGGAGGTAGCTTATGGGCAGAGATTTTCTATACCTGTCCGATTTTATATGTGTTGCTTTATCTTGTGCTCGACTTTGTTTTTGCTGGATTATGGGCAACCGTTTCTCTTTCCGTTGCCTATTTTGTGAAAAATAAGGCCACGGCAATTTTTGGGCCGTACTTGTTTCTTCTGTTTTTTCATTTTGTTACGTCTGTTTTGTTCGTTTGGGATTTGCGTGTTGATGTAACCCCAATCAATTTTATACGAGCTACTGAAATTACATATCCTTCCAATATTTGGATTATTTTGGCGGAGCTTGCTTTGTTGGTCGTATTAGATATTTTTGTACTGTATCGAGGTGAAGTTAAGGATGTTTTGTAGGTTGTTGGTTGTAGATATGAAATGTGGCATCCTCGACCAATGGAAGAAATATTTACTTGCAATATTGTTCTTTTTCACCTGTTCGGTAATATTTGTCTTGCAGTGGAAAAATCAAGAACGAGCATTGGGAGAGGCATTGGGTGTGACTCCGACATTGGGAGACTTTTTCTTGTTTTTCTTTGGCGGTTCTGACCGCTATGTTTTCGATCCTTACCGCCCTTTCATTTTTCCTGCTCAATGGATTTTAATGATTTTATATGGCACTTATTTAAATTTAAATTATGCCAACGATAATTTGCACGGTATCGGTATTCATGCTCTTCTTCATTCAAAAAGTCGGAGCATGTGGTGGTTTTCAAAATGCTCATGTGTTATTGTAGGAACACTTATCTATTTTATCTTAAGTATATTGACGACTGCTTTCAGCTGTTTTATTTTGGGTGGCGAATTTTCTATGGAGATACATGCTTCTATATTACAGACAATTCTTGAAGTTTTCTCGATGCAAATGCAAAACCCACTAGGAGAAATGGTCATTACCTATATTATGGTCTATTTGGTCATAGTTGCGTTGTCTCTGTTACAACTGCTATTATCCATTCTGATAAAACCACTCTTGAGCTTTCTCTCGATTTCAACAATAGTATTTGTTTCTTCATATTTTATGACACCCCTTTTATTCGCGAACTTCGCCATGCCAGTGCGAAGTCTCTGCTTTGTAACAGAAGGATTAGATCCTGGTCTTGGATTTGTCTTAATCGGAAGTTCAATTATTTTTTGCCTTTTAAGCGGTTGGTGGTATTTTAACCATATCGATATTTTAGGGAAGGAAGAATAACATGTTTATTGAATTAGATGGTATCACAAAGATAATTAAAGGTAGTGTTGTCGTCGACTCTGTATCTCTTAGACTGGAGTCAGGACATATTTATGGGCTTCAGGGGATAAATGGTTCAGGTAAAACTATGCTAATGCGCTTAATTAGTGGCCTTATTAAGCCTACCAAAGGAACAGTTTCCATTGATGGCAAGATTCTGTGGAAAGATATTCCGTTTCCTGATGGATTGGGCGCTCTTATTGAGAATCCTGCATTTCTTGATAACTATTCTGCCTTTGAAAATCTGAGGTTAATCGCATATGTAAATTCGCTTATTTCTGAAGAAGAAATAAGACAGTGCATCTCTCAAGTTGGACTTGATCCAAACAGCAAAAAGAAATACAAAAAATTCTCTCTCGGCATGAAACAGCGCCTTGGCATTGCCGCTGCAATCATGGAACATCCTAGAATATTGCTACTTGATGAGCCTACCAATGCGCTAGATGCTGGTGGGATTGAGATGATAAAGGAGATTGTACAGAAAAGAAAGGCCGAGGGTTCTTTGATTATTATTACCTGTCATGATGCATCTATACTGGAGACTCTTTCTGATGAAATCTATGTTCTCGAGGAAGGAAAAGTTGTAGAGCATGTGGCTTGTGCTTCAAGGGAAGGGGTTGAAATACCCTAATGCCTAGATCTGAAATAGAAAATCAAGAATCAACAAAGATTAAGTCAGAGGCTTGGGCTACCTCTATATGTTGTTCCACCGTAGCCCCAAAATAGGCCAAGACTCTTTTGCCATAACTACGCGTCTAGGGTGTAGGACTGACAGTAATCAGAATTAGCGTTAAAAGGTTTCTATCCTTAAGACAAATTTTGCCGTAATGTGTTGGATTGAACAGTGACGCGTTTTATCACTTTGATGCCTTAGATTACAGTGGAAAGGAATAGTCATAAACATGAAGAAGATATTAACTACAGTTGCAGCATTATTACTAATCAGCATCTTGGGGGTTCGCATATGGTATATTAACTCAAGTGTCATAACTATACCGGTAGAAACATATAAGGTCGGCGAATGGGTAGAACTGGATGGTGCTTTTCAAGATGTAAGCTACGAAAACACAGATGGGTATTCCCTGCGAGTAAAAAGTGCTGCAATTAAATCGTATTCTGATTTTGTAAGGGAATACGGCGAATCTGAGGATTATATGGAAGAAGATATTCGTCCAGAACTCGTGCTTGATGTTGAATTTGAGTTTTCCAATAAAGGTAATACTGAAGGACAAATAGAACTGTTCCAATACTTTGTCGAGGGAAGATATTTTACGATGGTTCCTAACTCTAGTCTTTGGTTCCTCACAGTACCCAAAGGAGAGGGGCAGATGGGGTTTGTTTTAGATCAAGATACGAGCTTTGAATTTCATGTTCCTTATATTTTCCGTCAAATGGGCTCTGTCGAACTTACAGGAGAAAAAATTCATATTATAGCTTCTAGGGCACCCGTTAAAAAAATGATCGAGATACAATTATAGGCGCAAGGAGTGTTAAGAAGGATACAATTTCTAAAAAATAGTCAGCATGGAGATAAAAGATGAAAATAACTATCAACTCGAGATTGAAAACACCAATAAAAAGACATACTTTTCTGTAATCATATCTGCTAATTACTTGAAAAAACCCAGTGCATTCACCCGCTCTCCATCCTGCCGCACCTCAAAGTGCAGGTGATTGCCGGTGGAACTACCTGTAGTGCCCACATAGGCGATAACCTCGCCCTGTTTGACCTGCTGTCCTTCTGTTACACAAATTGAGGAACAGTGAGCGTAGAGAGTCTCAAAGGAATCAGCATGTCCGATCTTGACGTGATAGCCGTAACTGCCACCCCAAGAGTCGGTTCCGTTTGCAATCGAGACCGTTCCGTCTGCGGCAGCAAGAATGGGCGTGCCTCCGGGAGCCGCAATATCGGTACCACCATGATAGGAGATCTCGCCGGTGAACGGATCCTCCCGATAGCCGAACAAAGACGTGATCGTGTAGCTCTGCGGAAGCGGCCACTGGAAAATACCGATTCCCTCCCAATCCGTATTTGGGTCCATGATCTCCCCTCCGCCGCCGACAAAGCCGCCGAGAAGCTCTGCCCATAAGTTTTTATTCTCCGGCTCCGACATTAAGGAAAGATATTCGTTCTGCCGGAAATTGAAGTCGTACTGTCGGGCCATTTCCTCCGGCGTTTTGTGGGTAATGGTAATCTCCAAAATGGTTTCGGATACCGTTTCCGTACGGGTAATTTCCTTGCCGTTCTCATCCACTTCGGTTATCTCGACTTCACGCTTCTCCGTTCGGGTGCTGGAACTAATCGCATTCATTTCCCACATGATATTCCGCAGTTCATCGAGCTGGGCATCATCCAGAGAGGCAACCTGTACACCGTCTTCAGCACCGGTCACCTTGGCGGAAAATACAGCAAGAACGTCCTCCCAATTGATAGAGAGCACGCCGTCATTGGAGATAATCTCCTGACAGTCGTGCGGGTTGGCGGCTCCGATTTCCTGCATATGTGCCATGTATTCACCGTTTAGGGTGGATACCGCCTGCGTCACACTGGTGCCCGTTCCGGCAGGATCGGAGCTGAAAAACAGCCCAAAGCAGGAGCCGGAAACCATAGCGATCAAACAGATCAACAGGATAATCAGCACCGCGACCCAGCCACCGGCAGCAATGGCAGTAATCAATCCCTTTACTGCTGCAATGGTTGCCTTGACCGCTGCGGCGGTCGCTTTGACAGCTACTTTTGCCCCGGTTGTCGCCGACTTTGCGGTAGCTTTTGCGACCTGTGCTGCTTTCTGCGTAGCTTTTGCCGCAGCCTTTGCTGTTTGCTGGGCGGTTTTCGCAGTTCGCTGGGCAGTCTTAATTCCCTTAGTGCTCTGCTTTACACTTTTCATGGAACGGCTAGCGGTTTTTACTGCCTTTTGAGGTTTTCCCTTGACCGCCTTGGCCGCCGTATTCTTTGTCCGCATTTTCGAAGCTGTATTCTTGGCATTTTCCACTGTGCTGCCACCGGCATTTTTTGCTTCTGAAAGAGGACGGAATATTTCCCGTTTTTCCTTGATTATTCGGGCCGTGGTCTGCACCAGATTTTTTCCGCCTCGATATGTCAGCTCTGCTCCCCTCTTTACGGTGGTTTCGGTGCCCGACAGCATCTGATTCCCGGCATTGTTTGCCGGATCATTAGAGGACTCCCCGCGCTGACTTGCAAAGGGCGTCTCTTTTAATTCTATGACGGATTTTTCCTTGGATTTCAGCCATAGATCCTTCATGGCGGTTTTGGGAACTCTAGCGGTTTCATTCATCAGCTTCGGCTTTCTGTCCTCCGGCTTGACCTTGATTTCTTTCAATGGCATACCTCCTTGAATGAGACACATCAGAGGCGATCGACGGATTTGTGCAGCAGCTTGCTGCACAAATCCAGAACGACAAAACCTCTGATGCGTTAAGTATAACTTTGTGCAAACGCTTCTTGCACAAATTAGGGAACCAAAGGCGGTCCCCGGTTGGAACTGGTTTTATCTATGGTTACACCCCTCTCATCGCTTCATCCGGCTTGGTGGTCATCAGCTGATACAGACGGGTGCTTCGGGGGAAACTGTTTTCAAATGGGACAATGTTTCCGGCACAGCGGATGAGACCGCAGCCAGCCGCCACATTGGTGATGTAGGAGAGCTGGGTGTCGGAAATATGAAGAAGCCCAGCCAGCTCATCCCGGTCGGTGGCAGACTGATTCAAGAGGATGAGGAACTCCGAGTTTGCCGGCATGAGGCGGGCGGTATCGGAACGAAGCAGCTCTTCCACGTTCTGCGTCAGCCCCGTCACAAGACCATTGTATTTTCGGATTCGTTTCCACATACGGTAGAAGAAATCGGCGCTGTACTGATAGCGGAACAGGAGATAGAATTCATCCGCGAACACCCAAGTGGTTTTACCGCGCTTCCAGTTCTGAATGACTCGGTTAAAAATAGCGTCTAAGGTGACCAGCATACCGATGGGCATGAGCTGCTCACCCAGTTCCCGAATGTCATATGCGATGATCCTGGCCTTAGTATCTACGTTGGTGTGCTGAGCAAAGGTATTGAGGCTGCCGGTGATGAAGAGCTCCGAAGAGAGCGCCAGCCCCCTGGCTTCCGGTTCCGGCTGCTTCAGAAGGGAATGGTACAGATCCTTTAGAGTAGGCGGTTCACTCTCGTAGTTGCTGACAATGTACTCCCGGTACACATCATAGGTGCAGCGGTCGAGAATGGACTTTTCCTTGGCACTCACATTTCCGGCGCCCACCAGCTGCTCGAACAGGGAGAGAATGAATTCGGATTTCTCAATCAGCGGATTTCGCTCATCGCCATAGGCTTTGTCCATATCCATGGCATTTAAATGGGTATCCGAAGAAGCGGAAACCCGAATGACCTCGCCGCCGAGGGCTTCCACCAAAAAGCCAAACTCAGACTCCGGATCCAGAATGAGGATATCATCGTTTGTAGACAGGGCAATGCTGACGATTTCTTCCTTAGCGGAGAAGGATTTTCCGGAGCCGCTTACGCCCAGACGGAAGCTGTTTCCGTTGAGGAGCTTGCGGCGGTCGGCCACAATCATGTTCTTGGAAACGGTGTTCTGCCCATAGTAGATACCCCCGGCCTGCATGATCTCCTGTGCCCGGAAGGGAATCAGCACAGCGGTGCTCTCGGTGGTGAGTGTTCTCAGCGCCTGAATTCTCCGCAGACCATATGGGAGAACCGTATCCAGTCCGTCCTTCTGCTGCCAGCGGAGAACGCTCATCTGACACAGGTATTTCCGGGCTGTGGTTAGGATGGTTTCGGTGTCTGAGTCGAGCTGCTCTCGGGTATCAGCCAGATGGACCAAGGTCACAAGGCCGTACATCATCCGCTGATCTCGGTTGGTCAGATCCTCCAGCATTTCCGTGGTTTCTTTTCGCTGCTGTTCCATGTCATAAGGCAGAACAGCGGAGAAGTTTCTGGCGGCATTCTGCTTCCGCTGCCAGTTGGCTGCATTCGTTTCCACACCCAGAAGCTTGTTCTGAATTTCCCGCACCGCTTCGTCTGTGGGAACAGGCAGGATGTCAATGGAAAGCATGAGACTGCGGTCCATGTCGCAGAGCTCGGCGATCATGGAATCCTTGATGTAGCTGGCATATCCCTGCAGGTAAAGCACCTGCCCCCAACGGTCGTTCAGACGGAAGTGGTCCTTTTGAAATTCCATAGAATCCGGGCACAGCCAGTCCTTGAAGCTGTGTCCTTTTTTCATCTGCTCTTTTAGATTGAAAGGAAAAGCGACTGGCTCGTCCGCCTTGAAAAAATCCCGAAACACCTGTAAACGGGTTTCGGCGTCCAGCTCCCGGCAAATGGAGGAGAGCCGGGAAAGATGCGTGATGAGGTCGGTACCCACGCGGGAAAAATAGGTACGGGCCTCATCAATGTTTCGCTTCGCCACTGTAACGGTGATGTACCGATCTTGTACCACGCTGTTGTTGGTGCCGCTGACCTTGGAGAGCAGCATCTCATTGTACTCTTTTCGGAAATGGTCCAGCCCGTCCTCTTTCATGGGAAGCAGCAGGGAGCTTTCAAACTCCGCTTTATTGATACGCCGGTTATTGATCGTGATCTTGGCAGAAGCGCCGGAGTCCAGCGCGTTGAGAAACTCCGAGTAATCCAGAAACATCGCCGTCTTATCTTCCTTTCCGGCGATGCTGTAATTGATATCGGTAAAGGAGAAGGTTTTGGAAAACCGACTCCCGATTTGGAAAATTCCATCCGACCAGATGCGCTGAATGGGAATGGCGTCCTGTACGGACTTGGGAATGGTGAATTTCTCTTTTTCTAATTTTGTTGCTTTGGAAAGCGTTTTGACTATAGGCATCCTTCTTTCTTATGAGACTTTGAGATTACTGTTTTTTCTCAGTCAGCGCTGAGACTTTATGCTTTTCTGTCTGCGACGAGGCTTTTCTCCCTCCGCGATGGCTTCCTTCATCGCTTCATAGTAGAAGCAGTCGGATTTGAATATCAGCTTCTTTGGATACAGGAATTCCGATTTCAGCCAAGCCCATGCCAGTTTTTCGGCTGTCATGCCGTGGTATTTGAAAAAGCCGCAGGCCGCAAAGGGGGCCGCTCCGAGGATGCACATCCAGCCGACTTCTTCGTTCCCGACCATAGGACGAAAGACGAAGTACAGTCCTACCGCGACGCCAACCGCCAGCAGGGAGCAGATAAACTGCCGGGCAGATAGCCCGAAAAATATAGACTCCTGATAATCTCGGATTTCCTTTGGCACTTTTACTTCTATATTACTTCACTCCTTCCGAGCTTACAATCCCAATAGCTCTTTGACGATTCGGTCGCTCATCCGCACAGCTCCGACTAAAACGAGCAGATTAAAGATGAGTTCGCCTACATAGCTCCACACGGCGGTCACCACAGACACATCGGGATCAATCGCAGGCGGTGAAGCTGCCATGACAGAGAAGATGATGCAGGCAAGCGCAATAATCGCTCCTTCGAGGCAAACGCCTGCATAGGAACGCAGGAAGTTTTTCCCAACATTGCTGGTGGGTTCCCCTGCGAAACTGGACATGGGAATTGGGGCGATAGCCGTATACATGTACAATTTGAACATCCGACTATACACCGTCAGGATCATAATGAACGCCAGCACTGTGATGAACAGCCCGCCTATCAGCGTGACTGCCCATAGGGGAATACTGTCCCAAAATCCAACTTGGTTGATCTTGTCGATGATTTCCTGTGGGAGTGCAGCGTCACTGTTCCCCGACAGTCCGGATCTCATGATGATCGTGGAGACCATCCCTTGAATGATTTGAAAAATCGCCAGCATGAGATCGAGGCCGTAAGTTACAGCGGCTTTTGCCAAGGCGAAACGAATAAACAATTTGAAAGCATGTTCCGGGCGCTTCAAATCGGCTGCGCTCGAACAGGTCTTGACCACGCCGACGGCAAAAAACAGTACCAGCAGCCCGAATCCAATGGCTTTCAAGGCCCCGTTGATGTCCAGCATGACCTGCCAGATTCCGCCGCCTTTGAAGGTCGCGGGATCTTGGGTAAGCAGTGTCCAGATTTCCGCCAGCTTGTCATTCCATGTTTCCAGCGCCGAATTCAAGTTATCAATAATCCAGTTTCCAGCTGGTCACCTCCTTTTAAATAAATAGAAGGGGGCGCTCCGTATAGAACGCTCCCTTGCGTAATGAACAGGGAATCAAGCGGTGATCAAGTCGAGGATTTCTTTCGCAAAGGTGACAACCAGCCCGCCTGCCAGCGTTAGAAAGCCCTGCGAACGCTGAGAGGGGTCATGGCTCTGGAAGGAAAGACCTACCTGTA
>ERZ827108.1159-NODE-1159-length-37328-cov-5.985995_pt1 | contig 37328 bp, 39 predicted proteins | sample MGYA00519921_ERZ827108 | MGnify/ENA primary metagenome ERZ827108 (study PRJEB31778, sample SAMEA3449258) | human gut metagenome | biome: human gut; feature: human-associated habitat; material: faeces | place: United Kingdom | collected 2010/2012 ...
GACGGTGAGCTTCGCCGCAGGCGGGGACGGCATCCGGGAAGGCATCGTGGCAGTGGCAGGGGAAGTCGTGAGGGCTTCTTATTCCGACAGCGCACAGCCGGTACTCGAAGCGCTGAACCGCGGCACGAGAGTCGGAATCTGCGATACAAAGACAGACGCAAACGGAAAGAAATGGGTGCGGATCGGCATCTCTTACGGAAAATCCACCCGCTATATCGGATATGTGCCGGAAGAGTCCGTGATGTACGTCGGAATGAATGAGGCATACGCGAAGGTAAAGACCGCCGGAAACCTGCGGCTGGAGCCGAAATCATCCGCATCCTCTCTCGGTGCGAAAGTAGTCGGGGACGGACTGGCGCTGCGCGGCGTGGTCTTCCGCAAGGACGGAAGCACCTGGTACGGCGTGATGTCCGGGCAGAAGATTGCATACTACCCGCTCACCCAGCTGAACGTGATGACAGAGGTGGTTTACGATTCCATTAAGACGACCTCCGTAAAGGAAAAGATCGCCGGACTGGATACCCATGTGTATAAGATTCAGGGCTTCCCGGAAAAGGACAAGAAGCTGACGAAGACACTCGACCTTGGCGGAAAGAAGGGTGATACTTTCATGGTCAACGCCTGGGGACGCGGCGATGCGCTGCCGGAATCCACGGATGAGAACCGCCGGTTCGGTGTGGAAGTCGTTTTTGTTGGCAAGGATAAGGACGGCAAAGAGATTACGGATGTGCATTACACCAACTTCAGCCCGGATATCCTCGACTGGCAGTTCCTCAGCGACGTATACGTGGCAAAGATTGCTTATACCAGCGTGAAGGTCTCCTATACCTACTGCCGCAACGCAAACCTTGCATTTTTCGACGGCCTGTCACTCTTTAAGGAGGGCTTCGGGCAGACCTTTGCGTACGACAAGGACAACAACATCGTCGCGGTGACAGATCTGCAGAACCAGAAGCAGAAGTTTGAGTACAATGACAATCAGGATATGACCGGTGTGACGGACGCGAGGGGAAATTCTTTCAAGTATGAGTATGATGATAATCATAACGTGCTCAAGGGTACTTCGGCAGAAAATATGGTGTGCAGATATACGTATGATGAACATGGCAATGTATTAAAGAGCGCAAAAGTATCAAAGAACGACGATACAGTTGGAACATGGAAAACACGTACAATGACCGCAGATGGAAATCATGTTGCAACAATGAAAGATGCACGGGGATGTCAGGTAACGTATACATGGGATGCAAAGAAGGATCTTTTAACCAGTGTTAAGGATGCAAGAAGCAGTACGGAATATTATACATATGACGATAAAACCAAAAGGCTGCTGTCGGCATCCAAAACGGTCAAAGCCAGAGGGCAGAATCAGGAAGTTAAGGTAGAGTACGGTTACCAGAATGACCGTCTTGTACGTGTCACACATAATGGATTTAATTATGGCTTCGGGTATGATGAATTTGGAAATGTGAGCCGGGCATCTGTTGCAGGCTCAGCTGTAATGTCCTGTGAATACGAAGAAAAGCACGGGGAACTGCTGAAAACAACGTATGCAAACGGGGATTACCTGCGCTGCGAGTATGACACTCAGGGCCGGCTGGTGAAGGAGTATTATTACAGTGCGGCATCGCAGAAAGAGCAGCTGGTTCATTATTACGTATATGACAGAGCCGGAAATCTGTACCGTGCAACCGATTATACATCCGGGAAGACATACCGGATGTCCTATGATTTCCTGGATCGCCTGATGCGGGTAAGGGATGAAGCGGGCAATGCATACCAGTATACCTACGATGCAAATAATAACATGACGCGTCTCCGCCATGAGGCAGACGGTACAAGCCGCACCAGTGTGTATGCATATGACAAGGACAGCCGCGAGATCAAAACGACGCTTGGCGCGATCACAAGAAATACCGCGTACGATGCCTGGGGACGGGTAAAGACACAGGACTGGAAAAATGGAGAAAACCAGATTTTCCGTGTGTCTTATGAGTATCCGGACTCCGGTAAAAATGTTATCGAATTTCCGAGCGCGATCGTAAATGGCGGAAGCCGTACGGAGTACACGTACGACAACAACGGAAACATTACCAGCATCAAAGAGGGTGGTAAAACCGTAACCTACACTTACGATGGTTTAAATCGTCTGACCCGTGAAAACAACGAGCTGCTGAACAGGACAGTGACTTACTACTATGATGAGGGTAACAACCTGCGAGAGGAGCGGGAGTACGATTACACGACAGAATCACTCTCCGGCACTCCGAAGAAGCTGACCACAGCTGTGATGGATGAAAAGTGGAAAGACAAGCTTCTGAAGTGGGGCAGCACCGAGATGACGTACGATGCCTGCGGAAACATGCTGAAAAAAGGAAATACTTCCTTTACATGGACACAGGGCAGAAAACTTTCGGCAATCAGTAACGGCAAGAGCATCCGCTACTACTACGACCACACCGGGGCGCGTGTGAAAAAAGTCGTGGACGGTGTGACCACAGAGTACCGCATAGCAGGTAGCCTGATCGTATCGGAACGCACAGGGGATGAGACGATCTGGTATCAGTACGATAGTGCAGCACGTCTGGTGGCAATGATGATCGGCGGGGCACGTTACAACTACGTGAGAAATGTACAGAATGATATCATCGGGCTGATTGACAGCGCCGGAAAACGTGTCGTATCATACAAATATGACAGCTGGGGCAAAACGATCAGTATCACCGGTACACTGGCGGCGACCATCGGCAAGAAGAACCCGTTCCGCTACAGAGGATATTATTTCGATGTGGAGAGCAGCATGTATTATCTGCAGAGCCGGTATTATGATCCGGAGATTCGGAGATTTGTCAGTGCGGACAAAGTGGATATTACATTCTGTGGAGAAAGCCTCCGTAATAAGAACCTTTATGCATACTGTGACGGAAACCCGATTACGCGGATTGAGGTTTCTGGCGAATTTGCAGTTGAAATTATTATTACACTCAAAGTTATGGCTGCGGGTGCTGCAATTGGTATGGCAATTAATTCCGCCATATCAATTATATCCCAGGCGATGGCGGGGCAGGAAATTAATTGGAAATCAGTTTTGGTAGCGGCTGCAAGTGGATTTTTAGGAGGCGCACTTGCAGCAAGTCCGATTGGAATCTGGGGGCAGATAATAATCGGAGGGTTAATCGGAGCCGGAACATACACAGCGGATTGTTATGTCAATGGAGAGGACTTTAAAACAGATGAATTTCTGGTAGCTGTAATAAGTGCGGGGATAGCCGGATGGATTGGAGGTGCGGGAGCTAATGAAAGGCTTGTATTAACGAGAAAAATAGTGGCAGTGGATAAGCAAATAGGAAAATATATGCAGAGAAGATGTGTTGAATATGCCGCAAAACGGATAGCATCAACACAGGACTATTTAAGGGAGTCACTGTTTCAGGCGGGAATGAAATCAAGTGTAGCATATACTGTTGGAAATGTAGTTGCTAGTTCTTTGGGCGGATTATATGCTAAGGCGGATAAAGTATGGATGTTTTTTAGCGGGATAGTAGGCTTTTTCTTTGGCATTTAACAAAACATGTGATTGAAAATGGTTCAATGGTCTGATAGATTTTAGACCATTGAATCATGAAATAAAATAAAGGGGGCTCTTGATTGATATGATAGGATTGCAATATTCGATACTTGCCGGAGGAATTTTTATATTAGCAATATGCTGGGAAGATGTGGTACTGGCAAAAATAATAATGAATAATGGAATATACAGTCCACGTGAGTATCCCAAAAAATATGCAATACCATCAAAAAGAATACGAAAAATATATGGAATAAGAAAATATAAAATTCCAAAATTTGCATTGCTTTATCTGCACTATCCTTTTTTGCGAATTGGAATGTACATAGGCGAGCTGGTATTCGTGATTATATTTCATGAAGAAGAGGAACTATGTCGTGGACTTAATTTTACAGTCGCCTGGTTAAATTCGTTGATATGGTCCATTTCTACTATTTTTTTGGTGGCAAAAGGAATGTGCAGCGAAATAGAAAAAAAGAGAGAAAAGAGAAAAGAAAAAAGAAAAGAAAAAAGAAAGTAAAAGAGAAGTACCTGAACCCAGATTTCGAGAAGTGCCCAAAGATATAGACGAGGAGAACAGTTTTTTGATATACAGGAGCGTAAAAAATGCGAAGACTATGGAAATGCAAAGACTGGAGCAAATACATAGACTGGGAATGCCGCTCTAGAATCCGGCTGCGCTTCGAAAAAGGCGTTGACCCGGAAGTAAGGCGCGCGTGCACGGAATTTGTCTGGTGGTTAAGAGAAGAATACGAATTTCCAATCAGGGTGCCGATTTATTTCAAGGCGAGCAAACAGGTGAAGGCATGGATAACAGGTGAATTGTGTTCGGCGACTTTTTTGGACCGATTGATCTGCATGAAGAGCCGTATATTCGTATAGCAGTGGGGGATTATGAAGATCTTTTGAGAGAACGGTTTCATGGTGATATTCAAGAAGGAAAGGATAATGCATTGGCGGCGATACTGTGTTCGATCGCACATGAACTGAGTCATTATTTCCAGTGGATTAAAGATCACGAAGCGTGGTGTGAATTAGAAGATCATACAAAATATGAACGTCAGGCCGCCTATTATGCAAGAGAAATTGTCAGGGATTATGCAGACGTTGTAGATCACCCATAAGGAATTAAAAAAGATATAAAAACGTGGAAAATTATTATTCAGTGGCAGGAGGTGATTCATATGCCCGAATATAAAATTATAAATGCTATTTCTTCTGCTTCCGTCCCACACTGGGGCAATAAGAAGCAGTACATTGCAATCCATTATCTTGGTGTGGTCGGACAGAGCCATGAGCTTGCGTCGGACGGCACCGGTGCGCATTACTACATTTATTGGGACGGAACGATTTATCAGAGGTGTTCGCACGATGCGATTGTCTGGGCAGTGGGTACAGCTGGATACTACACTCAGAAGCATCCGGTTGCGCGTAACGCGAATACGATCAGCATTGAGATGTGTTGCAAGTGCGACGGTGACAGTACGAGTGCAGACGATCCGAAGTGGTATTTTACCGAGGCGACGCAGGAAGCGTGCGTGTGGCTGGTAAAGAAGCTGAGAAGAGAACTCGACATTCCGGTGGAAAATGTCCTGCGGCATTACGACATTGTAAATAAAGTATGTCCTGCTCCATATGTTCACAATAATAAATACCGGACAAGCTGGACATGGAGCGAATTCAAAAGCAGGATTTCCGACGGATCGAACGCAGAAGAAAATGCTGGAGCCGGAAGCAGTGAGAATGAAAACACATCAGATACAGCAAAGAAAATGCGTTACGTCGTGCAGTGTGGAGCATTTTCGGAGCGGAAGAATGCAGAAGCGATGGTGCGGCAGCTGCAGGAGAAAGGCTTTACGGCGATCGTGAAGTCTGCGTAAAAAAGAGTGATGCGAAGCAGCTGCTCACAATAATCATTTCTTACTTTACAAAACCGCCTCTTTTTTCTCTCTATAAGACAAACAGAGGGAAAGGAGGCACAAAGGATGGAAAGTACAATTCTGGATGCGGCGCTGTCGCAGGGAATCTGGGCGGTTCTGGCGGTATTTCTGCTTGTTTACATCGTGAAGGAAAATGAAAAGCGCGATGCAAAGCAGGAAGAGCGAGAGAAAAATTACCAGAAGATTATTGAACAGCTGACCGAAAAATTCAGCGTGCTGGATGAAGTCAGAACCGGGATCAGCGAGATACGGAATTACATTTTTACGAAGGAAGATCCGTAAAAAGAAGTGACGCGGAAATCCGGTCAGAAGGAAGGGGCTGTCAGGAAAGAGACAGTTCTGGCATGAGAGGATGTATCCGTTTTGAGTTACATCCTCTTTTGAATTCCAATCAGGCGAGCTTATTTCTAAAGCCGAAAAAGCAGCTTTTTCGAAATTGATAAATCAATCGACGGGAATGGAAAAAGATGAGCTGGTAGTGTATTATCGACTTGCAATCCTTGCAGAAGCTGTTCTGATTCAGTATCGAAAGTGATGAACAGAAAGTACACGAATTGGCAAAGGTGAACGGAAGAAATATACGAAGGCTGTTTATAAAAAAGCAGGGGAGGCCAGAGTTATGTGGAATGAAATAAAAAATGAGTCGGATACAAAAATGTTTGTGAACAGGGTATATGGATTTCACGACAGCTGTATCAAAGAACTGAATTACATCAGCGGAGCGTACGTTGCAGAAGATTTTGGAATGCATCCGCTGAACACACAGAAATGCCTGAAGCTGATTATCCAAAGTCAGATGGAAACGGTGGGAACGATAGAAATGGAATTTTCCGGCGTGGATTTTTTCTCTATGAGGCCGTGTTCAGAAGAGTGGACCTGCGAAATACTGGAAGCTTCTCTGACCATAAAGGACGGAAAAATCTGGTGGTATGATGAGGCGGAGCGCTTTGTGGAAGATACACAGGAATATGGTGGAAATGTAATCGAAAAAAGTTTTTTACAAAGAGGAAAATATGGAAGTATGATATTCAAACGCAACGGTTGGTAACTTGTGCGGGGCTATGTGGAGCTGTTGCAGCATTGAATGTAAAGAGGTTTTTAAGTGAAAGATAATATTGCAAAGAAAAGGAAAAGGTATGGAACAATGCTGGAGAAAATGAAAAGAAAAACAACTTACATAATCTTGATATGCATTCTCATTGCGGAATGGGCCGTATTTTATTGTGGAGGCAGAGAATTTTTAATTACAGCTAATTCGGCGTCATTGGACATCATTGCACAGATATTGTTGGTGTTGCCTCTGGAATTTATTTTGTATCTGGTCAGAGGCGAAGAAAAGTTACCGAAAATTATAAAAAAAGATTGTAAAATAGTTTTCTGGTACATGATTGTATACTGTGCAGTAAGAATTTTGATAAGGCTGTCAATGTGAGCATGAAAAGGATTTGAGAAAAATGGATAAGAAAAAACAATATCAGCAGTTGAAATTGAGGATTGTATTGACGCTTCTGTTTTTTTGGATAGCTGGTACAGTGCTGAAAATCACACTTCATTCGCCTGTTATAGCGATTTTGGGCTGGTGGGTATTTGCATATCCAACTTTAAAGCTGCTGTATTTAAAAAGTAAGGATGAGGAAGTCACAGGGATAAAGCATGTTCTATATAAATGGGCGTTTTGGCATCTGATGCTTTGCAGTGTTGGCGCAAGTATTGGAATACCGGTCATTAGTATTTATCTGACTTTTTTCAAGTAGGCTGAGGTGAACGGAGAATGCGAAGACTATGGGAATGTAAAGACTGGGGAAAATACATAGACTGGGAATGCCGTTCCGGAATCCGGCTGCGTTTCGAGAAAGGCGTTGACCCGGAAGTAAAGCGTGCGTGCACGGAATTTGTCTGGTGGTTGAGAGAAGAATACGAATTTCCAATCCGGGTGCCGATTTATTTCAAGGCGAGCAAACAGGTGAAAGCACGGATAACAGGTGAATTGTGTTCGGCGACTTTTTTTGGACCGATTGATCTGCATGAAGAGCCGTATATTCGTGTAGCAGTGGGGGATTATGAAGATCTTTTGAAGGAATGGTTTAACGGTGATGTTCAAAAAACAAAAGATAATGCATTGGCGGCAATGCTTCATTCAATTGCACATGAGCTGAGTCATTATTTTCAGTGGATTAAACGCCATGAGGAATGGGACGGTGAGGGCACTTATGACGAAGTGCGGGATGAGAGACAGGCCGTCTATTATGCAAGAGAAATTGTCAGGGATTACGCAGACGTTGTAGATCACCCATGAGGAATTAAAAATGATGAGAAAAATAAAAATCAGAAAAGTAATAAGTTTTATAGTGGTTTTATTTATACTTTGGATTGGCTGTGAAAAGCTGATGGATCGCGTTCAGGTAGAAAATGTAAAAAGCGGCAGTGTACATTTTGATGATTATGGAATTAATATTACAAAAAAGATGAGTGTGGAAGATATGGAAACCATTAAAGGAATATTTAATGGAAAAATCCTTTATCGGGATGAGCCTTCCTGTGGTTTTGCTGAAGATTCCTCTATCTCTTTGGATGATGGAGCGGAACTCTATTATATTTCATACGATACCTGCCCGGTTGTTTACGACAAAAACAGAAATCGCTATTTCAGGATTTCAGAAAAAGATAATGATACCATGCGGAGCATGTTAAGAGAGTATGGGTGCCTAGTTAATTATTGATGCGTGAATGAAGAAAAATAAGTGCTGCAAATGTGACGGCGACAGCACGAGCGCGGATAACCAGAAGTGGTATTTTACAAAGGAGGAGACGATGAACGGAAAGTACAGAAAAAATTATAAAAAAGCAAAACGTTTTGTGTTGATTGTGCTCTTGATTCTGATTGGATATGAGCTGGCAGTCAATCGTGTCCATATAAAATACGTGAAGAACGGCAGTGTACATTTTAAAGATGATGGCATTGATGTCACCGAAAAATTGAGCGAAGAAGATCTGGAGACAATTAAGGGAATTTTTGATGGGAAGCTGCTTTATCCGGAGCATCTTTACTGTGGCTATAGTGAGGATTCTTCAATATCTCTGGAGGATGGAACAGAAAAATATTACATTTCATTTGATACCTGTCCGGTGGTCTACGACAAAAACAGAAACGAATATTTTAATATTTCAGAGAAGGAAAATGATACCATACGGAGTCTGTTAAGAAAATATGGATGTCTGGTCAAATATTGATGAAATTATTATGTTGGCCAATTTGAAGTGAATTAAGAGACTCGTCTATTATGCAAGAGAGATTGTCAGGGATTATGCAGACGTTGTAGATCACCCGTAAAAAGCCAGAAGTAAGGCGGCGGCATTTGATACCGGTGAGGGAGGAAAAATAAAAGAGAAAATTTGTTGCGGCGTGGTCGGTGACAGCATGGTACAGAGAACTTATACATTGATATTATAGGTATAACTTAGAATAAAATTGCTAAAAATAGAAAAAAGATTGATAAATAACGAAAAAATCTCCAAATAAGACAATATATGTTGACTGAAGGAAGAGTGAAACATATAATAAAGTTGGAGGTGTATAAGGATGTTAGTAAAAGTAAGTATTGAAAATTTTAAGTCTTTTGATAAAGCAGCAGAGCTGACAATGATTTCCTCAAATAAAATACGAACAAATGCAAATCACAGGTTAAAGATAAAAAGTACCCAGTTATTAAAATATGCAGTCGTTTATGGAGCAAATGCATCTGGAAAGACCAATCTGGCATTGTTCTTTAAATTTTTTAAAGACAGTGTCTGCAATGGTATTCCGATAGAAGCCACACAGATGTTTTGTAAGAACCGGCAGGAGAATAAAGAACGAGAAAGTAGTTTTGAAATTCAGATTACGGTAGGCGACAAATTTTATGCGTATGGTTTTTCAGCTATTTTAAGCAGACGACAAGTAACCGGAGAATGGTTATATGAATTATATCAGAACGGTTCGGCAAAATGTCTGTTTGAGCGAGAAGGAAATAAACGGCCGCTATTAAACGATGGCATAACGCTGACAAATACAGAAAAGAATAAATTTGAAACTTATGCAGATGATTTTGAAGGAAATGAAACGTCCTTGTTCCTGACAGAAATGAATCGCGGGAAAAAATATAGCACACAATCTAAATTGTTATTTTTCCGGGATGTATATGACTGGATTCAGAGCCATATTTCAATTATAACACCGGATACGCCATTGATTGATCTGGAGTATTACTATGATGATAATTCATTGAAGCTGATTAATAAATTGATCAAAACATTTGATACAGGTATCAGTCAGGTGAAAATTGAAGAAATTACAGTGGATGAGTTATCAAATGCATTGCCGAAACCGGTATTTGATAAGATGATGCAGCACGTGAAAAACAGAATAGAAGAGCAGGAAGAACCGTCATTCAGAATGACAATGAGATCGAAAGAAACTTTTTTTAATATTGAAGTTGAAGGGCATTCGGAACCGAAGGTTACAACAATCCGTTTGCATCATAATAAATCATTTTATGAATTTGGTTTTGATGAAGAGTCTGACGGAACAAGAAGATTATTTGATTTGATGGATATGCTTTTGAATAAGCGGGAAGATGTTCTTTATGTTGTGGACGAATTGGAGCGAAGTTTACATCCGAAGCTTACAGAGCGTTTTCTGCAATTATTTATGCAGCTGCATAATGAACAGCGTATGCAGTTATTGTTCACTACACATGAATCATCTATTATGGACCAGTCTATTTTCAGAAGGGATGAAATCTGGTTTGTAGAACGAAATGCAGAAAATGCAAGCTCTATTTACTCACTGGATCGTTTCAAGGAGAGATATGATAAAGTATTGAGCAAGGCATATCTGGAAGGCAGATATGGTGCGATACCGGTATTTTCAACCTTCAATTTTTTACAGGCATGATGATGGAAAATAAACAACATATGTACATTTTAAAAGCATTTGTAGAATCTCGTATCCCGACGGCGATTTGTAAACATGCTCCCGAACTTATTATCATTGATTCGATTCTGGGGGGATATTGTACACAACTGATAAATCGAGAAAAATTCATCGAACTCCAATCAGGCGAGATTATTTCTAAATCCGAAAAGGCAGATTTTTCGAAATTGATAAATCAATCGACAGGAATAGAAAAAAATGAGTTGGTAGTGTACTATCGACTTGCAATACTTGTGGAAGCTGTTCTGATTCAGTATCGAAAGTGATGAACAGAAAGTACACGAAGACTGCTTATAAAAAAGCAGGGGAGGCCAGGTATAATGGAAGATAATCATTCAAGTGTACAAGGAAGAGACAGTGCAGGCATCTCATACTGTTATAAAAATATGGGCCTGGATGAATTTGGAAGCGTGGAAATACTGAATCTGAAAGAAAGAATTACGTTTGAATACTCTATCAGGGATGGAATTTTGATTCAAATAAAGAGACTGGATCCGTGGAAAATATTGCTGGATTATACAGAGGAAGGTTTTTATATTTATGATGACGATAAAATAAAATATAAAAATTTGCTTGAAAATTTGGATCGCGCTTCTATAGTGGATAATTACGATGAATTGGAAGAAATGATATTTCTTTATTGCGTGGAAGCATATGGCATTTCTGAAAGCAAAGGGAAATTTTGTTTAAGTCCGGAACTTCGTGAAATTTCGGTTTATGGGAAAAAAGAAAAAAAGCTTTCTGATTATTTTTGTACACCAGCAGTAGAGCATATGAGTTTATCCTGCTGTGATTTAAAAACAATGAAAGGAATTGCTGCTTTTTCAAATTTGCGGACGCTAGAACTGATCGATATGAACTATTTGGCAGATATATCACAGATAATCGATTTATCAAACTTACTGGAAAAGATCAAAATCATAAATAGCCATAAAATCAGGGATTTTTCGGTACTGGAAAAACTTACAAAATTAAAATCTTTGGAATTGAGCTGTGCGAACAAAATTTCGAATGTGGATTTTTTGTACAAGCTAGAAAATTTACAATCAGTAATGCTTGACGTAAAATTAAAGAGAAATGCGGAAAAGTTGTTGCCGGGACGGGGGTATAAGATAGAGGAAAAAGGAGACGGCAGATACATTATAGAAAAAAATAGATATGAAAACAAGGGGAATTGATATGATAGGGCTGCAATATACAGTGATTGCCGGAGGCATTTTTATGTTAATAACATGCTGGGAAGACGTGCAAAGAGCAAAAAGATTAATGGGCAATGGAATATATAGTCCGCGTGAGTATCCTAAAAAATATATATTACCATCAAAAATAATACGAAAAATATATCGAATAAAAAAGTATAAGATTCCTAAATTTTCATTGCTTTATTTGTACTGTCCATTTTTACGAATTGGAATATATATAGGTGAGCTGGTATTTGTGATTATATTTCATGGAGAGGTTGAAGTATGTAGAGCACTTAATTACTTAGTCGCTGGTTTGAATTCGGTGATATGGTTGATTACTGGTATTTTTCTTGTTGTGAAAGAAATGTCCAGTGAAATAGTGAAAAAGAAAGAAAAGAGAAAAGAAAGTAAAGAGAAAAGAAAGTAAAGAGAAAAGAAAGTAAAGGAGAAGTACCTGAGACTCAGACTTCGCGAAGGGAATAAGGATATCGGCTGCGCTTCGAGAAAGGCGTTGATCCGGAAGTGAAATTGTCAGGGATTACACAGACGTTGTAGATCACCCGTAAAAAGCCAGAAGTAAGGAGGACATAAAGATGTGGAATGAAATAATAACAGAAACGGATGCCAGAAAATTTGTGAGCAGGGTATATGGATTTCATGACAGCTGCATCAAAGAGCTGAATTACATCAGCGGAGCATATGTTGCAGAAGATTTTGGGATGCATCCGCTGAATACAAAGAGATGCCTGAAGCTGATTATCCAGAGCCAGATGGAAACAGTGGGAACAATTGAAATGGAATTTTCAGGTGTTGATTTTTTCTCTATGAGGCCGTGTTCAGAAGAGTGGACCTGCGAGATACTGGAAGCTTCACTGGTCATAAAAGAGGGAAAAATCTGGTGGTATGACGAGGCGGAGCGCTTTGTGGAAGATCCACAGGAATACGGTGGAAATGTAATCTGTGCAGAAAAAATGCGCTGGAGATTTCTGAAGGACAGAATGGGAGATGGAGCGATTCTGGTGAAGGAGAATACGGCAGAAGAATAAATGACATTATTTCTATGGACAATGTCAAGATGAAGGAAAGAGAGGAAAATCAATGAGAGAAAAAGGACATTTTATAACAGCAGTTCTTACGGCATCAATTCTGGCCGGAAGCATGTTAAGCCAGGCATTTGCGGCTCCGATGGATTATACGGTGTCTGTTGACGATGAGAATCATTTTATTTTTTATGATTTTGATGAAGTGCAGGTCAGAATTCCGGACGAGTGGGAGGACAGCCTTCTTGTGCTTCCGGAAGAGGAGAAAGTTGGTTTTTACCATAAGGCATCTCATGAGTCGGCATCTGATGCAGGTGTGGCAGGCTTGCTGTTCGAACTGCAGGTAACAGCAAATGGTGAGACGCCAGCCGATGATGAGAATAACACTTTTTCTGTGACAGGAGAAGGAAATGAAGGTGTGTATGCAGTCAGATATCCGCGTTACGAGCAGGGATATATGGATGATCCGGAAATCTGGGACGAATGGTGCGGGATGAAGGTTCTGAGTCCGTGGGTAAAGATAAAAATGCAGAGCGATTCGGAAGAAAAGACGCAGACCGGTGTAAATACAACGCCGCTTGATGATATGGAAGCACTTTACAGTACCATGGACACGATACAGGGAACGCTTCTGGCAAAGGACACGGAAGGTGACGAAACGAAAGTGACGTTGCAGACAGAGGATGCTCAGGAATTTTCTTTTGTGTCTGACAGCACACTGACCTGGGACATTTCGGGAGAGTGCGGCGACTATGTCAGAGTTACTTACTTATGTGACTTGTATGGAATGCCGATCATCCGGAATATGGCTCCGTGTTCATCCAGAGAATCCTACGCAGAAGGCATCAAACGGGTGAGCGGTACGTTCTCTGAAAATTCAGACGATTATCTTTATCTGGATGCAGAAGATGGCAGCTTTTTTGAGCTGATCAATCGCCGTGTGCCGAAACCGGAAGAATACACGGAAGGGCAGAAACTGGAAATCGAGTATTTGGGAGAAGATTACGATGCGTATATGGTGCGGGTGACAGAGATAGAATAAAGGGAAAAGAACATTTATGAGAGTAATAATTGGAATTTTAGAAGTGATTGTGGGAATTTTGTTGTTTATTGGTGTCAAAAAATGGGCAGGGAAACATCCTATACAGCACAGAGCTGGATGGGGGATAGGGATTTTCCTTATTTTGCTGCTGCTGAATACGGTGTTTACAGTATTGGGAAATAAACATCAGGTATTTCGTTCTCTGGAGGAAGCCTACCGATGTAATAATAAAGGACAGATTGCACTTGTAATAAGTGGAGAAGAGACGGATATGGCAGTAGGCAGGGCAGTGGGGACGGATAATACGCAAATCATTGCGATACTCCCAAAGTCGGAAAAAGGGTGGGGAGTATCTTCTGGACTTGATATAAAAGACATTTACAGTGGGATAGTGGATGAAATTTACATATCTGTAATGCAGTACAAAGATACAGACGATTATTATATTGAAGTCACAGATTTATTTGGAAAAGACCTGACCGTTCGTGATAATATGGATTCTGTTTTTTCAAGGTATGTGACCGAAGAAAAATACTATTATTATGCTTATATAAAAAATTTTTCTATAGAAGAATACAGGGTGGAAATAAACGGGAGAATATTTAGCCTGGGGAAAAATGAGAAAATCTGATTCAGTATCGGAAGCGATGAATGGAAAGTACACGAATTGGTACAGGTAAACGGAAGAAATATACGAAGGCTGCTTATAAAAAGGCAGGGGGGAACAGAATGGAAGAAGGCTGGCTTTTGCGTGTAATGGGACTTTGGACGGCGGAGGTAATTCTTATAAGTTCATCATGCATCAGACTGGCAAAAAATACGATAAACGGTTATGGAAGCCCGAGGGTTTCTGCCGGAGGAAAGCGTGTAGAACTGTCGCTGAGATTAAGAAAACTGTTCCGGATCAAAAAGAAGAGACAGAAAAATAAAGGAAAATGAAAAGCGTGATGCAAAATGCGAAGACTATGGTATACTTATAAGACATGAGATCAGCAGCAGAATTAAGTAAACAATGAGAATAATCGAGGTGATGGAAATGCCATTGACGAGGATTGAAGCACAAAATTTTACTGTGTTTGAAGATATTACGATACCATTGGGCAGGGGATTAAATGTATTAGTTGGAGAAAATGGTATGGGAAAAACGCATATCATGAAATTAGCTTATGCAGCATGTCAGGCATCAAAGCATGATGTTTCATTTTCACAGAAGACCACCATGCTTTTCCGGCCAGATCAGTCCAGTATCGGACGGCTGGTAAATCGAAATAAGAATGGCAACAATACAGCAAAGATTTCAGTGGAGTCCGATACAGCGAAAATAGGAATGCTGTTTTCTACTAAGACAAAAAAGTGGGATGCAGAGATTAAAACAGAGGAAAAATGGGAAAAGCAAATGTCGGATCTGACCAGCGTATTTATTCCGGCAAAAGAAATTTTGTCGAATGCCTGGAATCTGGATGCGGCGGTAAAGATGGGCAATGTAGAATTTGATGATACATATCTGGATATTATTGCCGCTGCTAAAATAGATATTTCGAGAGGTGTGGATTCAGCGGCGAGGAAAAAATATCTGGATATTTTACAAAAAATCAGTTCGGGAAAAGTAACTTTGCATGAGGATAGATTTTATCTGAAACCAGGTACGCAGGCAAAACTGGAATTTAATCTGGTAGCGGAAGGGTTGAGGAAGATAGCATTATTATGGCAGTTGATTAAAAATGGAACCCTTGAAAAAGGGGCTGTATTATTCTGGGACGAACCAGAGGCGAATATCAACCCCAAATATATTCCGGTACTGGCTGAATTACTGATTATGCTGGAAAGTGAAGGTGTACAGATTTTTGTTTCCACCCATGATTATTTTCTGTCTAAATATATTGAAGTAAAACGGAGAAAAGAAAGTGATATCCAATATATTTCTTTATATAAAGAGGAAGAAAAAGTGCAATGTGAGACCGCAGCAGAATTTGAATTGCTTGAGCATAATGCGATCATGGATACTTTCCGTCAGCTCTACAGAGAGGAAATTGGGGTGGTACTGAAGTGAAAATCATAACAGAGTCCGAAATGAATTTTGGAAAATTTGATGAAACAGACTTATTTCATATTGAGGATTCTAAAATTTACAAAGAGATTGGTTCAGGAATAAAAACAGTTGAGTTCATTTTGAAATATAATGAAAAAAGTATTGTATTTCTTGAGGCAAAGAAGAGCTGCCCCAACGCTGCTAATCGATGTACATCGGAAGAAAAGAAACAAAAATTTGAGGAATATTATTCGTCTGTAACGGAGAAGTTTATTGCATCTTTGCAGATTTATCTGGCGGCAATTTTAGACAGATTTCAGAATACGGATGAAATAGGAGAGAAACTGAAGTCAGTAAGCGACATGAAGGACATACAGTTAAAATTTATTCTTGTTATTAAAAATACAGAAGATATTACATGGCTGGCAGGACCGGCGGCAGAATTAAAAGCAAGATTACTTCAGATTCGTAAAATCTGGAATGTAGAGATTGCTGTACTGAATGAAGAACTGGCAGGGGTATATAAATTGACTTGTTAATTATGTTTGTGCAGAGCAATAAAAGGAGAATAAAAAACATGGAATACCGTACACTCCCGCACGGTGGGGAAAAAATCAGTGTGATTGGAATGGGCTCTTCGGTAGCTGGGGAGCAGAAGGAGGCGGATATCATCCGCACCGTGGAATATGCGCTGGACAAGCCTGGCGTACTCACCGTAGTCGGCGGACCGGGAAATGTGGAGCAGTTAAAAGAGATTTTGTCGTATCTGAATACGTCGGAGGAAGAGTGGGATTACTCGGTGATCGCGTCGTTTACACCGGATGATTCCGTTGGAAAATGTGTTTACTGCAAACATTGCCACCCATGTCCGGCTGGCCTGAATATCGGACTGATCAACAAATATTACGATCTGTCCAGACAGGGAGATCTCCTGGCGAAAGAGCATTACCTGACGCTGGAAAAGAAAGCGTCGGACTGCATCAAATGCGGCCACTGCAACAAGCGCTGTCCGTTCAAAGTCTGTCAGCAGCAGCGCATGGAGGAGATCAAAGCATACTTTGGTGCATGAAAATTTCGACAGAAACGGACACTTTTTCAACTTTTACAGACACTTAATGCAAAGACAGGAAAAGTATGGTACAATCTACTATATCACGCGCAGACGAAGATCTGTGAAAAAAGGAGGAGGGATTTTCTTGAAAAGAGAAACCAGAAAAGGGAGAAACAGCCAGATCCTGACTGTTTTTCTGATGGCACTGATGCTTTCAGCATCTGTACTGTGCCTGCCGTTTGGCACGGCGCGGACGGCGCAGGCGGCAGAGACGATCGGACTGAATAAGACGGTCAGCCGCATGGTGGCAGGCACGAAAACCACGCTCGTATTAAACGGCGCGGAAGGCACTGTGAAATGGACATCCAGCAATACGGCAGTGGCATCGGTCAGCAAGACCGGCGTTGTCACCGTGAAAAAAGCAGGTACCGTAACGATCACGGCACAGTATGAGGGCAAAACGTACACCTGCAAAATTTTTGCAGAGGAGCCGCAGCTTGTGACAGAGAAGACGACGATGATCAAAGGTCAGAAGCAGACGCTTACGGTAAGCGGCACAAAGCTCAAGGTAAGATGGAGCAGCTCCAATCCGTCTGTTGCTTCTGTCTCTGCACAGGGTGTCCTGACCGCAAAGAGAGTGGGAGATACTGTTGTTTCCGCAACAGTCGGCGGCAAGAAGTTTTCTGAGACGGTGACGGTAGAGGTACCGGCGCTTTCCGACACTTCGCTGACGATCGTGAAGAATCAGAAAAAGAAAATTACACTGAATGGTACGGCGCAGAAGGTGACGTGGAGCGTTGGCAACGAAGCGATTGCGTCAGTTTCCGCAAGCGGCGTCATCACGGGAAAGAAAGTCGGAAATACGAATGTGTTTGCTGTAGTTGACGGAGTGCGTTATATTTGCAAATTAAGAGTCGACGGACCGTATCTTTCCAGAAAGAGCCTGACCATGACACAGGGGACGACGCAGCAGCTGTATGTGCGCGCTACGTCACTTCCGGTTCGCTGGCTGACCAACAAGGCTTCTGTAGCGACAGTCAGCACATCCGGAGAAGTAACGGCAAAGGGTGCAGGAACTGCAGTTATCACGGCAGTTGTGAATGGCCAGAAATATGCGTGCAATGTCACCGTCACCAAACCGGCTGCAACGACCGGAGTGGCAGGCAACTATGAGAAGCTTCTGAAAGTGATCAGGGCAAAGGGCGGAGTAGATGCAAAAGGCTTCCTTGCTTTGATGGAATCCGGAACTCTTGATGATGGAAGCACGTATTTTACGGAGATCGCATACAATCAGTCCAATAAGAAGTTCGTTTACAAGACACGGGTGCAGATCAAGTCTGAGGGTTCGACGCTTCAGGTAGAGACGAGAATGGTATTCTCGGACAACGCTTATAAGAAAGCGACTGCTCAGGTGGATGTCACGCTGCCGGATTACGGCGATCAGGGATTTGGTCTGCGTACCTCATTTGCGACCGGTTCCTACACGGCAAGGAGCAACCAGAAGTTCTATGTGGCGATGCGCACAGATCCGAATATCACGGATGAATTTACAAATGCGGAGCTTCAGAAGATTGGAAATAACTATCTGCAGTTTTCGTTTGAGACCTGGGCATATCTGCTCAAAGCAAATAATACAAATCTGACACTCAGAAATCTTGGATTTACGTCCTATCGCTAAATAAAGCGCAGCTGTGAAAGCGGACTGTGAATGTCCGCTTTACAGAAAGTGTCAAATAAAAAATCCTGCGCGGTACAATGCTGTATGTAATGCATTGCGCTGCACGGGATTTTTTTATGTCCTGATAAAGTCTTCTGATGGTATTTGCCGGCCTCTGCGATAAAGGCGGAGAGCAGAACAGCCTGACGTGTGCCTTTGCGGATACGATCAGTCCTGCAAAGATGATGGCCGAGAGTCTGAACTATCATTTGCTGTATCGGCATCCGCGTTTTCAGCCGAAGCGGTTAATTCTTTGTTTTCTATAGGAACAACATTTTCTGTTTTTGCGATAGCGGTTTTGCCTGCAGTGTCATGATCAGAATCATTTTTTGGTGTCGTCGGTATCGCAGATGTATCTTCCGTCGCTGCTGCCTGCGCCGCTCCCGGTATCTGCTTTTCGTTTACCTCATTTTTGATCTCCCAGTGGATCAGGATCGTGAGCACGGCGCGCAGTGTGATGATGCTGCCGACGATTGCGATCTCGCTTAAGCTGCGGACCACAACGGTACGGAGAATCTCGCTTCCAAGCTTGAATTCCAGTCCCATTGCAAGACCCTGGGCGAGGACGAGGCGCGTATCCGGTGCTTTGCGCATATAGTTGACAAGGCCCTGAATACCGGCATAGGTGATGACGCCGACACCGATATATTCAAAAAGAAGCATTGCCAGATTTACGAAAGAATGAAGCAGCGTTTCAAGAAGTTCCATAAATGGGGATTCCTTTCTCTTTTCTTTTGCGGCATAATGCCGAATATATTCAGTATAGCCTCAAAAAGGGGGAAATGCAACCATGAAATCGCCTGTTCAGAGCCAAATAAAATTTTGCCTGGCCCTGAACAGTAACAGATTGCGGTCTGCCGTGATCTGTGATATAGTTAAATATGTTAACCGAATCAGGGAGACAGCGGATTCAACTTCGTATCTTTCAATCCTGAATAAAAGAAAAATGAGCAAATCGGAGGAATCATGGGAAGAGTAGCGATTGTAACAGACAGCAACAGCGGTATTACACAGACACAGGCCGGAGAACTTGGAATTCACATTATTCCGATGCCGTTTTATATTAATGGAAAATTGTATTATGAGGATCTGACTCTGTCACAGGAGGAGTTCTATCAGCATCTGAACGAGAAAGCGGAGATTTCCACTTCGATGCCGGCGATGCCGGACGTGACAGGGCTTTGGGACAAGCTTCTGAAGACGTATGATGCAGTGGTACACATCCCGATGTCGAGCGGACTGAGCAGCTCCTGCCAGACAGCACAGATGCTGGCGCAGGATTACGACGGACGTGTGCAGGTGGTCGATAACAAACGGATCTCTGTGACTCAGCGGCAGGCGGCACTGGATGCAAAAGCTCTGGCACAGGCAGGCTGGAGCGCAGAAAAGATCAAATCGTATCTGGAGGAGACTGCGATGTCCTCCAGCATTTATATCACACTTTCTACTTTATATTATCTGAAGAAGGGCGGACGCATCACACCGGCCGCAGCTGCACTTGGTACGCTGCTCCGGTTAAAGCCGGTACTTCAGCTTCAGGGTGAGCGGCTGGATGCGTATGCAAAGAGCCGTACACTCAAGGCAGCAAAGAGCGCGATGATCGAGGGAATCCGTAAGGACTGTGTGGAGCGCTTTGGAAGTGACGAGCAGGCGACTGGTATGGATATCATGATCGCTTATTCCGGCACGGACAAAACTGAAGTCAATCAGTGGGAGCAGGAGGTGCGCGAAGCATTTCCGGGACATGATGAGATTATTGTAAATCCGCTGTCCTTAAGCGTATCCTGTCATATCGGGCCTGGTGCGATTGCAGTGACGTGCTCGAAGAAGCTGGAGGAGATTTAAAAAAGGCTTGACAAATGAAAAAAACAGTGGTAGTTTATGTGTATAAATAAAGCAAATGACGAAGGCGTCTATACCAAAAGGTGTAGACGCCATTTTTTTATATTTATCATTCACTTCGGTTTCCAATTACAGCCTCGCTGTGATTAGAAATAAATATCACACACACTTTTTGGGCAGCGTTCATAAGGACGCTGCCCGCCCCCTCTAAGGACATTTTCCTATCTCTAATTCCTCCATCACATATTTTTCCAGAATGTTAAACGGTGCAGGTCCCACCTTCAGTACCGCCTCATGAAACGCTTTGAGCGTAAACGTATCCCCCATCTCCGTTTTTGCCTTTTCACACAGGGACTGGAAATTCAGCCAGCCCACATAATACTGCAGATAATTGCCCGGTGACTGCAGGATATTCTGATAAAGGGCACGCGCGGAATCTTCGCGGAACCCAAGCTGTGTCAGAAAAGCAGAAACATCCTCAAGGGAGTAGCCGCGGTAATGGATTCCGATGTCGAGCAGGGAGGCAAGGCCAAGTGTGAAGGCGCGGTTTTTCTGGGCGATGGCGGCAGCCTTTGTATCCTGGCTCCAGAGACCGTAGGAATACATTTCCACGTAGGTGGCCCAGCCTTCCGTGTAGCCGCCGGTGCCAAGAATACTGCGCAGCGGGTCCGGGGAGAGCGACTGGAAATAAACGCTCTGGTAAAGATGACCGGGATACCCCTCGTGCGCAAGCGTTGTATACAGCTCAAGGCCCTGATAATGCTCGGCGGGATTGATGTAAATCACGTTGTCGAGATAGCTGTCGATTGCGGGAGTCAGGTAAAAGGCCGGACTTAAATATTCCTGCAAAGAGGCGTGCACCTGGCGCACCGCGCAGGAGACCGCCGGAGAATCCGGAAAATCCTGTGTAATTTTCTGGCGGAGATCCCTGAGCATGCTCACCGGATCGTCGTTTAAAGCAGAAGATACAGTCCATTCATCCTCGGTGCTAGTTGAATCCACAGCCACCAGCAGCTTCTGCGCTGCCGCAAAGTCCGCCGTCATCTGCTGCTTGATCGCTTCTTCAATTTCCTCGATTGACCGTTTATCACCGGTTGTTTTATGTACGAGATACTCATAATATTCCTTCCCCTTTGGGAGATACGAAAGCCCAAGCTCATTTTTTCCGCTGCCGATCAGCGGGCGAAGTGCATCAATCAGATCCTGGTAGGCGGGGATGACGTAGGTGAGCACGGACTTTTGGCAGCGGTCGCAGTAGGCGATCTTTTCATCCGCGGTCAGATTCGTGAAGCGGTTGATTTTATCCTCAAAAACAGAGATCAGATAATTGTTTTCCGGATCTTTGATAAAATCGCTGCACTGTCTGATGACCGCCGCAGCACTTGCACGGCTCATAAACAGTCCGGCGGCAGACTTGTGCTGTTCAAAATCGATGATGGAGGAAAAATAATCGGGCAGTTGGGTGAGCAGTGCCAGATAGTCCTCAATATCGCCCTTTGTGCGAAGCGGATACTCAGCGAGCAGGATCGGCAGCTGCGCCTGAATGCCAAGGGAAGCGCCAAGCGGTTCATCGTACAGCACAAGGGAGGAAGCATCAAGTTCGGTATTGAGATAATCAAGAAAAATATCGTAGGTCAGCTGCTGGGAAGCAGACAATTCATTCCGATCAAACGCCCGCAGTGCTGTCCGGTAATTTTCGCAGGCGGAAAGCGAAAGCATCCGGCTTTGCAGATCGGAGCTGCCAAGTGAGACTTCCTCCTGCCAAATGCCGTAATTTTCCGGATTTGCAACAGTGTAGTGCAGGTTTAAAGTGTTTCCGCCAAGCTCAGAGCAGAAGACTTCCTTTGTGAATTCAGAAAAACGTTTCTCATGCGTGAGAGGAAAGCCAAGGAAGTGCAGTGCGCTGCATCCGGCCAGAAGCAGGGCAATCAGCAGGAGCAGTAATCGTTTTCGAAAATTGAAATGAGGAAAGGAACGGGACATGGCAGACTCCGAAGGGCATCTTGCTCTAGTTTATGTGGAGATATAAAGCGGTAGAACTATTCAAAAACAGACATCAAAGCGGATATTCGCAATCCGCTTCATTGCTCGGGTCAAAGCGCAGGCGTAGTATGTTTGCTTTATGAAATATTGATTGACTCTGAACAGCAGCGTATTTTAGGAATAAAGCGCGAAACGGGTTGACAGAAAATGGTGCTTGTGCTACCTTAGAAAGCAGTGAATAACTGGCTATCGGCATCTTTGATAACGGCCGGAAGCCGGAAAAACGCAAACTCGGTGAAGAAGAGAGTACCCATCTGGAACTGCTACAGAGAATTCCCGGCTGGTGAGAGGGGAGACAGAGAAGGATGGAGAAGATGGCTTTTGAGAGGCGTATCTGAGCCAAAGAGTTAGGATACGACAGGACCGCCTGTTACAGCGGAAGGGTAAGAGGGAGAGATCCCGAAGCACCCGCTAAGGTCTGCATCGCAAGAGGCAGATGAAGAGAAGTGGTACCACGGTCCGTCCGTCTTCTGTATGATAAAAGAAGACAGGCGGTTTTTTTGATTTCCGGACCAGACAGGTTTCTGGTTTTATATACCCTGACAGACAATGCGGAAATTGAAGAGGAGCCATTTCACAGAGAGGGAGCAGTTTTTCACTTTGTTACAGAGAACAGAAAAGCTGCAAAAAGAATCAACACATAGATTGGAGGAAGATAACATGTGTAATCAGTGTAAACCAAAGTATTATATGACGACCGCGATCGCTTATGCGTCCGGCAAGCCGCACATCGGCAACACGTATGAGATCGTGCTGGCAGACAGCATTGCCCGCTACAGAAGAATGCAGGGCTACGACGTATTTTTCCAGACAGGTACCGACGAGCATGGTCAGAAGATCGAACTGAAGGCAGAGGCAGCAGGCATCACGCCGAAGCAGCACGTGGACAACGTGGCAGGTGAGATCAGGCGTATCTGGGATCTGATGAATACATCCTATGACAAATTTATCCGTACGACAGATGAGGATCATGAGCGTCAGGTACAGAAAATTTTCAAAAAAATGTATGAAAAAGGTGACATCTACAAAGGCTCTTATGAGGGAATGTACTGTACACCGTGCGAGTCCTTCTGGACTGAGTCTCAGCTGGTGGACGGCAAGTGCCCGGACTGCGGACGCGAAGTAAAACCGGCAAAGGAGGAGGCATACTTCTTTAAGATGAGCAAATATGCAGACCGCCTGATCGAGCATATCAATACGCATCCGGAATTTATTCAGCCGGTATCCCGCAAAAACGAGATGATGAACAATTTCCTGCTGCCGGGCCTGCAGGATCTGTGTGTATCCCGTACTTCCTTTAAATGGGGCATTCCGGTCGACTTTGATGACCGCCATGTCGTATACGTATGGCTGGATGCACTGACCAACTACATCACAGGAATCGGTTATGACTGTGACGGCAACAGCAGTGAACTGTTTAACAAGAACTGGCCGGCAGACCTTCATCTGATCGGAAAGGATATCATCCGTTTCCATACAATTTACTGGCCGATCTTCCTGATGTCCCTTGATCTGCCGCTTCCGAAGCAGGTATTCGGCCATCCGTGGCTGCTGCAGGGCGACGGCAAGATGAGCAAATCCAAGGGAAATGTGCTGTATGCAGATGACCTGGTAGAAGTATTCGGCGTGGATGCAGTCCGCTACTTCGTCCTGCACGAGATGCCGTTTGATAACGACGGTGTGATCTCCTGGGAACTGATGGTAGAGCGTCTGAATTCCGACCTTGCAAACACACTTGGAAATCTGGTAAACCGTACGATCTCCATGACAAACAAATATTTCGGTGGAGTAGTCACAAATGCAGGAGTGACAGAGCCGGTGGACGAGGAACTGAAAGCAGTTGCACTTTCCGTACCGGGCAAGGCGACCGCAAAGATGGATGAGCTGCGTGTGGCGGATGCGATCACAGAGATTTTTACGCTGTTCAAGCGCTGCAACAAATACATCGATGAGACGATGCCGTGGGCACTGGCAAAGGATGAGGCGAAGAAAGACCGTCTGGCAACCGTGCTTTACAACCTGACCGAGAGCATTGCAATCGGTGCATCCCTTCTGGAAGCGTTTATGCCGGAGACCTCAGAGAAGATCCTCGCGCAGTTAAATGCAAAGAAGCGTACGCTTGAAGAGATGAACCAGTTCGGACTTTATGAGTCCGGCACAAAGGTGACAGAGCAGCCGGAGATCCTGTTCGCAAGAAAGGATCTCAAAGAGGTGCTGGAGTACGCGGAGAAGTTTCAGGCAGCACAGAAGGCTGCAGCAGGAGAACCGACGGAAGAGGAGAAAAAAGAGGACGCAGAGCCGGTGATTGACATCGAGCCGAAGGAAGAGATCACGTTTGACGATTTCGGAAAAATGCAGTTCCAGGTCGGCGAGATCATTGCCTGCGAGGCGGTAAAGAAATCCAAAAAGCTGCTCTGCTCTCAGGTAAAGATCGGAAGCCAGGTAAAGCAGATCGTTTCCGGAATCAAGGCACACTACAGCCCGGAAGAGATGGTCGGCAAGAAGGTGATGGTACTCGTAAACCTCAAACCGGCGAAGCTGGCAGGCGTGCTTTCAGAGGGAATGCTGCTGTGCGCAGAGGATGAGAACGGCGAGCTTGCGCTGATGGTTCCGGAGAAGAAGATGCCGTCCGGCGCGGAGATCTGCTGATCTTATGGAAAAAATGGATAAAAACGAAGCGCAGTATAAAAAGATGACAGAGGAGCCGGTCGGAGGACTGATCCTCTCTCTTGCGGTGCCGACCATCATCAGTATGATCGTCACTGCGATCTACAACACGGCGGACACGTATTTTGTGTCACAGCTTGGTACGAGCGCATCGGGCGCGGTCGGCATTGTGATGTCGCTCATGGCGCTGATCCAGAGCATCGGTTTTATGACCGGTATGGGCGCGGGCAGCTGGATGTCCCGCCTGCTCGGGCAGAAAAAAGATCATAAGGCTTCACAGGTGGCGGCGAGTGCATTTTATTTTGCGTTTGCACTCGGCCTTCTTGTAGCAGTGTTTGGACGGATTTTTCTGGATCCGCTCGTCGGACTTTTGGGCGCGACGGAGACGATCCGGCCGTATGCACGGGAGTATGCGCAGTACATTCTGTATGCGGCACCGTTTTTGATTGCATCGTTTACGATGAATAAGATGCTGTGCGCGGAGGGAAAAGCAAGATTTGCAATGTTTGGCATTGCATTCGGCGGAATTTTAAACATTTTTCTTGATCCGCTTTTCATTTTCGGACTGCATCTTGGAATCGCCGGTGCAGCGATCGCGACCGGACTCAGTCAGCTTGTGAGCTTCAGCATTCTTCTGTACATGTTTGTCAGCGGACGCACAATCGCGAAGCTCGGAATCAGAAACGCCGCGCGAAATGCAAAAATGTATGTGGAGATCGTGCAGTCTGGTGTCCCGTCATTTTTCCGGCAGGGACTTGCGAGCGTGGCATCGATCGCATTAAATAAGATGGCGGCGGGTTACGGCGATGCGGCGGTATCCGCGATGGCGATTGTGACGAAGGTGTTTATGCTGGTATTCTCGGTGCTGATCGGATTCGGTCAGGGCTATCAGCCGGTGGCCGGTTACAATTACGGTGCAAAGAAGTATGGCAGAGTAAAGGAAGCGTTTTCGTTTATGGTCTGCTCGGCAACGGTGTTTATGGCAGTATTTGCGGTGCTTGGTTATCTGGCGGCACCGCAGCTGATCCGTTTCTTTATCAGCAGCGACCCGGACGTGGTGAAGATCGGTACGCAGAGCCTTCGGTTTCAGTGCCTGTCCATGCCGTTTCTGCCGCTGAATATCTGCTGTAATATGACATTTCAGACGATCGGGCGCGCCGGACTTGCGACATTTCTGTCGACAGGGCGCCAGGGATATGCGTTTCTGCCGCTGATCGTGCTTCTTCCGCACTTCATCGGTCTGACCGGTGTGGAGGTGGCGCAGCCGATCGCGGATGTGATCTCATTTGCCATCTGCGTGCCGTACACAATAAAATTTATAAGAGAACTGAACCAGGTCAAGTAAGGCAGGCTTACTTACGATAGGGTCATCTGCGGAATCTCATAAGGAGGATTCCTTGTGATTCTGCAGGCAGCGGAGCGGACCTGGAATATCCGCTTTGATTTAGAAGGAGGAACTGATATGAAAGAAAATGCATGGCTGTCCTACAGCGCGGAGCAGAAAGCGGAGCTGGAAGCCCTGGCAGGACGCTACAAAAAATTCCTGGACGCAGGAAAAACGGAGCGTGAGTGTGCGGCGGAAGCAATCCGCCTTGCACGTGCAGCAGGCTATGTGAGCCTGGAGGAAGTGCAGGAAGCAGGTAAAAAGCTTGAACCGGGTGATAAGGTTTATGCCTGCGGCATGAAGAAGATGCTGGTGCTGTTCCAGATCGGAAAGCAGCCGCTGGAAAATGGTATGCGCATTCTTGGCGCCCACATTGATTCTCCGCGTCTTGACCTGAAGCAGAATCCGATGTATGAGGACACGGAGATGGCTTACCTGGATACACATTATTACGGCGGTGTCAAGAAGTATCAGTGGGTGACAATCCCGCTTGCGATTCATGGCGTTGTGGCAAAGAAGGACGGCAGTGTGGTTGAGATTTCGATCGGTGAAAAAGAGGACGATCCGGTTGTATTTATCTCCGACCTGCTGATTCATCTGGCTGCCGAGCAGATGGAGAAGAAGGCAAAGGTTGTGATTGAGGGAGAAAATCTTGATATCCTTGTCGGCAGCCGCCCGATCGCAGAAAAAGATGAGGACGGAAAGACACAGAAGGATGCGGTAAAAGCGAATATCCTTGCAATCCTGAAAGAGCAGTACGGCATGGAGGAGGATGACTTCCTCTCCGCAGAGCTTGAGATCGTGCCGGCTGCAAAGGCACGTGACTGCGGACTGGACCGCAGCATGATCATGGCGTACGGTCAGGATGACCGCGTGTGTGCGTATACTTCGCTGGAGGCACAGCTGGATGTGCCGGTGCAGGAGCGCACGACCTGCTGTCTGCTGGTAGACAAGGAGGAGATCGGAAGCGTCGGAGCGACCGGTATGCGCTCTCATTTCTTTGAGAACACCGTTGCGGAGCTGATGGAGTGCGCGGGAGATTACAGTGAGCTGAAGCTGAGAAGATGCTTAAGCCGCAGCCGTATGCTCTCTTCGGATGTAAGTGCAGCGTATGACCCGCTCTTTGCATCCTGTTTCGAGAAACGCAACAGTGCATATTTCGGACACGGGCTCGTATTTAATAAGTATACCGGTTCCAGAGGAAAGGGCAACAGCAACGATGCGAATGCAGAGTACATCGCAGCAATCCGTGCGATGATGGACAGGCACGGAGTTGCATTCCAGACTGCAGAGCTTGGCAAGATCGATGTGGGCGGCGGCGGAACGATCGCATACATCACGGCGCTTTATGGTATGGAAGTCATCGACAGCGGCGTGGCAGTGCTGAACATGCACGCACCGCAGGAGGTAACGAGCAAGACAGATGTCTATGAGGCGTACCGCGGATATTGTGCATTTTTGCAGGAGGCATAACAGACGGGGCACAGGCAGGATACAAAATCAGTATCCTGCCTTTTTTGTAATTCGCTTTGCTGTTTCGCAGCTTATCAGGGGTGGCTCGGGTCAAAGCGGATATTCGCAATCCGCTTCGCTACTTGCTCATAACCGAGTAGCTGCTTTGCAGCTTATCAGGAGTGGCTTGTACCACTCCTGATACAAGCAAGTCCCCACCCACTGCTTATTGCTCAGCGCAATTGAAGCAGGGGACTTGCCTGACTCGGTTAAAAAAATGCTAAGAACAGAGGGGAGGGGTGGTAGGAACCAAAAGGACTGTGCTATGATAAGTGACACAGTAAACGATAAAATGTATCATGGAATGTCTTATATTCCTGCAGACAGCGAAAGTGATTTGCAAATGTCAGCTGTAGATATGGAAAAAGAAAGGGGCACGAGGATTTGCTGAAATTTTACCGGACGAACCTGCTGGAGAAACTTGAGGAGGCGCTGCGCGCAGTCATTCCGATCATTCTGATCGTATTGTTTCTGTGCTTTACGATCGCGCCGATCTCGCCCGGATTGCTGATGGTGTTTCTGATCGGAGCGGTGCTGCTCATAGTCGGAATGATGTTTTTTACGCTGGGGGCGGATCTGGCGATGACACCGATCGGGGAGCGTGTCGGCACTGCGATGACACAGTCGCGAAAGCTTGCGGTGATCATCCCGCTTGCCTTTCTGCTCGGTGTGATCATCACGGTGTCGGAGCCGGATCTGCAGGTGCTGGCGCAGCAGGTGCCGTCGGTACCGAACCTGACGCTGATCGTGACGGTGGCGTGCGGTGTTGGCGTATTTCTTGTGATTGCGGTGCTGCGTATGCTTTTTGGGATCGCGCTGCCGTGGCTGCTGGTATTTTTTTATCTGATTGTATTTGCACTTGCATACTTTGTGCCGGAAAGCTTTCTGGCGGTGGCGTTTGATGCGGGCGGTGTCACGACCGGGCCGATGACGGTGCCGTTTATCATGGCGATGGGTGTTGGTATCTCGGCGATCCGAAGTGACCGCCACGCGGCAGATGACAGCTTCGGACTGGTCGCACTGTGCTCAATCGGGCCGGTGATGGCTGTGCTGATTTTAGGTCTTTTGTTTGAGCCGCAGGGCGCCTATGGGCTTACGGGTCTCGTGGAGGCGGAGGACTCCGTGGAGCTTGGATGGATGTTCCTGAGGGAGTTTCCGGAGTATATGAAGGAGATTGCGGGTGCACTTCTGCCGATCATTGCATTTTTCGGCGTTTTCCAGGTGGTTTCTTTGCGGATCGGAAAGAAGGGGCTTTTGCGTATCATAGTCGGACTCGTTTATACGTACGTTGGCCTGGTACTTTTCCTGACGGGAGTGAATGTTGGATTTATGCCGGTCGGCACGCAGCTTGGACGGACGATTGCGTCACTGCCTTACCGGTGGGTGATTGTGCCGATTGGTATGGTGATCGGATATTTTATCGTTATGGCGGAGCCGGCGGTCCATGTGCTGACGCAGCAGGTCGAGGAGATCACGTCTGGGGCGGTTTCTGCAAAGGCGATGGGATACAGCCTTTCATTTGGCGTCGCGCTTTCGCTCGGCCTTGCGATGATCCGGGTACTGACCGGGATTTCGATCCTGTGGTTTCTGATCCCGGGCTATGCGATTGCAATCACACTTTCCTTTTTCGTGCCGAAGATATTCACGGCGATCGCCTTTGACTCCGGCGGGGTGGCGTCCGGCCCGATGACGGCGACGTTTCTGCTGCCGTTTGCGATCGGAGCGTGTGATGCGGTCGGCGGAAATGTGGTTACGGATGCGTTTGGAATCGTGGCGATGGTAGCGATGACACCGCTGATCACGCTTCAGGTGCTCGGCGTGCTCACAAAGCTTCTTCCGAACCGCATGACACGGAAAATGCCGGAGCAGGCGGTATGGGAAGCACATGGCGATTACGAGATTATAGAATGGTAAGGAGTACAGTGAATGAAACGACTCTACCTGATGGTGACGATCGTCACGAGACATCTTGGGGAAAAATATCTGAATTTTTATCTGGAGCACGAACTAGAGGTGCAGCTGGTCACGCTCGGACGCGGCACGGTGAACGACGCGATGCTTGATTCCTTCGGTCTTGAAAGCCACGAGAAGGCGGTGCTGTTTTCGTTTGTGACACGGGAAAAATGGCGGGAACTGCAAAAGGGCATGCACAAAAAGCTACAGATTGATCTGCCAGGCACAGGCGTTGCGTTTCTGCTTCCGGTGGGGAGCATCGGCGGACGTGGCGTGTACACGTTTCTGACGAGAAAATTTGAGATGGAGGGGGAAGAAGAAATGGCGGATACAGAGTACGAAATGATTATTGCGGTGGCGAATCAGGGCTATATCGAACCGATCATGGAAGCGGCGCGCAGCGCGGGAGCGGGCGGCGGCACTGTGATTCATGCAAAGGGCACCGGAATGAACGAGATGGGGAAATTTTTCGGCATGTCGCTTGCGGCAGAAAAAGAGATGACGATGATCGTGACCAGAAAAGAGCAGAAAAACGACATCATGCGCGCGATCATGGAGCGGGCCGGGATGGAATCAAAGGCGAAGACGTTTCTGTTTTCGCTGCCGGTCAGCGGTGTAGCCGGGGTGAGCGAGTAAAACAAATGATTCTTCCTGCACAAGATTGACAGAAGGTTCTTTTTCGAATAAGATACTTTTAACTGATACCGGAAAAAGGCAGCAGGGGGAGAAAAATCAGGGAACCGCCAATACGTTTATGCAGGGCGGTTTCCGGTGCGGCGTATTTACACTGGCAGGAGACCTGTTGAAGGGATTTGTGCCGGTGTATTTTTATCTGCTGCATCTGGCCCCCGGGAGCGCGCTGGCTTTTGCAGTGGCAGCGCCAGTCGCCGGGGATATTTTCCCGCAGCTCTACGTATTACAGGTTGTGAGATAAAAAATATGCGTTATTTTTCGAACACTGGAATGAGCGAGGCGGTCGGAAATTCCAGCCAGGCGCTGCTTCCGGCACTGGAAGAGCTGGAGAATGGCGACCGCTCAGGCCTGTGATCTGGTGGAACGGACGGATGGTGGGCGGATCGGGGAGAGAACCGGAAATCAAGTGACCTGGCTTGCTTCGGTTAAAACAGATAAAATAGAAGAATGAAAGAAGGGAACACATTTTGCCTACAGAACAAAATACAATGGATAATACAGCTGATGTGCACATTGCAGGTGCAAAATATGAGGAAATAAGCCTCCTGCACCCACCCGGCGTCGATCCGAAGTATCAGATGCTTCCGGAGGAGACGGCACACGATCTCTCGCTGGAACAGATCTGCGCGGAGCTGACGAAAATGGAGCCGGAGCGCAATCTGATCCGGCGCACAATGATGCGGATTTCGGGAGATCCGCAGGTGATAAAGTACCGCTGCGATATTTTTGAGGATATTCTGCGCTACCCGGCGCTGCGCGAAGAACTCCATGCACTGCTTGACCGTGTGGATTTCCTGCGGACGTACGGCAGCTTTACGAAGGAGTCCGACGCATCGGGAATCTGGGAACTGATTCATCGGCTGGATGAGATGAAAGAGTACATCGAATGTGTGGAGGGGATTTGGCGCTGCCTGAATGAAAAGGAGATTCATTCAGAGGGGCTGACTGCGCTTAAGGAATACGTGAAGGCGCTGTATGAAGACAATGGGTTTGAGGCGTTGAAGCAGGACATTGCGCAGCTGAAGGTAGGCGCATCGGAGATCAAAAGCGTTACGCTCGGCGTCAATCTGAACGACCGATTTGAACCAAACGGGATCGGCATCGTATCGATCAACAGTCGTTATTTTACAAAGTCAGGCATTCTGGCAAATTTCTGTGACTTTCTGAACCGGCAGGATGAACTTTCGCCGGATATCACGTGGAAAAAGAAATATACCTTCCGTACCGGAGCTGGCGAAGCAGGATCTCCGGCGCTCGAGCAGGCAGCCGATGCGATGATGCGCGGACGGGCAGGAATGGCGGGAATCGTGACACCGCCGCCGGACAGCCGCAGTGATGATGTCATGCATTCACTGGACCGGGCAGCAACTGCGATGCTCTCCGCGACGGTGCGGAAGCTGAAACAGACTCTCTCGCGCCACGTATCTGTGAGCACACAGGTGATTGCCGCACGCATTCCGGAGCTTGTTTACTATATTCGATGGGCGGAATATGTGGAAAAACTGCGCAGCGCCGGATATGCCATGTGCAAGCCGGAGGCAGAGTCAGCAAAAAAACGGATGATGAAGGCAGAGGGGCTGTACAATCTGAAGCTGACGAAGCATGCGCCGTCGGAAATCGTTGCGAATAACCTTGTGTTTGACCGGAAACACCGGATCTACATTCTGACCGGAGCCAACCGCGGCGGCAAGACAACGATCACGCAGGCGGTCGGCATTGCGTTTCTGCTGGCGCAGGGAGGTATTTACGTGCCGGCCGAGTCATTTGTATTCAGTCCGGCCAGCAATATCTTCACACATTTTCCGGCAGATGAAAACAAGACGATGGATCTTGGGCGTCTTGGGGAGGAATCAAAACGTTTTCGGGATATCTTTCTTGCGGCAGATCAGGCAGCACTGTTTCTGCTCAATGAATCCTTTTCTACAACCTCGTTTGAGGAGGGCTTTTTCATTGCCTACGATGCGGTGCGTGCATTGCGGGATCTCGGTGCACGGACGATCTACAATACGCATATGCATAAGCTGGCCAGAAAGCTGGATGAGTTAAATGCAGAGGGTGACGGGGACAGCCTGGCCGCAAGCCTGGTGGCGGAGACGGAAGCTGGACAGCGTTCGTACCGGGTGCGGGTGGCGGTGCCGCACGGACTTTCGTATGCGCGGGATATCGCGGAAAAGTACGGTGTGACGTATGAGCAGTTAAGCGCAGGACGGAAAAAATAAAATACTGGTAACTGTTCAGAGCCAACCTCCAAAATGCTACGCATTTCGTCGGTGTGGCGTATCCGCCAAATAGATTTCCATGTAAAAGTGTTCATTCATGCAAGCATGATTCACACTTTTGCATGAAAATCTGCTTGGCTCTGAACAGTTACAAATACCGGTTTTGAGTGAATGCGCTACAGGAGCAGATCGTGCGGTATCCACATATTCTGCTTGCGGTTACAGCGAAAACCGTTATAATAGAAAGTGATAATTTATCGGGGTGATAGTCAAAGCGGATATTCGCGATCCGCTTTGCTGCCTGCTTACAACCAGGCCAGAAAAAGAATGAATGAAAAATAACAAAACTGAGAAGGAGAAGTAACTATGAAAATACCGGAGATTACCGTATTAAAAGCGCTGTATGGGGATGCGGCAGAAGAGGGGAAAGCACGTTACGAATCACTGGCAAAGCATTATCAGGAGCTTTACCATAACGATAAAATGGAATTCTTTTCTTCACCGGGACGTACCGAGATCGTCGGCAACCACACGGACCACAACGGCGGCAAAATTCTTGCGGCGAGCATCGACCTTGACACAATCGGAGCAGCATATCCGAATGGTACGGACACGATCGTGATCGTCAGCGAGGGGTATGACAAAAAAGTAATCGTCAACACAGCGGCTTTGGAAAAAGCGCCGAAAAACTGCGGTACGGTATCACTTGTCGCAGGTATGGCGGAAGCTGCAAAGAAAAAGGGATTTCAGGTAAGCGGATTTAACGCATATATTTCGACAAAAGTGATCAGTGCTGCAGGCATCAGTTCCTCTGCTTCCTTTGAGATGCTGATCTGCTCAATGATGAACTATTTCTTTAACGATGGAAAAATGACCTGCGCGGACTATGCAAAGATCGGTCAGTATGCGGAAAATCATTTCTGGGACAAGGCGTCCGGACTGATGGATCAGATGGCATGTGCAGTCGGCGGACCGATCCAGCTGGATTTCTCCGATGATGTAAAATACGAGAAAGTAGATTTTGATTTCGCACGTTTTGGATACGATCTCGTGATTGTCAATACCGGAAAGGGTCATGCGGACCTCAGCCGCGTATACAGTGAGATCCCGGAGGAGATGAAGGCAGTTGCAAAAGTGCTCGGCGGAGAGTGGCTGGCAGACTGCAGTTATGAGCAGCTGCTGGATCATTACGCAGAAGTGCAGAAAACAGTTGGAAATGATCGCGCAATCCTGCGTGCACTCCACTATTTTGAGGAGAATGCGAGAGTGGAAGCAGCGGCGCAGGCAGTGAAGGAAAACAACGGAAAGAAACTGCTGCAGATTCTCGATGAGTCAGGTCGTTCTTCCTTTGAGTTCCTGCAGAACTGCTACCCGATCGGAGATTATAAAGAGCAGCAGATTCCGCTCGCACTTGCCTTGACAGGCCATTATCTGAAAGAGATCGGCGATGGCTGTTGCAGAGTGCATGGAGGCGGATTCGCAGGCGTGATCATGAGCATTATTCCGAAGGCGCACACAAAAGAATATGTGGAATATATCGCACGTTTTGTTGGAAAATCTAATGTATATCCGATGCAGATCCGTGCAGCGGGCGCGATCCATGTGGAGGCGTAGTCCTGCAGCAGTTTTACAGAGATGACAGAAAGGAAAAATATGAGAGCGGCAGGATTTGACATTGGAACGACGACGGTCTGCGGTGTCCTGATCGACCTTGAAAGCGGAAGAACAGTAAAAACACAGACGAGAAAAAATGATTCCTGGATAAAAGGAGAATCATATGAGAGACTGCAGGATCCGGCGAGAATCTGGCAGCTGGTGCAGGCAATTTATCAGGATTTTCTTGCAGAGGATGAGATCGCAGCAATCGGTCTGACCGGGCAGATGCATGGCCTGGTGTATGTGGATGCGGAGGGAAGTGCGGTCAGTCCACTGTATACCTGGGAGGATGAACGCGGGAATCGCTTCGTCACAGATACGGATAAAGAAAATGGGACGGATTTCGGCAGAAAAGCTGTGGATCAGGAGACTGCTGCCGCGACGGCCTGTGATACAGCAGCCATGGAAGCGCAGTCGGAAAAAGCTGTTCCCCGGACCTATGCGCAGCAGCTCTCAAATTTGACCGGATACCAGATGGCAACGGGGTTTGGCCTGACAACGCACTATTATAATCTGAAAAATAATTTGGTGCCAAAGCAGGCGGTGACATTCTGTACGATTCATGATTATATTGCGATGAAACTTATCGGCCGGAAAAAGCCGCTGATGACGGCAGGCGACGCAGCAAGCTTTGGCTGTTTTGATGTGGAGACGATGTGCTTTGATGCTGTGGCATTGAAGCGGGCAGGAATCGACGCATCAGTATTGCCGGAATGTACAGCAAATTTTTCACTTGTCGGAACTACAGCGGAGAAGATACCGGTAGCTGCGGCGATTGGAGATAATCAGGCCAGTGTGATCGGAGCACTGCGCAGCATGGAAAAAAGTCTCCTGATCAATATTGGAACGAGCAGTCAGGTTTCGATGTGCCTGACGCTTCCAGAAGCCAAAATGCGAAAAGAAATGCAGAGAAAATTGCAGCAGGCAGGAATTGAGCTCCGTCCGGTGTGCGGCGATCTGTTTTTGCTGGTCGGAGCCGGTCTGTGTGGGGGAAGAGCCTATGCACTTCTGGAACATTTTTTTGCAAGAACAGTAGAACTGATGACCGGAAAAGCACCGGAAAACCAGCTTTATGAGCGGATGAATGCGCTGCTGGCAGAGCGGGGGCTGGAAGATGGCGATCTGAAGATAGATACGCGATTTTGTGGTACGCGCGTGAATCCGGAGCGAAGAGGGGGAATCAGTGGGCTCGGTGAAACAAATTTCAAACCGGAAGAGTTTACGTTCGGCGTATTGCGCGGAATGGCAGAAGAGCTGGATACATTTTATCAGGAAATGCGAAAAGATGGAGCAGGGACACCAGAGTATCTGATTGGCAGCGGAAATGCCATTCGCAGCAACCCATATCTGCAGAGAATTTTTGAAAAACTGTTTGGAATGGAGCTTCAGATTCCATGTCACCGCGAGGAGGCTGCCTCTGGAGCCGCAATGGCAGCGATGACGGCAGCTGGATGCGTGGATTCCCTGGAGAAGGCGCAGAGTCTGATCGCCTATGAAAAGACACAAAAATAAAGAAAACAGTGATGGAAGCCGGAAGGGCAAAATGGATTGTGAAAGGCTGTTTTGACTGAGCGGCGGAAGATACAAAAAGCCGCATGGCATCAAAAGATGTACATGCGGCTTTTTTCATTGCAAAGAAATCAATTTCCTTTTGCAATGTTATCCCCCGACAATAAGTTCTCAAAAAATCTAACGGCCGTTGCCGTCTGAGAGCCCCTGCATGTATGCAAGTGCACATTTTCGCTGATCTGCTGACAGCGATGTAAAAAGTGTAAGACACTCTGACTGCTCAGGTGTCAGTCCCGTAAGACTGCGATCCGGCTCAAAAAAATCGGTTACTGAAATACCGAAACCTTCGCACAGTTTTAAAAGTGTGGGAAGAGTAGGCATATTCTGTTTGTTCAGCATAGTGCTGAGCGTTGAATATGCAATACCGGATGCTTTTGCGAGCTGGTAACAGAACCAGCCGCGTTCTTCACAAAGTTCCTGAATTCGTTTTAATGGATCAAAGTTGTTCATATTCTGCCTCGTTATTTTCTGCCAAATTAATACTTCTATGTTCCATAATATCTCAATTTGCCAAAAACGCCAGATAGTAATGGACAAAGTAAATATAACGGATTAACAATGCCCAAAAACAGGCATCTTTTGCGGGTGAAGAAGTTTATTGTCATGGGATTTGCAGTAGCATTTTCCTATTATAAGATGGAACGCGAAAAAGGTCAAATGCAGGTGAACATTAGTCGTATAATGTGGATTCGTGGGTCAAAATGGCAGCGATCCGAAAGTTGGAAAAGAAAATACTTTTTATATATGGTATCAGGAATAGTGAATACGTAAAAACATTGATTTTTGCAGGCTTTCGATGAAACAGTTTCTTAAATAAGTAACAGTAAAATGAGAACCAGATACCGAAAAGAAAGAAAGCGACAGGAGAGAAAGACTGAAATGTCCGAAAAAACCATATGGATTTATACAGAAACTTAGCGGACAAAAGCACATAGAAGCACATAGAAGAAAGAGAATCTACCTATTATATAAAACATTTCAACCGGTCAAACAGGAATGCATATAAAATAGCCTGAAATGTATAAAAAATAGATATAAAACATAAAATACAAAAAAATTGAAAAACTTCAAAAATAAGTGTTGACATCTGAGGAAGGTGGTGGTATTATGTAACACGTCGCTGCGGAAGACACCACAGAGACACAGAAAAAGCCGGATGCAAACCTCAGAAATGAGAACAGCACCGATAAACAAAAATAAAAAAGTTGAAAAAAGTTGTTGACAAACTGAAAAAGCTGTGATATGAT